>PVBE010556701.1_pt1 | contig 24807 bp, 30 predicted proteins | sample 1631181 | NCBI WGS metagenome assembly PVBE01 (sample SAMN08397723, study PRJNA350692) | Marine metagenome, whole genome shotgun sequencing project. | isolation source: water | place: Pacific Ocean | collected 2012-04 | reverse complement strand
TCGCGGAAACCGCGCGGCTGGGCACCAAGCAAGGTGTCGAGGGTCGGCCGTTCGCGATCCATGCTCCGCTGCAGCACATGTCCAAGGCCGATATCGCGCGCGAATGCGACCGGCTGGGGCTCGACCCGGCGTGGAGCTGGTCGTGCTACGATCCGACGGCGGAGGGTCAGGCCTGCGGGACATGCGATTCATGCCGCCTGCGCCGAAAAGGCTTTGCCGACGCGGGGCTTGTCGATACCACCCCCTACTCAGAGGATATAACGCAATAGCGGAGTGGGGAAGTGACCGAAGCGAAGGGCGCCGCAGTGCCACAGGAACCGGCGGTAGGCAGCGGAACGGACAAGGTCCCGGCCTATAGCTGGTACGCCCTCAGCGTCCTGGTCCTGATCTATGTCCTGAACTTCATCGACCGGCAGATCCTCTCGATCCTCGCCAACGACATCAAGGCCGATCTGGGCGTCGAGGACGATTACCTCGGCTTTCTTTACGGCACCGCCTTTGCTGTCTTCTACGCGCTGTTCGGCATCCCGCTGGGCAAGCTGGCCGACAGCTGGAAACGCGTTCGCTTGATGGCCCTCGGCCTCGCGCTGTGGTCGACGATGACTGCACTATCGGGCTTCGCCAAGAACGCGACCGTCCTTACCGCGGCCAGGATCGGGGTCGGGGTCGGCGAAGCGACCGCCAGCCCGTCCGCCTATTCGCTCATTTCTGACTGGTTTCCTGCGCGTCTGCGCGCGACTGCCCTGGCGATCTATTCATCCGGTCTGTACATCGGCGGCGGTATCTCGCTGCTCATCGGCGGCTTGATCGTCGAAAACTGGAACGCCGCCTATCCCGGCGGCGGTCCGCTGGGCCTGGTCGGCTGGCAGGCGGCCTTCCTCGCTGTGGGCATACCCGGGCTGCTGCTGGCGCTGTGGGTGCTAACCCTGCGCGAACCGGTTCGCGGCGCGATCGACGGTTTGCCGACGCCGGAGGATCCCGCCCCGTTCCGGGGCTTCCTGCAGGAGCTTTTTCAGGTCATTCCACCCTTTACCGTCTTCGGTGCGGCCGCTCGCGGCAAGAAGGCGCTGATGGGCAATCTTCTCGGCGCAGCCTTTTTCGCCGCGCTTGCATGGGTGCTCTGGCTTCTCACCGGCGTGGTCGAACAATGGGTATTCCTCGGCGTGGGGTATTATGCCGTGTTCAGCTGGACCATGGGGCTGCGCGCACGCGATCTGCCGACGTTCAAGCTGACCTGGGGCTCGCCTGCCTTCCTGTGTGTCATTCTGGGGTACGGCACGGTCGCCTTCACCGCCTATGCCGCTTCCTACTGGGGCGCGCCCTATGCCGAACGCGCGCTGGGCGTGAACAAGACCGATCTCGGCTGGTTCCTGGGTGCCCCTGCCGCGGTGGCCGGCTTCCTCGGCGTCATCCTCGGCGGGCGGATGGCTGACTTCCTGCTCGAGCGGCGACCCGACGGGCGCGTGTGGGTCATCCTGTTCGGCTTGATCATGCCCGTTCCCGCAATGTGGCTTGCCTATACCACCGATGATGTCGTGCTTTTCTACATCGGCGCATTCCTCGCCCAGATGCTCAGCGCGGCCGCGCTCGGCGCAGCAGCCGCCTCGAGCCAGGCGCTGGTGCTCCCGCGCATGCGCGGCATGGCCACGGCGACGTTCTTCCTGTCGACCACGCTGATCGGTCTGGGCCTCGGCCCGTTCATGGCGGGCTATGTCTCGGCAACCAATAGCGACGACCTGTCGCTCGGCGTGCTCTCGACACTGGTGGCGGCTCCATTCGGTCTGGTGCTGCTTATCGCAGCGTTGAAGCTGGTTCCTGAAGCTGCCGCCAGCGTCGTCGAGCGTGCCCGCGCCGCGGGTGAGACTATCTAGACGCTGGAGAGCACGCCGCAGGCGATCCGCGAACCGGCATCGCCGGCTGGATCGGTGCGATAATCGTCCGCCCCTGCGTGAACCACGACCGCTGTGCCGTCTTCGTCGAAGATTTCGTCGAGCACGACCCGGGCGTCACCGGTTAGCTCGACCTGTGCCGAACCGGTCCGGTTCTCCCCGATCGTCAGATTGGGCATATCACCGAGGTGCTTGCCCCCGGGGGACAGTGCGCCGTGGGTTTGCCCGCCGGGATTGAGATGACCGCCGGCGCTGGTGAAGTCGGGTGCAGTGCACTTGCCCGTGGTATGCAGGTGAAAGCCATGTTCGCCTTGCGACATGCCGGTAGCCGCGACCGCTAGGGTCACCGTTTGCCCATTGCTGAGCAATTGCACCGTGCCAGCGGGCAGGCCGTTGGCGAAGCGCAGCGTCGTCTGCCCGACGCGGTTGTCGGCCAGATCGTCTACGGTGGCGCATCCTGCCAGTGCGAGTGCACCCGCGGCGGGTATCAGGCGAAGGTAGTTCATGGCGATCCTTTCGGTTGCAGACAGTCCGTCATCCCATAACGAAAAAGGGGCCGGATTGCTCCGGCCCCTCTTCATTTTGGCGTATCGCCGTTCGCTTACATGCCCGAACCCGGACCGTAAGTGATTTCGACACGGCGGTTCTGCAGTTCGCGGACACCGTCAGCGGTGGGTACGCGCGGCTGCGATTCGCCGAAGGCTTCGCTGGTGATCCGGCCGTCCGGAATACCACGCGAGCTGAGATAGCCGCGGACCGATGCGTTGCGGCGCTCGGCGAGGCCCATGTTGTAGGCTACCGAACCCGAACGGTCGGTGTGACCGGCGAGCATGACTGCAGCCGTACCGCAGTTGGCATAGGCCGACACGGCGTTGTCGAGGATTGTCGCTGCTTCCGGAGTGATGTCCGACTTGTCCCAGTTGAAGAAGACAATGTACGGACCCGTCTCGCAGACCGGCGCCGGCGGCGGCGGGGGCGGAGGCGGCGGGGGCGGCGGCGGCGGCGGCGGGGGAGGCGGCGGCGGTGCTGCCGGCTCACCGAAGTTGAACTCAAGCGTACCCATCAGCGAGTGGCTGGTGAAGTCGTCTTCGAGAGTATTGCCGCCGAGATCGACCAGTTCGACTTCCGTAGCGCGGAAGAAACGATAACGCAGGCCGACATCGATGCTGTCGGTCAGCGGAGCGCGGATACCGGCCAGGGCCTGGTATGCGAGGCCGCTGTCCGAATCGTCGACTGTCGACGAGAAGTTGGCCAAGGGCGTCACTTCGTAGCTGGTACGCGCAACACCGATACCGCCGCCGACATAGCCCTGCAGGCCATCGTCGTCGCCGAAGTCGAGCAGGCCGTTGAGCATGAAGGACAGGGCGCTGGCGTCACCGCCAACGGTGTAGATGCCAGCCGGAAGGACCGTGCCGCCGCCAACCGGCAGGCCAGTCGGACCAGCTTCGACCGAGTCGAGATCTGCCTGACGATAGCTGACTTCGGCTTCGAGGCGGAAGCCACCGAAGTCATAGCCAACGTAGCCGCCGCCGTCGAAACCATAGTCATGGTTTACTTCGTGCGTTGCTGCACCGTCATTGACGTCGAATTCACTGTCTTCGACCAGCATCGAACCGAATTCGGCACCGATATACCAGCTGTCGTCCTTTGCCAGGGCAGGCGATGCAAGGGCCGTAGAGGCCATCGCCATTCCTATGACGAATTTCCGCATTATAGTTTCCCCTTTTTGCGATTTGGAGCCACCGAGTGGACCGTATCTAACTTTCAACCCATAAGGTGGCAAGAAAACAATCGGCAGGAACTGTGGCAAGAATGCCGCTTTTCCTGCGTGATGAGAATGGGTTCCGCAAGCCGGATCCCTTCCCGTGACAGCCGAACGATACCAGCGGCCTCCGGTTCCCGTCATTCCTTGCGAATAATCGACAGTGTTGCAGTTGCATCGATAATCGCCCCGATCGCTGCTCGCGCTTCGACGTCGATCGTAGAACCCTCGGTGGGGCAACCGCACGCGGTGTCGTGGTGGCAAGCACTTGCTGGTTCGGACCCAGCCTCAGGCCGAGCTGCAGATTGTCCCACGCCGAAATCGCGCGACGGCGGGCGTTGCTCCACTTGGCCAGCTCGTCGCACCACGCATGGCTGTGCTGCGGACCGCGCAGGCTTTCGGGTTCGGCGGCGGAAAACAGCGTCGCCTGCGCGCCATTGGCCCAGCGCAGCCGACGCAGCGAGGGTTCGTAGGCAGGGCGCCGGTCGGGCGGCGAACAGGCGAGGATCCCGCTGTCGCCCTCGACCATCACCGCGCGCGCCTCGCCCAGCGATGCAGCGACCAGCGCGATCCGTGCGCTGCGGTTCGGTTCGGCAATATCACGAACCCATTCGGCACCCGCACGCGTCTTGCCGAAGCCGCGGCCGGCCATCATCAGCCAGATCCGCCAGTCGCACTCGGGCGGCAATTGCCCGTCATGCGCCGTGTTGCGGAAGTCATAGGGCCATTCATTGCGTTCGGCCTGGTCGAGCCCGGCCACGAAGGCGTCGCGTGCTGCGCTGCGGGCGCGCGCGAACAAGCCCGGGCGGGTGGGTTCAGTGTTCATCGGCGGCAGGCTCGCGGCGGTTGGCGATCTGGCGGCGGAAAATCTCCACCTTGCGTTCGATCGAGGCGCGCACCTCGGCCGCGCTGACATTGGCGCGCGTGGCGCGCTCGCCGGCGATCGTGTCCTTGTGCGCGGCAAGCAGCCGCAGCGCGGAGGCCACATCCATCCGGTGCTTCGGGGTCGGGTCGCGCAGATAGCCGAGCACTTCCATCTCCAGATTGGCGTAGCCTTCGAACAGCGCGGCGCGCCATGCGTCAGCGAAATCGCTGTCGCAGCGGCGCAGGCGATAGGCCTCGCGCGGCGGAACATGCGCCCGCTTGGCCGAAGCCGACACATTCGATGTCTCGGACAGCGCTTCGAGAAAGGTGCGTTGCCACTGGCGCGGGGCGGGCTTGTCCGCGCGGTTGCGCAGCTTGGCCGGCCGGCGGGCGCGGTAATCGGCCAGCGTCTGGTCCCAGCGCTGGCGGAATGCCGCGCTGCGCTTGCGCCGGGCATAGGGTGTGCTGTCGCTGACCCCGGCCGCCTGCGCCGCGCGGCTGGCCATGCCATATGCGCGCAAGCCCGCGATGAACGCGTCTTCCCAGGCGTGCCGGTCCGCAGGCGGCGAACGTTTCATGCGATCCTCCCGATAATGCGCAGCGTGAAACGACGAAGGGCGGCCCTCGTGAGAAGGCCGCCCGCTACGGCCCGTGGGCCGGTGAAACACACTATCGCGATGTTCGCTTTATGTACCCAATGAGCGTGACAATGTCAATCAAAAAGAACCAAATAGGTTCTATGGTCGTGCTTGCCTACACTCGGCGGCTCGCCTAATCCCGGCGCACCACGGGATGCGAGGGAATTTCCCAGATCATGATCATGAAACCGCTGCGCGGGCTGTACGACTGGACGATGGACAAGGCTTCGCACCCGCATGCGGTGGGCTGGCTGGCGTTCTTCTGCTTCGTCGAATCCAGCTTCTTCCCGATCCCGCCGCATCCGCTGCTCGGGCTGATGTGCCTGGCCGAACCGAAGAAGGCGGTGAAGTTCGCGCTGGTCGCCACGCTGGCATCGGTCGCGGGCGCGCTGCTCGGCTATGCGATCGGCTGGGGGCTCTACGACACGGTCGGCGTCTGGCTGATCGGCGCGCTGGGCCTGACCGAAGCGTTCCCGGTCGCGGCCTGCCATTTGCGCGAATATGATTTCGAAGCGATCCTGATTGCCGGCGCCACGCCGGTGCCCTTCAAGCTGCTGACGATCTCTGCCGGCTTCGTGGGCATGAACCTCGTCACTTTCGTGCTGTCCAGCCTGTTCGCCCGCGCGCTGATCTTCATGACCGTGGGCATCCTGTTCCGCGTCTTCGGCGCGCCGATCAAGCGGGTGATCGACAAATATCTCGGCACGGTGACCACGGTCTTCGTGGTGCTGGTGGTCGGCGGCGTGCTGGTGCTGACCCAGCTCGGCGGCGGCGAGGATGATGCGGGCGGGCCGTGCGCCAACCCCGCGCCGCTCGAAGACCGCGCGCCGCGGGGCTGATTGCCGCAGCGGCCAAGCGCGGGCAGCGCCTGGCCGCCCGCGCCGCTATCGCTGCCGCTCAGTTCGCGAAGCTGGTTTCCAGCGTGATCTCGGCGTCGAGCAGTTTCGAGATCGGGCAATTGGCCTTGGCGTCAGCGGCCAGTTCCTCGAACTTCGCCTGGTCCAGCCCGGGCACCTTGCCGCGCGTCGACAGCGCCGAGCGGGTGACGACGAAGCCGTCATCCACTTTTTCCAGCGTCACCTCGGCGTCGGTTTCGACCGATCCGTCGCTGTGGCCGGCCTCGGCCAGCTTGAACGACAGCGCCATGGTGAAGCAGCTGGCATGCGCTGCCGCGATCAGCTCCTCGGGGTTGGTGCCCGCGGCATCCTCGAACCGGGTCTGGAAACCATAGGGCTGGTCCTTCAGCGCGCCCGATTGCGTGCTGACATGGCCCTTGCCGTCCTTGCCCAGCCCGTCATAGCGGGCGCTGCCTGAATTGGTCGTCTTCATGGTGGAATCTCCTTTTCCACCATGGGACGCCCCATCCCGGCACTTCGTTCCGGATCAGATGATCCCGACCTGCTTGCCCGCGGCCTCGAAGATCGACAGGATCTGCGCCACTTCGCTCCCGCTGTGCTCGGCGCAGAGCGAACAGCGCAGCAGTGTCATGTTGGCCGGGGTTGCGGGCGGGCGGGCGAGGTTGACGTAGAGGCCGCCCTTGATCAGCGCCTCCCACATTGCCGCGCCCTGTTCCAGATCGGGCATGATCACCGCGATGATCGCGCTCTGCGGTTCGTCGGTGCCGAGCGCGAAGCCGAGATCCTTGAGCCCCTTGTGCAGCGTCTTCGAATTTTCCCACAGATGCGCGCGCTTGTTCGACCCGTGCATCAGCTTGCGGATGCTGGTCGCCGCGGTCGCCACCACGCTCGGCGGCAGGCTGGCAGTGAACACATAGGGGCGGCAGACCAGCCGCATGATCTCGAACTTGGGGTGGTTGGAGACGCAGAACCCGCCCACCGTCCCGACGCTCTTCGAAAAGGTGCCGATGATGAAATCGACATCGTCCATCACGCCGGCCTGTTCGACCACGCCGCGGCCGTTCTCGCCGATGAAGCCCATCGAATGCGCTTCGTCGACCAGCACCATCGCGCCGTGCCGCTTCGCGATCGCGACCATTTCCTTGAGCGGGGCGACATCGCCCAGCATCGAATAGACGCCTTCGAGGATGACCAGCTTGCCCGCGCCTTCGGGAATGCGCTTGAGCCGCTTTTCCATCGCCTCGATGTCGTTGTGCTTGAACGGCACGACCTCGGCATTGCCCATCGCGCAGCCGTCCCAGATGCTGGCGTGGCTGTCGATGTCGAGGATGATGTAGTCACCCTTGCCAGCGATGGTCGAGATGATCCCGAGATTGGCCTGGTAGCCGGTCGAGAAGACCATGGCGTGATCCATGCCGTAGAATTCGCGCAGCGCGTCTTCGCACTCCTTGTGGCCCTGGTAGGTCCCGTTGAGCACGCGGCTGCCGGTGGTCCCGCTGCCGAAGTCGGTCAGCGCCTGCTTGCCCGCCTCGATCACGTCGGGATCGAAGGTCATGCCCATGTAATTGTAGGTGCCGAGCAGGATCGTCTCGCGGCCGTTGCAGATCGCGCGGGTCGGCGAGAGGACCTTTTCCATCACCAGGCTGAAGGGGTCTTCCTGCCCGCTCGCGAGCAGGCCCTCGCGCAGCGCGATGATGTCGTCGAACTTCGAGAACAGGTCGGTGCCGTCGCCGCTGCGCTCGATCGGCTGGTCGGATTGCGAGATGCCGCGGCTCATCAGGCGGCCTGCAGCTTGGTGACCGCATCGACGAGCTGGCCGTAGGTCTCGATCTCGGCCTGCTGGTTCATCGAGATGATGATGTCGAATTCGTCCTCGATCTCGGCAACGAAGTCCATCACCGTCAGACTGTCGAATTCCAGATCGTTGGCGAAAGTGGTGCCCTCGGTGATCTCGACGCCCTTTTTATTGAAAGGCTCGGCCAGTTCGCGGATTTTGGCGTCGACGGCGGTGCGGTCCATATCGGGTCCAGTTCTCTATCGCGTTGCGGCCCGCACGGGTGCGGGCGGGGGGTGGCAGCCGGCAAAGCGGTTATGACGGCCGCTTGTCAAGCATGGCTAGTCGGGCAGCAGCGCTTTCACCGCCGCCATGAAAGGCCCGATCGACACCGGCTTGGCGAGATAGTCCGCCGCGCCCGCATCGCGGATCCGCTCCTCGTCGCCCTTGCCGGCATAGGCGGTCACCGCCAGCACCGGCACGCCGGCCAGCGCGGCATCGGCCTTGAGCTGCCCGATCAGGTCGATCCCGCTGACATGCGGCAGCTGGATGTCCATGATCACCAGATCGGGAACGAAGCGCTGCGCGGTCGCCACCACGTTGCGGCCATCGGCCACGGGCACGACTTCATGTCCGTTCGCCTTCAGGACGTCACAGAACAGCTTACGATTGAGGTCGTTGTCCTCGACAACGAGGATTCTCTTTGCCACTTGGCGCGGACTCCATGCGAATGCGCATGGGCCTTATGCAAAAGCGGGAGCGCTGACAATTATTCGCGAACCGACGAATGGCGAAATGCGGCCACCCGAGGTGCTGGCGCTCGAAGCGCTCGGCTGGGCCCTGGCCGACGACAAGCGGGCCGAACGCCTGCTGTCGCTGACCGGCCTCACGCCCGAGCGATTGCGGAACGGGCTGACCGATCGCGGCGTTCAGGCTGCAGTGCTCGAATTTCTAGCCAATCACGAACCCGATCTCGTCCTTGCCGCCGACGCGCTGGACACCACCCCCGAAACGCTGGTCGCTGCGGCCAGGGAGCTGTCCAGATGACCCGCCCACTGATCATATCCGACTGCGATGAAGTACTGCTCTACATGGTCGCGCCCTTCCGCGACTGGCTGGCCGAAACGCAAGGCGTCGAATTCCGCATGGAAGGCAACGATTTCGCCCAGGCGCTGCGCTGGCAGGACAGCGGCGAGATCCTCGCGCCCGAGGAAATCTGGCGCAAGCTGGGCGGCTTCTTCGATACCGAAATGCATCGCCAGACGCCGATCCCCGGCGCGATCGAAGGGATCGCCGCGCTGCGCGAACACGCCGATGTCGTGATCCTCACCAATCTCGTCGACAAGCGCCAGGAAATGCGCCGGGCGCAGCTGATCGACCACGGGCTCGACGCTCGCGTGTTCACCAACCAGGGCCCCAAGGGTCCCGCGCTGCAGGCGATCCTCGACGAATACCGGCCGAGCAAGGCAGTTTTCATCGACGATCTGGCGCAGCATCACCGCTCGGCCCGCGAAACGCTTGGCCCGGCGGGTGCGAACATCACCACGCTCCATCTGTGCGGCGAACCGCTGCTCGCCCCGCATATCGATTGCGCGCATACCGCCGGCCACGCCGACGCCCGCATCGATAGCTGGGACGAAGCGCTGCCGTGGCTGATGGGCGAAATCGAGAAGGAACCCGCATGAGCATCCACGACCGTCTCCGCGCGAGAGGCATCGCGCTTCCGCATGCCGCTGCCCCCGTCGCCAGCTACCAGCCGGTGGTGGTCGATGGCCATACTGCCTTCGTTTCGGGCCAGCTGCCCTTCGTCGATGGCGAACTGGTCACCGGCAAGCTGGGCGAGGGCGTCACGCTCGAGCAGGGCCAGCAAGCCGCGCGGGCCTGCGGATTGATGATCTTGGCGCAGCTCGAGGCCGCCGGGCTGATCGAGCGGGTGGCGCATTTCGTCAAGCTGGGCGGCTTCGTCGCCTGCACGCCCGACTTCTACGACCAGCCGAAGGTCATCAACGGCGCGTCCGACCTGATGTACGAAGTGTTCGGTGATCCGGGCAAACATGCGCGCAGCGCGGTGGGCGTGCCTGCGCTCCCGCTGAATGCCGCGGTAGAGGTCGATGCGATCGTTGCTCTCAAGGCTTGATCGTCATCTGGCGCCTTCACCCGATCCGGCACGGGTCGGGTGGCTGCGCGACTGGAGCTACGCCCACCGCGGGCTCCACAGCGACGGCGTGCCGGAGAACTCGCTCGCCGCCTTTGCCGGAGCGATGGAGCGGGGAATGGGTATCGAATGCGATATCCAGCGCAGCCAGGACCATGCGGCAATCCTGATGCACGACTGGGAGCTCGACCGGCTGACCGGGGTCAGCGGTCCGACGGCGGGATATTCGGCCGAAGAGCTGGCGCAGCTGGCCTTCCTCGATACCGAACACAAGCTCGCCCGGCTCGACGATCTGCTCGCGCTGGTCGATGGTCAGGTACCGCTGCTGATCGAGATCAAGTCGCGCCGGCGCTACGATGTGGCGCAAAGCTGCGAAGCCGTGCGCGATGCGCTCGCGGGCTATTCGGGGCCGCATGCGGTGATGAGCTTCGACCCACGGGTTTCGCGCTGGTTCCGCCGGCATGCGCCGCAGACGGTGCAGGGCCTCGTCATGCGCGAGGACGAGAAGGGGCAGACGCAAAAGGGCTGGCAGCGGCGGCTCGTGGTGCGGGCGGCGCGGCCCGAATTCATCGCCTACCATGTCGCGGCTCTGCCCAGTCCGATGGTCGCCGCGTTGCGCGATGCCGGGCTGCCGGTGCTGACCTGGACGGTCGATACACCCACGCTACGCGAAATCGCGGCGTTGCATGCCGATGCGCCGATCGCCGAGGGCGAGGGGGTGGCATGAGCGAGGCTGGCACGCCTGGCGACCTGGCCGCCCGCGTGAGTGGTTCGGTCGGCGCTTTCGAGCGCGCCGAATGGAACGCCCTGGCGGGAGCGGACAACCCCTTCGTTAGCCATGAATTCCTGACTGCGCTGGAAGATTCGGGCAGCGTCGGTCCCGGCACCGGCTGGCAGCCCGCACCGCTGGTTATCAGTACGCAGGACGGCCCGCTGCTGGCCGCCATGCCCGCCTATCTGAAGGGGCACAGCCAAGGCGAATACGTCTTCGATCATAGCTGGGCCGATGCCTATGAAAGGGCAGGGGGCAGCTATTATCCAAAGCTACAGATCGCCGCCCCGTTCACGCCTGCTACCGGCCCGCGGCTGCTCCTCTCGGATGAGGCGCTCGCTGCGCCGCTGCTGGCTGCTGCCGGACAATTGTGCCTCCAGAACGGTTTTTCTTCGGCGCATGCGACCTTCATCGAACCATCGCAGCATCCGCTGTTCGAAGAGGCCGGATGGATGCTGCGCAGCGATATCCAGTTCCACTGGCACAACCGCGGGTTCGCCCGGTTCGACGATTTCCTCGCCACGCTCGCCTCACGCAAGCGCAAGGACCTGCGTAAGGAACGCGCCGCCGCGCAGGCAGAGGTCGACATCATCCACCTGCGCGGCAGCGATATCCGGCCCGAACACTGGGATGCGTTCTGGGCGTTCTACCAGGACACCGGCGCGCGAAAATGGGGAACGCCCTATCTGACCCGCGCGGCCTTCGATCTGCTGGGCGAACGGATGGGGGAGAAGATCCTGCTGGTGCTGGCACTGCAGGACGGCGAGCCGGTGGCGGGTGCGCTCAATTTCATCGGCGGTGATGCGCTGTACGGCCGTTACTGGGGCTGCACGCGCGACATCCGCTTCCTGCATTTCGAATTGTGCTATTATCAGGCGATCGAGGCAGCGATCGAACTGGGACTGGGCCGGGTCGAAGCCGGCGCGCAGGGTGGGCACAAGCTGGCCCGCGGGTATGAACCGGTGGAAACGGTTTCCGCGCACTGGTTCGCCGATGCCGGTTTCCGCAGCGCGGTAGAGGATTTCCTCGAACGCGAGCGCGCGGGTGTTGCAGCCGATCGCAACTATCTGGCGACGCGGACCCCGTTCAGGAAGGACTAGCGCTCAGGCGGCCTTGCGGCTGCTGTCGGCCAGCCATTCGCGCGCGCGGCGCTGGGCTTCGGCAATCTCGCGCGCGGTCATTTCCTCGGCGATATCGGCACGGCACCAGCTGGCTTCCTCATGCCCCTTGGAGGCCGCGATGTTGAACCACTTGTGCGCCTCGATCAGATCGCATTCCACGCCGCTGCTGCCGGCCGAGAATGCCACTCCAAGGCTGTAGAGCGCACCGATCGCGCCGCCTTCGTACTCGGTCAGATATTCGGCGATCAGCGCCGCACCGTCTTCACTCTGGATGATCTCGCCACCGCCGCCTTCGATACTGGTCAGCTGCATGGTCATTCCCCCAACAAGACCGGCTCAGGTGCCGGACGCGATAGAATTGGCCAAATTATGGTCAAGAAATGGTTAATTCGCGATTCTTTCCCGGGCGGCGCGGGTGCTGGCGGCGTGTTTTCGGTCCTGTGGGACGCATTTCGGTGATGTGCGGGATTGGCGCTTGTGTGCCCGCAGGCGCTTGCCTATAGGCACGCGCCGAGCGGGTCATTCGGAGCGCCGGAAAAATCCGGGCCGACAGGGCGGCATGTTCCGATGTCTAAATCGACCAGGTAAGAGGGTCCTCAATGGCCTCTGTGGCAAATGAGAACGGGAAGCTGGCCAAGGCACGCGCTGCGGTGGGTGACGACTACGTTCCCGACGATACCGAAGAATACATGAACGAGCGGCAGCAGCAGTACTTTCGCGTATTGTTGTTGGAGTGGAAGAAATCGATCCACGATGCGGCCGGGCAGACGTTGCAGTCGCTTCAGGACGGTCCGATCCGCGAACCCGACCTCAACGACCGTGCCTCGTCCGAAACCGACTGGGGCATCGAACTGCGCACGCGCGACCGCCAGCGCAAGCTCATCTCCAAGATCGATTCCGCGCTCCGGCGCATCGACGAAGGCGAATATGGCTGGTGCGAAGTCACCGGTGATCCGATCGGCCTCAAGCGACTGATCGCGCGTCCGGTGGCGACCATGACGGTCGAAGCACAGGAAGCGCACGAACGGCGCGAGAAGATCTCGCGCGACGATTGAGCGCACGCTAACCGATTCTTTAGGTCTCCAGCCTAGCGTGCAGACCGTTCCGGGACTATCGTGGATATTCCGGGAAATGCATCTAGGGATACGACGCAAGCAATGTCCTCGGTCGATACGCGCAATGTTGGTCGCGACAGCCTGTTTCTGTTCGCGCAGCTGACCCTCGACGGTCAGGCCGAACCGGTGCGCGTCAAGGTGCGCAATCTGTCGGCTGGCGGGATGATGGCCGAAGCCGGCGGCATGGCGATTTCCCGCGGCGACCGGGTCGGCATCGAATTGCGCAATGTCGGCACGATCAAGGGCAATGTCGCCTGGGCGCAGGACGACCGGTTCGGAGTCGCCTTCGAAACCGAGATCGACCCCAAGATCGTGCGTGCCCCGGTGGGCACCAAGACCGATACGCCCGCCTATCTGCGGTCGACCTCCGCCGCATCTCCGCTTTCCGAAGACGAGCGCCGCCTGCGCAAACTGTAATTGTCTGGCTGACGCCGCAAGCGCAGCCTGCTAACCGGCGATGATGCGCGTTTGGCTTTTCGCACTCCTGTTCGCAGCGCTCGGCGCTTGTAGCGCCGGCGGCGACGACGGCGTGGTGGATGTCGCCTTCATTGCCGATCCTGCCGAACTCGAAGCGCAGGGCGTGCGGCTGGGCTATGCGGGCCAGCATGTGCGCGGCGCGCTGTCGACCGGGCTGGTGCGGCTCGATCCGCGGGGCGAAGTCGTGCCGGGCGTGGCCGAACGCTGGATCGTTACCGATGGCGGCGCAAGTTACATCTTCCGGATCAACGAATTCGACCTCGCGGGCGGCGATCGGCTGACGGCGCAGGCGGTGCGCGATGCGCTCCAGCGACGTGTGCGACAATTGCAGGGCACCACGCTCGGGCTCGATCTCGCCAAGATCCGCGATATCCGCGCAATGACCGGGCGGGTGATCGAAATCCGGCTGACCAGTCCGATGCCCGATTTCCTGCAATTGCTGGCCCAGCCGGAACTGGGCATCGAATTCGGCGATCAACCCGTCGGCCTCATGCGCGGTGACATGCAGGACGGCTCGCGCCTGCTGGCGCCGTTGCCGCCCGAATTGCGCGGCCTGCCCGAACAGCCCGGATGGGAAGACACCATTCGCGTGCTGCGGGTCTATGCGACCGATGCCGAGGACGCGACCGAGGGCTTCGCGCAGGCCCGCTTCGACCTGGTGCTCGGCGGAAGGCTGGCTTCGCTGCCGCTCGCCAACAGCGGGCCGTTGTCGCGCGGCAATGTGCGGCTCGATGCGGCAATCGGGCTGTTCGGTCTCGAGATCCGGCGCCCCGAGGGGTTCCTGGGAAGCGCGGCCAACCGCGAAGCGCTGGCCATGGCGATCGATCGCGAGGCGCTGATGCAGCCGTTCAATATCGGCGGCTGGTCGGCATCGACGCGGATCGTCCCGGTCGCGCTGTCGACGATTGCGCAGCCACCCGCCGAACGTTGGGAAGCGATGACGCTGGAACAGCGGCGGACCGAGGCCCGCCAGCGCGTCGCCCGGTGGCGCGCCGACAGCGGCGAAGGGCCGCAGCTGCGGATCCATCTGCCGCGCGGGCCGGGCTCCGACCTGCTGTTTGACGGGCTGAGCGAAAACTTGGCCGCCATCGGCGTGTCGACCCAGCGCGCGGCGGAACCCGACGCCGCCGATATCGTGCTGCGCGACCGCGTGGCGCGCTACGCCTCGCCGCGCTGGTTCCTCAACCAGTTCAACTGCGCGGTAAGCCGGGGCGCCTGCAGCGAGGATGCCGATTATCTCGTATCGCTGGCGCTGGATGCGCGCGACGGGGTCGAGGCGGCGTCCTATCTCTACGAGGCCGAAACTGCCTTGCTGGCCATCAATCGCTACATCCCGCTCGGCGCGCCGATCCGCTGGTCGCTGGTACGCGCCGATATCGAAGCGTTCGCCGAAAACCCGTGGAACATCCATCCCTTGTTCCCGCTCTCGCGGGCCCCCATCTAACCCGCCATGGACAATCGAGACCGCCCGCGTCCCCTGGGGATGGAATTGCCGACCGGCACCGATCCGGTGTCGATCCGCAAGCGTATCGAGGCGATGGAGCACCTGCTCGAACGCAGCCTTGTCGTACCGGGGACCAAATATCCGATCGGGCTCGATACGATCATCGGCTTTGTCCCCGTCATCGGCGATATCGTGACGGCAGCGCTCGCGGGCTACATCGTGTGGGAAGCCAAGAACCTCGGCCTGCCGCGGTGGAAGCTGTGGCGCATGATCGGCAATATCGGCATCGACAGCGCGGTCGGCGCCGTGCCGATCATCGGTGATGCATTCGACGTGGTCTACCGCTCGAACACCAAGAACCTGCGCATCGTCAAACGCCACCTCGACAAGCATCATCCGCACACGCAGGTGATCGAGGGGTAGTTTCATCGGTGACCGATGCGCGCTAGGGCAGCGGGCATGGCATCCGATGTTACCTATTCCAGCTACCTCGATCTCGAGCGCATTCTCGCGGCGCAGCATCCCGCGTCCGAAGCGCATGACGAGATGCTGTTCATCATCGTCCACCAGGCGAGCGAGCTGTGGCTCAAGCTGTGCCTGCACGAGCTGACCAAGGCGCGCGCATGCATCCGGGCTGACGACCTGCGGCCCTCCTTCAAGATGCTCGCGCGCGTGGCGCGTGCGCAGGGACAGCTGATCCAGAGCTGGGATGTGCTCAGCACGATGACCCCGCATGACTATTCGACCATCCGGCCACACCTGGGCGGATCGAGCGGGTTCCAGAGCGCGCAGTACCGGATGATGGAATTCCTGCTTGGCGGACGCAATCCGGACATGGTCACCATGCACGAGGCGACGCCCGACGTGGCCGAGGGGCTGAAAGCGGAACTCACCCGCAAATCGATCTATGCCGAAGCGATCGCGCTGCTGGCGCGGCGCGGCTTCGCCATTCCCGACAGCGTGCTCGAGCGCGACCGGGCCAGGGCGTGGGAGCATGCGCCCGCGGTCGAGGCGGCATGGGCCGAGATCTACCGCGATCCGCCAGCCTATTGGGACCTCTACGAACTGGCCGAAAAGCTCGTCGATCTGGAGTATCATTTCCAGCGCTGGCGCTTCGGCCATCTCAAGACGGTGGAACGGATCATCGGCTTCAAGAAAGGCACGGGCGGCACCCCCGGCGTGCCCTATCTGGCGGGCGTGCTGAAAGCCGCCTTCTTTCCCGAACTCCTGAGCGTGCGGACCGCATTATGAGCAGCTGGAAAAGCCCCCGGCGTATCTGGGACATCTCGCAGACGCTGCGCCCCGGGATGCCCGTCTGGCCGGGCGACACCGCTTTCGCATTCGATCGCACATGGAAGATGGAGGATGGATCGCCCGTCAATGTCGGGCGGATGACCATGAGCACGCATTCGGGCACGCATGGCGATGCACCGCTGCATTATTCCGCTTCCGCTCCCGATATCGCCAGCGTTGCGCTCGATCCCTACATCGGGGAATGCCTGGTGGTGGATGCGACGCGGGTCACCGGTGGCAGGGTTTCGGTCGGCGATCTGCCGCATATCGAAAGCGCCGACCGCGTGTTGTTCCGGACGTTTGAAACCTTCCCGCACGAGCAATGGGACGCAAGCTTCACCGCGATCGATGCCGAAGCGATCGAATGGCTGGCGTTGCAGGGTGTCAAGCTGGTCGGGACCGATGCGCCCAGTGTCGATCCGCAGGACAGCAAGACGATGGATGCCCACCGGGCGGTGCTGGAGCATGACATGCGCATTCTCGAAGGGCTGGTGCTCGATGGGGTTCCGGAAGGGCGTTACGAACTGATCGCGTTGCCGCTGAAGATAGCGGGCGGCGATGCCGGCCTGACCCGCGCCATCCTGCGCGAGCTACCCGATGCATGAACCGATGAATTCGCGCGCGCGTATCCTCGACGCTGGCGACCCGCTGGCGGGCTTCCGCGATCGGTTCATCGTGCCTGAAGGCGTCATCTACCTCGATGGCAATTCGCTGGGCTGCCTGCCGAAAGCTACGCCCGCTCGCATGGAACAGGTCGTGCGCGAGGAGTGGGGCGAGGGCCTTATCCGCAGCTGGAACACCGCCGACTGGATCGATTGGCCGCTCCGGATCGGCGGCAAGATCGCGCCACTGATCGGGGCATCACCGCATGAGGTCATTGCCTGCGATTCCACCAGTGTGAACCTGTTCAAGCTGATTGCCGCGGCGCTTGAAATGCGCCCGGGCCGCAAGACCGTTCTGAGCGAGCCGGGCAATTTCCCGACCGATCTCTACATGATCGAGGGGCTGGAAAAGCAGGGCCTTGCCAAGCGGCGACTGGCCCCGCGCGAACAGCTCGCCTGCGCGCTGGACGAGGACGTCGCGCTGCTGCTGCTGACCCACGCGCATTACAAGACTGGCGAAGTGTTCGACATGGCCGCCATGACCCGGGCGGCGCATGAAGCGGGAGCACTGGTGCTGTGGGACCTGTCGCATTCGGGCGGCGCCCTGCCGGTCGATCTCGGCGGGTGCGGAGCCGATTTCGCGGTTGGCTGCGGTTACAAATACTTCAATGGCGGGCCGGGCGCACCTGCCTATGCCTTTGTCGCCGAACGGCACCTGCAAACTGCGCGGCAGCCGCTCACCGGCTGGTTCGGGCACGCCGCCCCCTTCGCCTTCAGCGACGATTACGAACCCGCGCCGGGGATCGACAGGCTCCAGTGCGGAACGCCGCCGATCCTCGGCCTTGCGGCGCTCGAAGTGGGGGTCGATCTGATCGGGGAAATCGGGGTCGAGAGACTCCACGTCAAATCGCAGGCGCTCTCCGAATTCTTTCGCCAGTGCCTTGCCGAACGCGGTGTCACGCTCGATCTCGTCAGTCCTGCCGATCCTGCCCAGCGTGGCAGCCAGCTGTCGTTCCGCCATGCAGAGGCTTACGCGATCTGCCAGGCGCTGATCGCGCGCGGCGTCATCGGCGATTTTCGCGATCCCGATATCCTGCGTTTCGGGTTTGCGCCCGCCTATCTGCGCTTCGAGGACATCGCCGAAGCCGCGCGGCACCTTGCCGAAGTGCTCGAAAGCGGCGAATGGCAGCGCGACGAGTTCCGCGAGCGAGCTGCGGTGACCTGACCAGCCTGCTCTGGGAGCCTGCCGAGATCGGCCAAGCTGACCGCTTCTTCACGCCTCCAGTTCAATATCCCAGTAGAGCCAGTCGCGCCATGTTTCGTGGAGATAGTTGGGCGGGAACATCTTGCCGTGCTGCTGCAGCTGCCAATGGGTCGGGCGGATCGGTTCGCTGGCAAGCTGCATGCCCGCCTGCCTCGGTGTGCGGCCACCCTTCTTCATGTTGCACGGTGCGCAGGCGGTGGCGATGTTCTCCCAGGTGGTCTTGCCGCCCAGCCGGCGCGGGATGACGTGGTCGAAGGTGAGATTGTTCATCGCCCCGCAGAACTGGCAACTGAAGCGGTCGCGCAGGAACAGGTTGAAACGCGTGAACGCGGGAAACTCGCTGGGCTTCACATACTGCTTGAGCGCGATCACGCTGGGGATCTTCATGTCGAGCGAGGGCGAATGGACCTCGCGCTCGTAGGTGGCGATCACATCCACCCGGTCGAGAAAGATCGCCTTGATCGCGGTCTGCCACGGCCACAGGCTGAGCGGGTAATAGGATAGCGGCGTGAAGTCGGCATTGAGGACGAGCGAAGGGCACGACTGCAGATTGCGCGTCGGATCATCTTCGCTACTGCGGAACCTAGCGGCCCGTTCAAGCAGTTCGGCCCTGAACACTCGTGCGTTCCTCCCCGATGACTTAGAAAATGCACTTGCAAGGAAAAGCGTCAAGCCTGTTACAGACAGGCTATCCACAAACTTGTCCGCAACCCGCGCCGTTTCGAGCTGACCTCGCCAGGACCGCATGACCGTAACCCGCTTCGCCCCCAGTCCGAATGGCCCGTTGCATCTGGGCCACGCCTACTCGGCAGTGGTCGCGCATGATCTTGCGAAACGGGCCGGCGGGCGTTTCCTGCTGCGGATCGAAGACATCGACGGTCCGCGCTCGCGCCCCGAATTGGCGGAAGCGTTTCGCCGCGATCTCGCGTGGCTCGGGCTCGAATGGGAAGAAGTGCCCGCGCAATCGACCCGGCTCGCGACCTATGCCGCTGCCGCGCAGGAGCTGCTTGCGCGCGGATATCTTTATCGCTGCACCTGCACCCGCGCCGAGATCGAGTCGCTGGGGCCGCGGATTGGCTCGCAAGGCGCGGTCTATCCCGGAACCTGCAAGACCCGCCCGCCCGAGCCGGACAAGCCAGCCGCGCTGCGGCTCGATATGGCCCGCGCTCTTGCCGATGTCGGCCCGCTCGAATGGGAGGATGCGGTGGCCGGTGTACAGCGGGCCGACCCGCTTGAGGCAGGCGACGTGGTGATCGTACGCAAGGACTCGCCGGCCAGTTATCATCTGGCCGCCACGCTGGACGATGCCGCCGACGGCGTGACGCTGGTGACGCGCGGAGCGGACCTGTTTGCGGCGACGCCGATCCACCGCGTGCTGCAGGCGCTGCTGGGTCTGCCCGTACCGCGCTGGCACCATCACCGGCTGCTGGTGGATGCGAGCGGGCAGAAACTCGCCAAGCGGCGCGGCTCGCCCTCGCTGGCCGATCGGCGGGAGGCGGGTGAGGATGGTCTGTTGCTTGCAGAGCAACTGCGCTTGCACCGTTTTCCGGGTGGCATTTCGCTCGCGAGTGCCTAAGTCTGTGGGGCTATGAACACATTCCTCATCATTCTCCTCGTCATCCTCATGGTTCTTGTGGTGGCCTCGCTCATCCGCGGGATCGTCGCCTTCATGAAGAGCACCAAGATCGACCTGGAGAGCGGTGAGCAGACCGACGCGACCGACATGCAACTGACGCAGAACAAGATGATGTTCGCGCGGATCAAGTACCAGGCGCTGGCCGTGGTGGTGGTGGCCGTCCTGCTCGCCATCGCGAACTGATCCGGCGCAGCGCTGCGTGGTCAAGCTCAACAAGATCTACACGCGTACCGGCGACGACGGGACCACGGGTCTTGTCGATGGTTCGCGCCTGCCCAAGCACGATACCCGGATGGAAGCGATCGGTGCTGTGGACGAAGCCAATTCGGCGCTCGGCCTCGCCGCAGTTACCTTGGCGGACACCCCGTTCGCGGACCCGTTGTACCGGATTCAGAACGACCTCTTCGACCTCGGCGCCGATATTGCGACGCCGGCGGGTGACAATGACGATTTCGCCCCTTCGGAAATGGTGCTGCGGATGGTCGCCGGTCAGACCGCGTGGCTCGAACAGGCAATCGACGAGGCCAATGCCCGGCTCGAACCACTGACGAGTTTCGTGCTCCCCGGCGGGAGCGAAGGGGCCGCACGGCTGCATGTCGCCCGCGCTGCAGCCCGGCGCGCCGAACGCGCGATGACGGCGATGGCGGCGCAGCATCTGACCAACCGCCACGCGCTGGCCTATATCAACCGCCTGTCGGACTATCTGTTCGTACTCGCGCGCGTTGCCAATGACGATGGCCGCGCCGACGTGAAGTGGGTGCCTGGCGCCAACCGTTGAGGCGCTAGCCAGCGCCCTGCGCCTTCGCTAGTGCAGCGCCGTTGCTGCAGACGCGAAGGAAATTTCGATGAACAATACGGTTGCCATCATCGGTGCGGGCCAGATGGGCTCGGGAATAGCGCAGACCGTGGCCGCGAACGGCATCGATGTGCTGCTGGCCGATGTCAGCCTGGAGGTCGCCGAGCAGGCACACGCCGGGATCGACAAGGCGCTGGGCAAGCTGGTCGGCAAGGGCAAGATCGAGATCGCCGATGCCGAAGCGACGCTGAAGCGCATCACCCCGGTCGCCGATTACGCGCCGATGCAGGACGCGAGCCTGATCATCGAGGCAGCGACCGAGAAGGAAGCGATCAAGCAGGCGATCTTCGAGAAGGCTGGCCAGTACCTCGCCGCCGATGCCATCATGGCCTCGAACACCAGCTCGATCCCGATCACGCGCATGGCGAATTACGCGCCCGATCCGGCGCGGTTTATCGGGCTGCACTTCTTCAATCCGGTCCCGGTGATGAAGCTGATCGAGGTCATCCCCGGCCTCGCGACCGCGCAGACGACCACCGACCGCACCACCGCCTTTGCCGAGAGCCTGGGCAAGGAAGTGGTCCTGTCGCAGGACGAGCCCGGCTTCGTCGTCAACCGTATCCTGCTGCCGATGATCAACGAGGCGGTGTTCGTGCTGGGCCAGTCGACCGCCGCGATCGAAGATATCGACAAGGGTTGCCGGCTGGGTCTCAACCACCCGATGGGCCCGCTGCAGCTGGCCGATTTCGTCGGGCTGGATACCTGTCTCGACATCATCATGGTGCTCTACAAGACCACCCGTGATGCCAAGTACCGTCCCGCACCGCTGCTGGTGAAATATGTCGAAGCCGGCTGGCTCGGCCGCAAGACGGGCCGCGGGTTCTACGACTATTCGGGCGAGGAGCCGGTTCCGACGAGATAGTTTGTGGGTGCGGTCAGGGCATCCGTCCTGACCTCTCGGCACCAGCCCACGCCCCCTCCCGGCCACCCACGGCACGGTATTCTATGGGTGGCCGGGCGGGGGTGTGGGCTGGTGCAGCAGCAAGATAGCGGCGGATGCCGCTAGCGCACGCAAAGAGAATCCGGACGGGACATAGGCAGGCTGCTCCCCACCATCGGACCTCCATAGGAACCGCGCGGCCCCGCCCACCGTTGGTCAGGCAAAGGAGACTACGCATGACCGACAAGAAGGTAAGCAGCCAGGAACAGCGCCAGGCCGGCCTCGCGCCCGAAACCCATAATGACGAGCAGGACGATCACCGCATGCAGGCGCAGGAAGTGGCCGAGCAAGCCCGCGGGGTCACCACCGAGACATCATCGCCGACCGAGAGCACGAAGGGCGACAACAAGAGCGGCCTGATGGGTGATTCAACGCAGGACACGATCGACCACATGCGCGACATGGAAAGCTCGGGCCGGATCGACATGTCGGCCTATCGCGGCGAGGACAACCACGACGACAATGAGGACAAATACGGCAAATCGGCCAAGGTCGACCCCGATTTGCCATCCGACGGCAGCTGATTCCGGCGGCCTCGCTATCCGGAGATGGCACCGTCGTTCAGCACCCAGAGCCCCGCGGTAAGCACGAGCGATCCGGCCGCGATGGCATAGGCAAGCGCACGAAAGTTCGGGGTCGAGATGGCCTCGAACTTGTGCGTCTGCAGCTTGTCGAGCGTGTGGCAAGCGCGGCGTTCGGCGGTAATCGCCAGCCAGCCTCCGGCCAGGATGAACATTGTGGCGATCGCCTTGGCAAGCCACGGCGGATCGAACGCCCCGAAAACCGCCTTGAAGCCCAGCCCGATACCGATCGCAGCGAATGAAGTGCGCATCCAGCCGGCGAAAGTCCGTTCCATCGCCATGATGTTGCGATCCTCGGCAAGGTCGGTGCGGACCTCGGCCCACTCGGTCGACTTGTCGGGATCTTCGGGGGGATCATCCTGAGCCATGGGATATCAATCGCGGATCGCGGGGGCGGTTCCTATCCTAATTCACGATCTCGACCGGCTCGGCGTCTCGCGCGGGCGGGCCGGGGAGCGTGCTGGGCCGCGCGCCTACCAGGGGCTCGGCGTCTTCTATCAGATAGCTGTCATCGAACGGTTCGGGGACGAAGGGTTCGGGTGTTGCAGGCCCCGTCGGTGCATCTTCGGCATACCATGCGGACAGGGCCGCATCGTCTTGCGAGGACCGCTGCTCCCGCCGCGCGGGCACATCCGTATCGATCAAGGGCTCGGGCGCACGATCCGCAAATTCGCCCTGCCCGGGCGGCGCGTCGCTGAGACGCGCGATCACGCCGGGATCGTTCTCCCCGCCGACGAGGATCACTACGCCGATCAGAAACAGGACGACGAGCGCCAGTTTCTTGAGCAATCCGGGGGGCAGTCCGTCATCCATCGCCCCAGTATAGGGCAGCGCGGTTAAGCGTCCGTTTCCCGGGCCGTGGTCTGCAAGGCGTAGAGCGTATCGAGTGCTTCGCGCGGCGAGAGGGCATCGACGTCGATCTGCTCGATCGCCTCGCGCAGCGGGTCGGGTCGAGCTTCTTCTGCCTGCGCGGTGACTGCGAAAAGCGGCAGGTCGCCAAGGCCGGCGCCGAGCCCGCCGGTCTGTTCGCGGCCCTTCTCGAGCTTGTCGAGCACTGCCTTGGCCCGCTTGATTACCGGTGCGGGCACACCGGCCAGCTTGGCGACCGACAGGCCGTAGCTGCGATCGGCAGCGCCCGTCGCCAATTCGTGCAGCAGGACGAGATCGCCCTTCCATTCGCGCGCCCGCACATGATGCAGGCTCAACGCGTCGCAGGTCTCGGCCAGTCGGCTGAGTTCGTGATAATGCGTGGCGAAGAGGCAGCGGGATTGCAGCTGTTCATGCACCGCTTCGACCACCGCCCAGGCCAGCGCCATGCCGTCATAGGTGCTGGTGCCGCGCCCGACCTCGTCGAGGATCACGAAACTGCGTTCGGTCGCCTGGCTGAGGATGGCCGCGGTTTCGACCATCTCGACCATGAACGTGGACCGTCCGCGCGCCAGATTGTCGCTTGCCCCGACGCGGCTGAACAATCGGTCGGCCAAACCGACCCGGGCCGAATTTGCAGGGACATAGCTGCCTGCCTGGGCCAGCATCAGGATCAGCGCGTTCTGGCGCAGGAAGGTTGACTTGCCGCCCATGTTGGGGCCGCCGATCAGCCACAGGCGGTTTGCCTGCGCCAGGGTGCAATCATTGGCAACGAAACGTTCGCCGCTCCTCGCCAGCGCGGCTTCGACCACCGGGTGCCGGCCGCCGACGATTTCGAGGCAGGGCTCGTCGCGCATCTCGGGGCGCGCCCAGTCTCCTTCTACCGCGCGTTCGGCAAGCGCGGCCGCCACGTCGATCCGCGCAAGCGCGGCGGCGGTGGCGGCGATCGCTTTGCGGGCTTCGATCACTTCACCGACCAGTGTTTCGAAATGCGCTTCTTCGGCGGCCACCGCATGCGCGCCCGCTTCGGCGATCCGTGTCGCTTCCTCGTGCAGGCCGATCGAATTGAACCGCACGGCGCCGGCCATGGTCTGGCGGTGCGTGAAACCGCTGTCCGCTGCCATCAGCTTGTCGCCATGCTTGGCAGGCACTTCGATGAAATAACCGAGCACCTTGTTGTGCTTGATCTTGAGCGACGGCGTACCGGTCTCATCGCGGTACCTGGCTTCGAGCGCGGCGATGGCCTTGCGGGCGTTGCCGCTGGTTTCGCGCAGGCTGTCGAGCGCATGATCGTAATCCGCAGCGATAAAACCGCCCTGGCTGCGTTCGGTCGGCGGCGAGGGGACCAGCGCGCGCGCCAGATGGTCGACCAGCGCAGCATGGCCCCCCAATGCCTCGCACATGTCCGCCAGCAGTGCGGGAAGGTCCGGGCTGGCGCCGAGCATGTCGCGCACCCGTCGTGCTTCGGCAAGGCCGTCGCGGATCTGGCCCAGATCGCGCGGGCTGCCGCGCCCGGCGACCAGCCGTCCGAGTGCGCGGCCGATATCGGGGGCCTGGCGCAGGACGCCGCGCACGTCCGCGCGGAGTAGCGGGTCGCTGTGGAAATGCTGGACACTGGCAAGACGGGCTTCGATGGCGGCGCGATCGGCAAGCGGGGCGGACAGATCTTCGGCCAGCTGCCGCGCGCCTGCGCCCGTGGCGCAGCGATCGATACAGGCGATCAGGCTGCCGGCGCGCCCCCCACCCTGCGCTTCGAGAATCTCGAGACTGGCGCGAGTCGCTGCATCCATCGCGAGATGGGCTCCGCTGCCGCGTGCGACCGGGGGCAGGAGGAAGGGCAGCGTGCCGCGCCCTGCATGCTCGAGATAGGCGATCAGCCCGGCCGCTGCAGCAAGCATGG
>PVBE011974602.1_pt1 | contig 24819 bp, 20 predicted proteins | sample 1631181 | NCBI WGS metagenome assembly PVBE01 (sample SAMN08397723, study PRJNA350692) | Marine metagenome, whole genome shotgun sequencing project. | isolation source: water | place: Pacific Ocean | collected 2012-04 | reverse complement strand
TTGTCCACCCAAGCTGCCATAAACAGGATTGACTATTGCAGTACTATCGCTGCTTTTAAAGATATCCACCATCCCAATTTCAGCGAATGGGCTGCCCAAATCATCGTTGAACGCCTGCCCTGCATAACCGCCATAAACATCGAAAATGAGGTGTTGGCTGAAAGTGCTGACGGAGAGAGCTGCCACAAAGAGTGCGACTAAAAAAGAAGTTTTCATTTTATTCGTGTTGAAGCAGTTTGATCAGTGGTCAGCGCAAAGAGGCGGTTAAAAATTGGCAGCTGTTGCGTTCGCTTCTTTTTCCAGCGCATCTTTCCTGAACTCCTTCAATGCAGGCGTTATTTGTTCCAAAACCTCAAAAAAGACCTCCATCTTTTCTTCTGGAATATGTTCCAGGAAGTTTTTATTGAGGTTGAAAACAGCATTCAAAGCGACATCGCGCAACTCGCGACCATGATCTGTGAGGCAGATATAAGTCATGCGTTTATCCTTTTTGTCCTTTCGTTTGTAAACACACCCTTTTTTCTCAAGTGCTTTCAAACTTCTGGACAAGCTATTTGGCTCCATGCCCATTCTTGGAGCAATCTTCGTAACGGGTGACCCAAATTCATCGTTGATGGCCAACAAAATAAAAGCCATCGACAATGTGCCGCCATGCTGAAGCGCCATTTCGTTGTACACCTTGGCGATCTCGAACCATGCTCCCCGTATCTTGTAAACCAGTAATTGGTTGGCTATTTCCTGAAACTTATCCATACTTCTTCTCTCCTGAAACAATGCTTGCATTCTATTTTATTTGATTCCTGTCATGAATGTTCCAAAAATCCTAATTTTGTTGACATTCCCAAACATTCAATGCGCGCATTGTAAATTTATTAAAATGCTACCCAAAAATATAGTTTTAATTGATGGCTGCCGGACACCATTCCTGAGAGCCGGAACCGACTACTTCGATTTGATGACTTACCAATTAGGGCAGGTAGCCATAAAAGGCCTTCTGACCAAAACCGGGGTAAATCCTGATCAGATAGATTCGGTAGTGATGGGAACCGTGGTTTCAAATATCAAGACCAGCAATGTTGCCCGTGAATCTGCTCTTGGGGCGGGAATTCCGAATACAACGCCTTGCTATACCGTAACACAGGCTTGCATTTCAGCGAATCTTGCTATTGCAACTGCCATTGGGCAAATAGCTACTGGTCATGCCGATGTGGTGATTGCAGGTGGCGTAGATTCAGCCTCCGACACGCCAATCGGCTATAAGAAGGGGATGCGTAAAAAACTTTTCAAAGCACAAAAGTTACGCACCACCGGTGACATGTTGAAGTTTGCCACCACCTTGAAGTTAACTGACTTTTTGCCCGATAAACCGGCTGTTGCCGAATTCAGCACAGGCCGAACCATGGGCAACGATTGTGAGGTATTAGTCGGCAAAATGGGTGTTACACGCGAAGAGCAGGATGAGTTTGCCGCACGCTCGCATCAACTGGCTGCCAAGGCAACCGAGGCGGGCATTTTGGCTAAAGAAATGTGCGATGTAACGCTTGCCCCGAAATTTGATCCCGTGAATGAGGATAATGGGATACGAGGTGATTCCACTGCCGAAAAACTCGCTAAGCTTCGTCCGGCATTCGATAGAAAATATGGTTCCTTGACTGCTGCGAATTCTTCGTTTTTGACGGATGGTGCGGCAGCCGTGTTGATTACAACTGAAGAAAAGGCCAGGGAACTAGGATTAACTCCCAAGGCAAGGGTGGTTGATTATGTTTTTACAGGCCAGGATCTTGAAGAAGAATTGTTGCTTGGGCCGGCATTCGCAACGGCAGCTTTGTTAAAAAAGACCGGTCTGCAATTGTCGGACATGGATGTTATTGAATTTCACGAAGCCTTTGCCGGCCAGATCATGGCCAACATCAAAGCCCTAGAGTCGGAGGAATTCTCGAAAGAAAAGTTTGGTTGGGAGCATGCTGTTGGCAAGGTACCTATGGATAAATTCAATCTCTGGGGTGGATCGCTTTCAATTGGCCATCCTTTTGGTGCGACAGGTGCCAGGTTAATGAATACAACTGCAAACCGACTTCAACAGGAAAATGGCAAATACGGATTGCTGGCAGCTTGCGCAGCCGGGGCTCACGGGCATGCTATGATTATTGAACGAATCAATTAAAAACCATGGAAACAGCAACCATTGAACAACCTAAAACCACAGAAACCAAAGCACAAATGCAAGTTTCAGATTTTGTAACCATCGAGAAAAAAGATGGAATTGCCACGCTGTGGCTCGACCAGAAAGATTCTCCAGTCAATAAGATTTCACCTGAAGTGATCTCTCTTTTTCATGGATTGATGGATGAAATTGAAAAAGACCCACAGATCAAGGCGGGCATTATTATCAGCCGCAAAAAGGATTTCATTGCAGGAGCTGATATTGACATGTTCCAAAAGGTAGAGAAAGAGGGTGATTTTGCGCCTATCACCCGAAAAGGACATGAGATTTTGGGAAGGATGGAATCTTCCAAGAAACCGGTAGTGGCAGCCATTCATGGTACCTGTTTCGGGGCCGGACTTGAGATATGCCTGGCTTGCCATTCAAGAGTTTGTTCCGACAGTAAATCCACCAAATTGGCGTTGCCCGAAGTGAAACTGGGTTTGTTGCCTGGAGGTGGCGGAACCCAAAGATTGCCCCAATTGGTGGGCATTCAAAAGGCATTGGATATGATGCTGACGGGTAAAAACATTTATGCCCGACCAGCGAAAAAGATGGGCTTGGTAGATGAAGTCACCAATCACAATAAGCTGCATGCTGTAGCAGTGCAGATGGCCAAAAAGCTGATCGAAAAACCACTTCAGCGAAAACGAAAGAAGTCCTTCATGAATTGGTTTTTGGATGACACGGGTGTAGGTCGGGGAATTGTTTTCAAACAAGCTCGAAAAATGTCCGAAAAGATGACTCAGGGCAATTATCCAGCAATTCCAAAAATCATCGAGTGCGCAGAAATTGGGTTAAAACAGGGTATGAAAGCTGGCCTTGAAGCTGAAGCGGTGAAATTTGAAGAATTGATCCTGACGCCCGAAAGTAGGGGGTTGATCAGCTTGTTTTTCGCAATGACCGATAACAAGAAAAACCTGGATAAAAGTTTGGTCCGGAAAGTTGACACCATCGGTGTTTTGGGTGCTGGTTTTATGGGCAGTGGGGTTACAGAAGTATCGGTAAACAACGATCTGGACGTACTGCTGAAAGACATCAACATGGAAACCATTAAATCTGCAAAACAACAGATTTGGAAAAGCATGTCGAAGAAATTGAAACGCAGGATCTTGACCAAGCTTGATGCAGAGCAGGTGATGAATCGCATTAAGGGGCAGCTCGACTACGGTGATTTTGAACATGCCGATCTTATTATTGAGGCAGCGATTGAAAAACTCGATTTGAAGCAAAAAATTCTGGCAGAAATCGAAGCTATTGGCCGCGATGATTTGATCTTCGCATCCAACACTTCTGCCCTGCCATTGGCCCAGATTGCCAAAGAAGCCAATCATCCTGAACTGGTAATTGGCATGCATTACTTTTCTCCTGTTCCAAAAATGCCGTTGCTCGAAATCGTGATTACCGAACAAACTGCAGATTGGGTAATTGCAACATGCTATGATGTCGGAGTTCGCCAGGGGAAAACTGTTGTTGTGGTGAAAGACAGCCCTGGTTTCTATGTTAACAGGGTGCTGGCTCCCTACCTCAATGAAGTCCTTTTGATGATAGAGGAAGGTGCAGCCATTGAAGAACTAGACAAACAAATGAAGAAGAAAGGTTGGCCGGTTGGACCTGTGTCACTGATGGATGAAGTAGGGATTGATGTGGGCGCGCATGTGATGAGCGGAGACCTCTTTGAGTATGCCCAACAACGTGAAGGTGCCAAAATCAGCATGGGCATCATCAATATGTACAAATCAAGACTTCTCGGTAAAAAGATGAAAAAAGGATTTTACCTCTACGATGAAAAGAAGGGAAAGAAAACAGGCGTTAATCCTGAGGCATACAAGATTCTGAATGCTGCTCCTAAGAAAGACTTTGATTCAAAGGAAATGCAGGATCGAGCTCTTTTGCTCCTGATCAACGAAGCCGTTTTGTGTCTTGATGAGGGCATCATTAAAAGCCCAACTGATGGAGATGTTGGGGCTGTTTTCGGAATAGGATTTCTTCCATTCACGGGGGGGCCATTCCGCTTCATTGATCTTGAAGGTGCAGATAAAATTGTAGCGCGCCTTGAAGAATTACAAGCCAGGCACGGTGATCGTTTCAGACCAACCAAATTGTTGGTGGAATATGCCCAACAAGGAAAGAAGTTTCATCCATAAAACAGCATATCGTACCCAATTCTCAGCAAAATCAATTCTATTCAACAAATTGTAACATTTTTGATAGAGAATTATTTACTCAAATCACAAGTAACTTTATTCTTCATGATGCTTAGAAATTGTCGTATTCTGTTAATTGCAGCTTCTATTATGTTGTTCATTACGTCCTGTAAAAAGGATTATACCTGCACCTGTTTCGATGTTAATGGCGTCTATATCATAGCAGCAGACATTGTTGGTGCAACCGAAGATGATGCAAATGCCCTGTGTGACGGTAGCATCACTGTGGGTGCCGGCAATGGCGCAACCTGTTCTTTAGCCGAAAGATGATCATGGGCATTCGAATAAGCAATGGGTCGTCTGTTCGAAGCAAACGACCTTTATTTTTTTAGATTTGTCCGAAATTCATTCACTATGTTTCGCGTCTCCTATCTAGCTGTTGCTGCGCTATCTATCCTCCTGATTTCTTGCGATAAAGAAAATTTTGAACCCATAGCCTGCCTTGACGTTGACAACATCTATCCAGCAGTTGGCGAATTGGTGACTTTCACGGATTGTTCTGAAGAAGCCTACAGAATTGAAATCGATTTTGGTGATGGCACCTTATCCAGATCTGAAATCATTGAGCATAGCTATGCCGAAGAAGGCGAATATGCTGTGGAGTTGAAAGCATGGAATAAAAATGGCAAAAAGAGAAGTGCCAGCCGTTTAACGATTTATGTGGGAGGTTCCGGAGGCGGGACTGGTGGTGGAGGTAACGAGGTTGAGCCCTGGGCTTGCTTTACTCCATCAGATACTGCCTCTGAAGTGGGCGTAGAAATAGATTTCTTCAATTGTTCCTTGAATGGTACATCATATTTGTGGGATTTCGGTGATGGGGATTCATCGACTGCCGCGCTTCCAAGTCATGCTTTTACAGCTTCAGGAACTTACATGGTATCTCTTACCACCCGCAACGGTTCGTTGAGTGATGATACCAGCATGACAATCATCCTCGGCCAAAGATTTCTGACAACGATAACCTTGAATTCCTTCCCTGCAACAGATCCGAATGGCGAAGACTGGGATCCACAGTTCGTTCCCATCTTTCCAAGTGATCCCGATATTATGATTGCCATTGAGTCAGGAGGTGGGGCGTTATTAGAGACGGATATTGCCGACAATATTACTGCTGGAGATTTACCATTTACATGGGATCATTCAACAGATAACTTTTCCCTCGAAACGGATTCCTGGACAGTTACCGTTATTGATGACGAAGGATTTCAGGGGCCACCAACCACAATGACAGAGTGGACAACAACCGATTTGGGAAGTGATGGTTCCAGCGGTGAAATTGTATTGAGCAGCGGCAGTTACAATCTTGTAATTGGTTACATTGTTCAGTAGCTCTTTTAACCAACCCTCAAAATTCAAAACATTGAAGACCTTACTAAAAATTGCCTTCCTGGTATTCGCTATCTATCTGAACTACACTGCGGTAGCTCAAACATCCATCCACCAGGAACAATCCAACTTTTACAAACAATTCGATTTCACCACCGAGTCTGAATTCGATTCGTTGAGAGGTGCAACCACCGGGTCACTGGCGGGGAAGAATGAAAGAGGAGGAGCCTGCCAACTGGAAAAACAGGTTTATGGATGGCACCCATACTGGATGGGATCTGCTTACAACAACTACGACTTTTCGCTGCTTTCAACGGTTTCGTATTTCTCCTACGAGGTCGATCCGACTACTGGTAACTATTCCACCATTCGGGACTGGAAAAACACAAACCTCGTAAACCTCGCTCAGGCTGCAGGGTGCAGGGTGGAACTTTGTGTAACAAACTTTGGAAGTTCAAACAATTCAACGTTTTTGTCTAATCCGGTCGCGAGGCAGACATTAATCGATAGTTTGATTGCACTTGTGCAACTTCGGAATGCCGATGGTGTAAACATTGATTTTGAAGGAGTTCCCGGATCGCAGAGAACCAACCTCACCAATTTTATGATCAGTTTGTGTAATCAAATGCACACAGCCATTCCCGGATCATCAGTCAGTATTGCCCTTTATGCTGTTGATTGGAACGACATTTTCGACATTGCCACCCTCGACCAATATGTGGATCAATTCATCATCATGGGTTATGCCTATTATTGGAGTGGAAGTTCCACGGCCGGGCCAACTGCACCTTTGTATAGCGGCTCCATCTGGTGGTCCTATAATCTGACCCGCACCGTGAATTATTACGTGAACGAAGGCATTACCCGCTCTAAATTATTGCTCGGCCTGCCCTACTATGGTCGCGAGTGGGAGACCGCTGCAGGTACTGTTCCCTCCAGCAACACCAATTCAGTGGGTGCAAGAACTTACAATTGGATCAGAAATAATTACGAAGGCACCTACCAGCATACATGGGACCCCCAAAGCTTCACATACTATTATGCGTACCAAAATAGCGGCCAATGGCGACAGTGTTTTTACGATGGAAAACGAAGTCTTGGGCATCGATATGACATGGTCCTTGATTGGGGACTTGGAGGCATTGGAATCTGGGCGTTGGGTTACGATGATGGCTATTCTGATTTGTGGAATCTGATTGAAGAAAAGTTTACCGATTGTGCCGTGCAAGCATGTGTAGACACATTCTATGATATGGGAGGGCCCTTTGGCCAATATCGTGATTTCGAAGACTGGACCAAAACCATTGCCCCCGATGGTGCGGCCAACGTTGCTGTCACTTTTAATTCCTTCGATGTTGAAGCCAATTACGATTTCGTGTCGTTCTACGATGGCTCCTCAACCTCTGATTCTTTGATTGGAAGTTATTCCGGAACGATCAATCCGGGCACGATAGTTTCAAGTGGTCCTGCGTTGACCATGCGTTTTACTTCCGATATTGGTGTTCGTGAAGACGGATGGGATGCCACCTGGCAATGCGATGTTTACTGTCCCTCCCTTGCCACAAATGCTACGGATGAGTGGATTCAAAGTATTTGTGTGAATACCATCTGCAGCAACTCCGGCAATAATAACGGATATGGCGATTACACACACACCAACCCAAAACTCAAAACCGGCAAAACTTACAACCTGACTTTAACTCCCGGTTTTGGGGGAAGCCCCCAACCACAGTTTTGGAAAATCTGGATTGACCTGAACGCTAATTATTCCTTTGATGATGTTGGAGAACTGATTTATGAATCCATGACCGCCAGTAGCAATCCTGTCAATTCAAGTTTCATGATTCCTTATGCTGGCTACGAAGGAACCACGATTCTACGTATTCAAATGAAAAGAGCCGCCTTGCCTGGTTCATGTGAAATCTTCGAGTTTGGCGAGGTGGAAGATTACAAGATTCGAGTGGAGTTTGGTTGTGCTGTTCCGGACGGATTATCTGCCCTAAACATCTCAACTACATCGGCCACGTTAAGTTGGAATGGAACAGGTGCTGACACTTACCTAATGAAGATCAGGAAAGTAGGCTCTGGACCATGGTTCGAGTTTCACGCAACAGTTGACAGTCTGCCATTGCAGATTTTACAACCTGGCACCACCTACGATGTAAAGGTGAAAAGCCTTTGCTTTACTGAAAACCAAGTGAGTGGATTCGGCCCAACGGTAACGTTTACAACCCTTTCGGGAACAAAACTGTCTAGCAACACCCAAACTCAAGAACCCCAGTTCCAAGCGAGAGGTGGCCAACTTTTAGTCCGTGGGATTCTAGAAAACGTCACTCCAATTCGATTGATAAATCTGCAGGGCCAAATGATCTGGCAAGCTGAAATTCAACCTGGTTTCAGTGAACAGTTTGTGAATTTGGGTTCCGAAATTCCGGTTGGGATTTATTTGCTGGCAACAGATCACTACAGTCAGAAGATACTGATAAACCAATGACAGCACTGATTGTTTGCAGCACTGTCATTGTTTCAAATCTCCTTACAGGATTACTCCTTCACACTTAACATTCTCGTAGCAGAAGTTCCAGTTGCGTTTTCCTGTGTTACAATGTAAAGTCCTGCTGCAAGACCGATTTGTTTCGCATCAATGCTGAGTTCTCGTTGCCCTTTGGCAATTTGGAATTGAGCTCAAGGGGGTGCGATGAATTATGTGGAGCTTTTCGATGCCATCAACAACCAAAAAGCCTACGATGAAAAACGATTGAAAGAAAAGTACCAGAAATCTGGTTTCATGAAAAATTTCAGGTTCACCAAACATTATCTGAACGATTTGATTTTAAAAAGCCTGGAAAATTACCACCAGGACAGAACTGTTATCAGCAAACTTCGCAGCCTGCTCAACCGAATTGAGATTCTCATTTCAAAACGGCTTTATAGCCAGGCTGAGAAACAATTGAAGAAAGCACTGAGCTTGGCGAGGGATCATCAGAAATGGCCACAAATGCTGCAAATCCTGGCTAACCTGTTGGCCATGAAAGTCAGTTTTTCCGACAAAGCCCGTAATCGAGCGGTGCACGACACATTGCTCGATGAAGCTTTTCATGTACTCGATGTTTATCAGGAAGAATGGAACTATCGTTCACAAAATGAAAAGCTGGCCCAGGTTTATGCCGACATGGTTTTGGCAAGATCTGAAGAAGATGAAATCGATATTGATCTCCTCTGGCAAGCCATTGCTGATGATGATGCACAACCAAGGTCGCGAGTTGCAAAAGTCTTTTTCCATGGCGATCGTGCTACCATTTTCAGGGCACGCAGCGACTTCAAATCTGCACATCGTGAGATGCTTCAAGTGGTGGAGTTGTTAGAAGAAGATGAGGTTTACAGGAACGAAAACCTTTTCCGGTATATGCAGGCACTCAATAATTTATCGATAAGCTGTGAGGAAACCGGCAATTACGAATTGCTGATGGATGCCATTGGCAGGATGAAAAGAAACGTACTGCCACACCTTCCGAATAATATTCGCTATGAGGCTTATGTTTTTGGGGCAATGTATCAACCGCACTTGAACTATTGTGTTGAATATGGCCGTATTGAAGAAGGATTGGAAGTAGCTCAAAAAACCGAAAAAGCGCTGAAGGATTACGACCAATACCTTTCAGATGGCATGCGGATAGCTTTTTATTACCTGTTGGCCTACATGTACTTTGTAGCAGACAAAAAGGAAAAAGCACTGGATTGGCTCAACCATCTGTATAATCTCAGCGGCATTGATTCGCGCAAGGAAATACAAGCCTATGGCAGAATCATGCAGCTGATACTGCATTATGAACTGGGAAATACCTTGTTGGTTTCCAACCTTGTGAAATCTACTTACCGCTACATTTACAACCTCGATAAATTGTATGATTTCGAACGAACACTTTTGATTTTCATTCGAAAAGAATTTCCCGGCATTGGTCGCCTCATTTCTGAAGAACAGGCTTTTTCTGAGTTGAATAGACGCCTCAGAAAAGTGATAGCCAACAACCCGATGGAAAAAAGAGCGCTGAACTTTTTCGACCTCACCGCATGGTTGGAAAGCAAACTGGAGAACAAGACTTTCGCTGAGGTGATGCAGCAAAAAGAGTTAACTGTTTCAGTCTCATAAGCAAGATTCCATTGCGGGTTAAATCGAAACAGAAATGACCTCGGGATAACGAACAACGATTGACGATCCGATAGCTATTGGATTGAGAGGTTCAAAATCCCGGTTGTTCCCAGAAGGATTTCAACATTCAGCAACAATTAAAAAGGGTGCAAAAAGCCGTTTCATTCACGGTTTTCCTTGCACCCTTTTTTTGGAGATGGTGATTATTTATTCGATCACCAGTCGTTTGGTGAGTTCACTGTTATTGGTTGAAATCCTCAGGTGATAAACACCGGTAGGCAAACCGACAAGGTTCAACTGTTTTTGGAATTTAACCACTTCTTTTTCAGCATAAACCACCTGGCCTTTCAAGTTAAACAACTCAACGCTGTAAGCGCTGAAGTCTGCGTTGGTGATTTGTAGTTCAACCATGCCGTTGCTCGGGTTTGGATGAATTGCCACATCCGCAGAAAGAGTAGCAGGCGCAATACCATCACAGCTTTTTACAGTCACGGTTACTGTGTCAGTATCTGTGCAACCGTTGGTATGGGTAGCGGTTAACGTGTAAGTTGTAGTTACTGTTGGACTGGCTGTTGGTGAAGCGATTGTGGCATCATCCAATGCGGTGGTTGGTGACCAGTCGTAAGTAGCAGCATCGGTTGTTCCTGAACCATCTAAAAGAGTGCTGTTTCCAGTACATATAGTTGTTGCAATCGGTGCCACAGCATTCGGAGTTGGATTTACGGTAACCACCAAACTTCCGGAAGCAGAACAAAGGTTTGCGTCTGTATAATCAACCGTGTAGGTAGTTGTGCTTGTTGGGCTCACATTGGTGGCTTGTTGTGTTGGGTTGCTTACCGTTCCAGCAGAAGCTGTCCAGAAGAATGAACCACCCGCTGGGGCTCCCTGTGCGCTGATTTGTGTGCTGCTGCCTGAACATATAGTTGCATCACCGCTCGTGGTTACAGTTGGTGCTGCATTGATGGTTACAGTGAAAGTGGTGTCGTCAGTTGCGCCAAGTGAATCGGTAACACTGAGGCTGACGGTTTTAGCTCCGGGACCTGCATAGGTTACATTGTGAGGACCTTGATTTAATGAAGCAGAAGGTGTTGCTCCGGCACCAAAATCCCAAATCCAGGAAACAGGTGATCCTGAAGAAACATCTGTATAAGTAACAGTGCTGCCCACACAACGTTGGCCTTGCACGGAAACATTTGCTGTAACGCCAGGGCCACCCCCGGTTCCGGTGTTCACGCAGAAAGCTCCGTTTTCAATCACTTTTAGTGTATAGCTCAATCCTGCCGATGCGGCAGTTGAGGAGTCAACAGGAAAAGTAAGAGTCGTTCCAACTGGGATTAAAGTTCCTTTCAATGAGGCAGTTATACCCAACGTGTAATCACCAGCCGGGGCGGTGGTGGTTCCTGAAATGGTAAAACATCCTTTTTCACTGTTAGTGTATCTACATGAATCATTACTGCATAGATAGGAAATGCCTGCAGGCAAATTAGTGATACTCTCAACACGAATCCAATTGACTGCGATAATAATTCCAGGAAATCCCAGGTTTGCCCCATCAATTTGATCGAAATTAAGGAGCTGAACCGCTTCGTTGTACGCTACACCTCTTTCAATACATGGAAGCAAAGAATCCGATGGAGAAAACCCAAGAACGGTATTGTTGATATCTGGTGTGCAATCACTTGCCCAAATTCTACCAATCATGCCAGCTAACTGATGTGGCGTGCAATAATAGTCGTGTGCGCCAGGTTGGTCAATAACTTCAGAATAGGTATGGCCGGCCGTAGACATTGGTGCATCCCAGTTATCCGGGCCGCTTGTAGCCACGGACGTGGTGGTATGAAATCCGGAAACATAATTCCAGGTTATAGTATCACCTACCAGGCAGTTGATGTGTTGTGGGCTGAAGTTGTTTCCACCAGAACCTACCTGAACAACGTATTCTGTGGCTGAAAGTGAAAAGGTGCATAACAATGCAAGCAAGAGGGATAGAGAAAAAGCGGTGTTTAATTTGTTGGTTTTCATTACTGTGTGTTTAAATGTTTGCCCAAATTTAAAAAGTAAATATGGGGATTGAGGAAATGTATTGAGATGGGCAGGGCAATCGCTTAATAATTTTCAATGCAAAAATCACATCACTTGCCGTCTGCTTTAGCTGACGTCAAGGTTGTGAGCTTGACGCCAGCCCCATTCGAGTCTAAATGAAGAAAATACTGTGTGAATGTGAAGATGTTTGGCTAAAGCCTTTCGTTTAAATGAACTTTTCCGTCAGCTAAAGCAGACGGCAATAGATGAATCTTCAAAATGCCACATCAAGCGGATTGCCCTGGGAAACATATCTGCTGCCTTTAAAACACTGTCAAGTCTTACAAACGCTGACAGGTTGTTGTTTAAACTGTTTTATGATAGAGTCATCACCGTAGCTATCCACAGCGAATATCATCCCGATAGCTATCAGGAGCGACCTTTTCCTTTCCGCTTTTTCCTCCCGATAATTATCCGAATGCCTTCTACCTTCCCTTTTACCTTTTAACCTACTTTTGCACCGCTTAAAAAAATAGACACTCATGGCTGTAAGTACACGAATTCTGGTTGTTGACGATATGGATAAAGTGCGCAAATCGATGCGCGAAATCCTTGAGTATGAAAATTATGAAGTTGATGAAGCCTCCGATGGCCAGGAAGCTCTGAACAAACTAAAAGAGTATAGCTACGACCTGGTTTTCCTCGATCTGAAAATGCCCAAGGTAGAAGGCATGGAGGTTTTTGAACGAGCGAAAAAAGACCTTCCCGAAACACCCTTTGTAATCATAACCGGCCATGGCGATGTGGAAACTGCTGTGAAGGCCGTGAAAATGGGCGCTTTCGATTTCATTGAAAAGCCGTTGGATTTAAGCCGTGTTTTAATTACTGTAAGGAATGCTGTTGAGAAAACAGAATTGGTTACTGAAACCAAGGTCCTCAAACGTAAAATCACGAAAACCCGCGAAATCATTGGTGAGTCTCCGGGAATTCAAAGCATCAAGGAAACCATTGGAAGGGTTGCGCCAACTGATGCGCGCGTTTTGGTTACCGGTGAAAACGGTACGGGAAAAGAATTGGTGGCGCGTTGGATTCATGAAATGAGCGGCCGTGCCGAATCGCCTGTAATTGAGGTGAATTGTGCCGCTATTCCAGCTGAATTGATTGAAAGCGAATTGTTCGGCCACGAGAAAGGGGCATTTACTTCGGCTATGCGTCAACGAATCGGGAAGTTTGAACAAGCCAATGGCGGCACTTTGTTTATGGATGAAATCGGTGACATGAGCCTAAGCGCCCAGGCCAAGGTATTGCGCGCCTTGCAGGAAAACAAAATTACCCGCGTGGGTGGCGACAAGGACATTAACGTGAATGTTCGGGTGATTGCAGCCACAAACAAAAACCTGGTTCAGGAAATAGAAGACGGAAACTTCCGTATGGATTTGTATCATCGTTTAAGTGTGATCCTTATCCATGTTCCTTCGTTAAATGAAAGGGTTGATGATATTCCGTTGTTGGCCGATCGGTTTGTGAAGGAAATTTGTGAAGACTATGGTTTTCCTAAAAAGGCCATTACGCCAAAAGCCATTGCCGAATTGCAGAACATTAACTGGACGGGAAACATCCGCGAGTTGCACAACATCATTGAACGATTGGTGATCTTAAGCCAGGGAGACAAAATAACAGACGAAGAGGTTTTTGCTTTTGTGCCAACACCAAAGGCCAGTCAGAACCCAACGGAATTGTTCAGTCAGTTCGATAAATTCCAGGATTTCAAGGAACACATCGAAAAACTGTTCATTGAATTCAAGCTGCAAAAGAACAATTGGAATGTTTCAAAGACAGCAGAAGAATTGGATATTCAGCGAAGTCACTTGTACAATAAAATTGAGAAGTTTGATTTGAAAAGGGCTTAAGTTTTCGTTCACCAAACCTTCATTGATGGCAGATGAAAAAGATATACGTTGGGTTCAAAGGTTCGAACATTTCGACAAGGCTTTCAATTTTCTGAGCGATGCAGTTAGAAAGCCTGAACTAAATGAATTGGAAAAATCTGGCATGGTTCAAAGTTTCGAATTTACCTTTGAACTGGCATGGAAAACCCTGAAAGACTACCTTGAATTTCAAGGCAGAACCCCCAAGTTTCCCAGAGATACAATCAAGCAATCATTTGAAACCGCTCTATTGGAAGATGGCCACTTGTGGATTGAGATGCTTGACAAGCGGAATGAGTTGACACATACTTATAATCAGAGAACAGCAGATCGAGCTGTTGAGATTATTCGTGATTCTTATTTCCCGGCCATTGAAAAAGTTCACCAGAAACTGGCTGCGTTAAAAGATGAGTAGTGAATTTGGATTAAGTCTTGAAGACCGTTCAACTCTCAATGACATCTTTTCGTCTTTCCCAGAGATTGAAAAAGTAGTGGTTTTCGGATCAAGAGCGAAAGGAACTCATAAAATGGGCTCCGATGTTGACCTTGCTATTTATGGAAATTTCAAACCTGAATTGATCAATCAGGTTTGGGGGATTCTCGAAAATGAATCGCCTCTACCTTACCAGTTTGATCTTGTTGCTGTTGATGATTTAATAGATGAAGCACTACTGGATCACATCAACAGGGTTGGTAAAGTGTTTTATGAAGGGCACACAGCCGATTGATCATTTCAACTTCACACAAACATTTTTCTTCTCCGTGAAGAATTCAAGCGCATCGAATCCACCTTCACGACCAACACCTGATGCTTTTACGCCTCCGAATGGTGTTCTTAAATCACGGACAAGCCAACAATTCACCCAGACAACTCCCGAATGCAATTGAGACGCAACTCGGTGTGCCCTACCCAGGTTGTTTGTCCAAATTGTTGCGGACAAACCATATTCGGTTGAATTCGCCCACTCCACCACGTCCTCTTCGGTATCAAAAGGCATGATGGTTACAACCGGCCCGAATATTTCTTCCTGGTTGGTTCGGCAATTGTGGTTAAGACCTTCAATCACAGTAGGCTCCACGAAATAACCATTGGCGCAACGACCATCCATTTCAAAACGATTTCCACCTACCAAAACTTCTCCACCTTCTTCTTTAGCCAATTCAATGGCTGCGAGAATCTTATTCATGTGCGCTTCGGAAACCACAGCTCCGAGTGTAGTGTCTTCACCCATCGGATCGCCAATTTTCATAGCCTTGGTTCTTGCAACGAATTCATCTCTGAATCGAGGATATAAAGGCCGTTCCACAAAAATTCTGGAGCCACATATGCAAATCTGCCCCTGGTTGGCGAACGAGGATTTCAAAGTAATAGAGAGCATTTTATCGAAATCGCAATCTGCGAAAATGATGTTGGGGTTTTTGCCACCCAGTTCCAGCGACAGTTTCTTGAACATAGGTGCTGCTTGTTCAGCAATCCGCTTTCCGGTGGCTGTTCCACCCGTAAAAGAAATGGCTTTTATCTCTGGATGCTTGACTATCGGCTCACCCACTTTTGGCCCCAATCCATGCACGATATTTAAAACCCCATTCGGCAGTTCAGCAGTTTTGCAGACGTGTGAAAGCAGGTAAGCAGTAGCGGGAGTTACTTCGCTTGGTTTCGCTACTACACAATTTCCAGTAGCTAGTGCAGGAGCAATTTTCCAGGTAAATAGATATAATGGAAGATTCCAGGGTGAAATACATCCAACTACGCCAATAGGTTGGCGCAGTGTGTAATTCAAAGCCAACTCACCCATAGAATGCGAGTCGGAAGAAAAATGAAGGATGGCGGTAGCAAAGAATCTGAAATTGCTGACTGCCCTCGGAATATCCACAGTCTTCGCTAGGTTGATGGGTTTTCCATTATCTCTCGATTCTGCTTCAGCGAACCAATCGAGGTTTTGCTCAATCAGGTCAGCAATGCGCATTAGTCTTTTGGAACGGTCTTCAATCGAGGTCTTCGACCATTCTGGAAAAGCGCGAGCAGCCGCATGAACAGCCAGTTTCACATCTTCCTCATCCGAATCAGGAATCTGGGAATATACACCACCGATTGCCGGATTAAAATTATCGAGGTAATGTCCGCTTACTGGCTCAACCAATTGGCCATCAATGTAATTTCGTAAGTCCTTTACTTTGGGAAGCATCCTTCTGTCAGTTCATTCTTTTATAAACACCCCAATCGTCCTCCGTCAACCGGCAAGTTGATTCCGCTGATGTACGATGCGGACGGAGAGGCTAAAAAACCAACCGCATTGGCCACTTCTGCTGCTTCAGCAAACCTGTGAAGTGGCACACGATCTTTCATGCCCTGGGCTACTTCCTCAAATATTTTCCCGGCCTTCGAAGCTCTGCCTTCAATCAGTGCATCAAGTCGAGGGGTTTGTGTGAAGCCAGGCAACACGTTGTTAACCGTAATCCCATATTGTCCCAATTCTTTCGACATGGTTTTGGCCCAACTGGCAACTGCGCCACGGGTAGTGTTCGATACGCCAAGATTTTCAATAGGTTCTTTCACGGAGGTGGAAATGATATTGATGATGCGCCCGTATTTATCGGCCCGCATTCCGGGGATCATTAATTTGGTTAACACCTGGTTGCAAACAACATGACGGGTAATAGCCGCAAGAAATTCTTCCGTATTAGCCTTGTATATCGGTCCCGCTGCCGGTCCCCCGGTGTTATTGATTAAGATGTTGTAATGGCGTTCATTGGAAGTCATCAGTTGACTCACCAAGCCGTTCAAACGATCAGGATCTGCATAATCCACCTCCAGGCAATCATGATCCTGCCCTTTTGAAGTTTCCAATTCGGTGAGCACATTCATGAGCCCGTTTTTATTACGGGCCGCAATCGTAACAGAAGCACCCTGGTTTGCCAACGCTATTGCAATGGCTTTTCCTATGCCCTGGCTACCGCCTCCAACAAAGGCCCGCTTGCCTTCAAGGTTTAATTCCATTTTGTATTTTCGGTTGTTTTGAAATGGGGAAATTGTTGCGACCACTAGAATAGAATTTTTCCCTTAGAAAACTAAACCACCACACCATTTCCAGGTTAAATTCATTGTATAAAACCCTCGGCCCGGGCATCCTTTTTGCCAGCACGGCCATTGGAGTTTCGCACTTGGTTCAAAGTACTAGGGCAGGAGCCGATTACGGTTTTGCTTTGCTCTGGGCTATTGCTGCAGCCAACTTGTTCAAGTGGCCATTTTTTGAATATGGAAGTCGTTATGCCGGGGCTACAGGAACCAGTTTGATTGATGGTTATAAAAGCCTGGGGAAATGGATGCTCTGGCTATATTTTCTCATCACGATTGGCAGCATGTTTTTCGTGACTGCAGCCGTTGGAGCCGTCACCGCTGGGTTTTTGGATAATCTTCTTGGGCTTTCTCATCTCTGGCCTGAGTTCAAATTGTTTGCGCCAACACTGCTTTTTGCCGTGTGCATCAGCATTTTGGGCATTGGGAAATATGATGCGCTGGATAGCCTCATCAAGGTGGTTGGAACAGTTCTCCTGATCACTACAATACTGGCATTTGTGCTCACTTTGTTTCATGGTCCGGTTCCGCAAAGTGCGGGTTTTCGGGTTCCTGAAATCTGGAATGAAAAAGGCTTCCTGTTCCTCATAGCACTGATGGGTTGGATGCCAACCGCAGTTGACATGAGCACCTGGAACAGCCTATGGACGGTTGCACGAACCAAACAAACCGGCTACCAGCCTACCTTGAAAGAGACACTTTTTGAATTCAACCTGGGTTATTGGGTGGCAGCAGGGTTGAGTATTTGTTTTGTAACCATGGGCGCGTTTATCATTTTCGGAACCGGCCAGGAAATGCCGAACAGCAGTGCCTTGTTTGCTAATGAGGTGGTGAATCTCTACACGGCCACAATCGGCCAATGGAGTTACCTTATTATCGCTGCTGCTGCATTCTCCATTATGTTTGGAACATCGATGGGCGTTTTTGATGGTTACGCCAGGGCATTGGAACGAACCAGTGAATTGTTGTTTATGTCAAAAGCTGAAGCCGAAGCAGCCGTTGAAAGCCGAAAAGTTTATACCATCACATTACTGGTTGTGGGCGCAGGCGGCTATTTTATTATTTGGCAGTTTGGCGGCCAGTTAAAAATATTGGTTGACCTGGCTACAACCTTATCATTCCTGATTGCTCCGTTGATTGCAATTGTAAATTTCAGGCTCGTTACAGGTAAGCATATTCCAATTGAAGCGCAACCTTCTTTATTAATGAAAATCATCAGCTGGGCTGGAATACTTTTTCTTAGTGGATTCAGCCTGTTTTTCATTGCCCTGAAAATGGGTTGGATTTCAGCTGCTTGATCTACCCAACTATATTTGTAACCCACTAAACTTTTCTCGTCATGACAATCAGAAAACCATTCAACCTTAAGCAGTGGATCGAAGACAATCGCGACCTGCTAAAGCCGCCTGTAGGCAATAAATGTTTGTACACCGAATCTGGTGATTTTATCGTGATGATCGTGGGTGGGCCAAATGCCCGAAAAGATTATCACTACAACGAAACTGAAGAATTATTTTACCAGCTGGAAGGCGACATAAACGTACGTATTCAGCAGGATGGAAAACCAGTGGATGTGCCGATAAAGGAGGGTGAAATGTTTCTTCTTCCGGCAAAAGTTCCACATTCACCCATGAGAAGTGAAGGATCAGTTGGGCTCGTGATTGAATTGGTAAGAAAAGGCACGGGAATGAACGATGGCTTGATGTGGTTTTGCGATGAATGCAACAACAAATTACACGACACATATTTCGAGTTGGAAGATGTGGAGAAGGATTTCTTACCGCGTTTCAGGGATTTCTACGGGTCGGAAGAAAAACGAACCTGTACTAATTGCGGCCATGTGATGCAAACTGATCCTCGATTTGTGTAACCGGTAGGGATTGGCCCGATAACTCCCGATAATTATCTGGACGGGAGCATCAATCCGCAATTCAATTAATCAACTTTCCTCAATGCTCACCATAGACATCCACACGCATATCCTGCCGGAAAACATTCCGCGATTTAAGGAAAAATTCGGCTATGGTGGTTTCATTCATCTCGACCATCACAAACATGGTTGTGCGAAAATGATGCAGGACGAAAAATTCTTTCGCGAAGTGGATTCTAATTGTTGGGATCCGGTGAAGCGGATGAAAGAAAGTGATGAAACGGATGTTCATGTTCAGGTGCTTTCAACCGTTCCGGTGATGTTTAGTTATTGGGCTAAACCTCACGATGCGTTGGAAGTTTCAAGATTCATCAACGATCACATTGCTGAGATCTGTCGTCAATATCCCAAACGTTTTATCGGTTTGGGCACAGTGCCAATGCAAGATCCGGAACTGGCTATCCAGGAAATGGATCGATGTGTAAATCAACTTGGCCTGGCTGGCATAGAAATCGGTTCGCACATAAATGAATGGAATTTAAGTGAGGCTGCGTTATTCCCGTTTTTCCAGGCAGCAGAAAAAATGGACGCAGCCATTTTTGTTCACCCCTGGGACATGATGGGAAAAGAAAGCATGCCCGACTATTGGCTGCCCTGGTTAGTAGCGATGCCGGCTGAAACTTCACTTGCAATATGTTCGATGATCTTCAGTGGAATTTTTGAAAAACTGCCGAAGCTAAGAGTGTCTTTTGCTCATGGCGGGGGCTCATTTCCGGCAACGGTAGGTCGAGTGGAACAAGGTTTCACATGCCGACCCGATCTGTGCGCTATCGACAATAATGTGAACCCACGAGATTCCCTGGGCAAATTCTGGATCGATAGCCTGGTGCATGATCCTAAAATGTTAGAGTATGTAAAGGATTTGATGGGCTCCAACCGTGTCTGCCTGGGCACAGATTATCCGTTTCCATTAGGAGAGTATGACCCATCGGGAAAAATTTGGCAGCCGGGTAAATTGATTAAGTCTATGAATTTTGAGAATCAGGTAACTTCCGATCTTTTAGGTGGAGCTGCATTGGAATGGTTAAAACTTTCGAAAGAACAATTTTTGTAATGAATATTTTGTCTGAGACTGTCTTCGAGAATACTTTGGAATTTGCCCGAAAACTTGATCGGGAAGATCCGTTGAATAAATTCCGGGAAGAGTTTTTTATTCCCAGAAAGGATGGTTCGGAAATGATCTATTTCTGTGGGAATTCCCTGGGCCTCCAACCCAAAAACGCCCCTGAAGCGATAGAACAGGAAATGCGCGATTGGCGAGAGTTGGGCGTTAAAGGACACTTCACAGCAAAACATCCCTGGTTCTCGTATCACCATTTCTTAACTCAATCAACTGCAAGGTTGGTTGGGGCAAAAGAAAGCGAGGTGGTGGTGATGAATTCTTTGACTGTAAACCTGCAGTTGATGCTCACTTCCTTCTATCGCCCGGAAGGGAAGCGCTATAAAATCATGGTGGAAAATGGTCCGTTCCCTTCCGACCATTACGCTGTAGAAAGCCAACTCAACTTGCATGGCTACGATTGGGAAGATGGCCTCATCGAGTGCAAACCACGAGAAGGAGAACACATCTTAAAAACCGAAGACATCATTGAAACTATCGAAAGGAATGCTAATGATTTGGCTGTTGTGGTCTTTGGTGGAGTGAACTATTACAGCGGACAGTTTTTTGACCACAAAGCCATCGTGGAGGCAGCGCATAAAGCCGGAGCCATTTGCGGTTTCGATGAGGCACATGCTACCGGTAACCTGCCCTTGAAGTTGCACGATTGGGATGCAGACTTTGCCGTTTGGTGTTCCTACAAATACCTCAACTCGGGCCCCGGTGGAACAAGTGGCGTTTTTGTTCATGAACGGCACGGTAATAATCCCGAAATTCCGCGATTGGCGGGTTGGTGGGGTAACGATGAGAAAACGCGTTTCGAAATGAAACCGGGTTTTCATCCGCAACCCGGGGCTGCAGGTTGGCAATTGAGCAATGCGCAGGTCCTTCCGATGGCGATACACAAAGCCTCGCTCGAAATTTTCGACCAGGCCGGAATGCTGGCTTTGAGGGAGAAAAGCATTAAACTAACCGGATACCTGGAGTGGCTTATTCAGCAAATTCCAAATGCCGAATTTGAGATCATCACACCTGCTGATCCTGACCAACGGGGTTGCCAGTTATCCATTCTCACAGGGGCAAATGGCAAAACCTTACACGAAAAATTAACAGAACAAGGTGTAGTCAGCGACTGGCGCGAACCTAACGTGATCAGGGTGGCTCCGGTGCCTTTATACAATACTTTCGAGGAAGTTTATCGATTCGTTCAAATTTTAGTGTCATGAAAAAAATTACCATTGTCGGAGCTGGCCTGGTGGGCAGTTTGCAAGCCATTTTTATGGCAAAACGAGGCTACCAGGTAAACCTTTACGAAAGACGTCCTGATTTGCGTAAAGCGGATATTGGTGCTGGGAAATCCATCAACCTGGTAGTGAGTAAGCGAGGATGGACTGCCCTTGAAGCTGCGGGCATTGCCGAGCAGATCCGTGAAATTGTGGTGCCTGTTTACGGACGAATGGCCCACGACAAAGCAGGTAACCAGGATTTTCATCCTTATTCCGTGGACAACAAGGCGATTTCTTCGGTTTCGAGGGGTGAATTGAACTGCCGATTGATGGATTGTGCCGAGGCCTTCGAAAATGTGAGCCTACATTTCAACCAGAGATGCACCGATGTTGATCTCGAAAAGTCGATGGCACATTTCGAGGATCAGGAGGGAAACCTTACCACAGTAAATGCCGACTTGCTTATAGGAACCGATGGTGCGTATTCGGCTGTGCGCAACCGAATGGTGAAAACTGATCGATTTAACTACCAACAGGATTACATTGACCATGGTTACAAGGAATTGGTGATTCCTCCCAACTCAGATGGAACATCAAAACTGCGGATGGATGCCTTGCACATTTGGCCTCGTGGACAATTCATGTTGATGGCCCTGGCAAATTTGGATGGTGGCTTCACTTGTACGCTCTTTTTACCATTTGAGGGAGAAAAGTCTTTCGAGACCTTAAGGACGGATGAAGATCTCATGGCATTTTTTGAAGCCGAATTTCCTGATGCCATTCCTCTAATGCCCACATTGAAAACCGATTGGGTTTCCAATCCCACTTCGTCTTTAATGATTGTGAAATGTGCGCCTTGGGTGCATGGTAGCACGGCCATGCTGATGGGTGATGCGGCCCATGCCATTGTACCGTTCTATGGTGAGGGCATGAACTGCGGCTTTGAAGATTGTTTTGTTTTCAATGAAATCCTCAACCATTATGGAGATGTGGATATGGGTAAGGCTTTGCATTGTTACCATGAGGCACGCAAGGAAAACGGGGACGCTATTGCCGATCTATCCTTACGCAACTTCATCGAAATGCGCGACCTCTTTGCCGATCCTGAATTCATTTTACGCAAGAAGATTGAAGGCAGGGTTTATGAGTCGCATCCTGACAAATGGATTCCGCTCTATTCGCAGGTGAAATTCACCAACATACCCTACAGCGAGGCCAAACGTCAAGGCGAACGGCAGGATGCCATTATGAAAATGGTGATGCAGCAGCCGGGTGTTGCCAGCCATTGGGATTCTGATGAGGTTGTGGAAGCGGTGTTGCGCCAGCTTGGCAGAGGTCAGGAAGCGTAGAGGAACAAGCTCAGCCTGAACAAAGCGATTTGAGTTTGTGCCGCTGGTGGGGATGAAGTCTGTGAACCGCCAATTCTTCGTACTTTCATTACAACCTTATTATGTGATTAAAGCCTCGTGTTGACCTCTCGTTTTTTTAAAACTTTCATCCTGTTTGCCTTGTTATGTGGCGGTTTTTGGAATTCAGCCATAAGTCAATGTTCCTGCACTTCAAGTTGTATCACCAGCCTTGGTTCTGGAAACTGGAATGATTGCACTACCTAGAGTGGAGTTAGTTGCATCGGATGGGCTACCGCACCCATCATGCAAAACCGCAATCAGGTAATACAAGGATTTCATACGGTTACAGTACCAGCCGGAATCAGCTCGAACCATGCCATGAGTCGTGGAATTTACGTCTATTCAAACGGTACGTTGAACGTGAACGCTGCGCTGGATGGCGGATTCTCGGCCTTCAATATTGATGTATGCGGAACCATGAATGTCACTTCAGGAACAACCGAATTCAACTCAGCAACCCTTACGGTTTACAATGGTGGTGTTTTAAACGTAAGCGGAGGAAAATTAGAAGTGGATCAAATTGTGGTGAAAAGTGGCGGCACAATCAACATATCGGGCAGCGGTGAATTAAGTCGGGAGAATGGGTTTTCCGGTTTGGAAGTTGAGCAAGGTGGTGTCATCAACATCCTGGGCAGTTCCGCAAAATTGCGTTATCATGGCTTCGGCTCTTCAGTATATTCAACCATAGACGGCACGGTAGATTGCCACAATTATTTAAGCAGCTTCAATTACACAAATGTGAGGTTAGGTTATACGCGGGTCACTAATGGCACTTCAACAGGAAGAATCAAAACCCGGACAGCCCACATACCACAGGTAGAATTCAACACAACTTCCTCCAACAACTTTTTCGGTTTTAACAGCAACTATGGTGGAACTGTGGAATACTATGGCTCATCATCCATTTTCCTGACCTTGGCTTCAAGAGATTATTATTATGAGTTGGAAGTAAACTGCCCAAATGTTTACCTCTACAACGATATCACCATCCGCGGGGCGCTTCGACTAACTGCGGGCAACCTCGCAACCAGTTCAAACAAGTTGATCGAAATGGGGACAATCCTGTACAATGGTAGCAACTAATTATTGGCGGTTCCTCCAGTGAAATCGAAATTCTTGGAAACGTTAGTTATCTGGGTTCGAGTTCAGGATTGGTTAACCCTATCCAAAGCCAGGGAAACAACATTACGATAAACGATATCGAGCTACGGATGTCATCGAGCCAGGGAGGTTCGGCAACCCTGATGAATTTACGTTCGCACCGTGAAGACGTAGTTCATCTCAAAAGCGATTTATCAGTAAACACGCAATTGATCCTGGAAACGAGCAAATTGCGTACTTATCCCGGAAGCATTGTTACGGTCACCAACCGCGCCAGCTCGGCTGTAATTCACAACTCTACAGCTTTCACGGTTTTACATGGCTATGTAGCAGGAACCTTAAACAGGTATGTTCAAGCCAACACGATTTATGATTTCCCGGTCGGCTATCAAAACCCCACCACCTTCTCACCTCCGAATCATCGCAGAATGACCATTGATATGCGCAACATGTCAGGCATCAATGACGTGGAAGTAACCTTCACAACACCCGTCAATGATTGTAATGGACAATTCACAGTCAATGACGGGGTATTGTCCTACAGCCAAATTCACCCCGAAGGTTCCTAGGATGTTGTCACATTTACCAACATGAGCCAGGATGCCACAAGCTGGAGCTGGACTCTCCCGGGTGGAAATCCCGCAAGCTACACTGATGAACATCCTCCTGCCATCTGTTATAATACACCTGGTTCTTACGATGTAATGCTGATTGCCAGTTCCGGAAACACCCACGACACAATAAATGCGGAGAATTATGTTTCTGTTAATACAGAGCCTCTTGTTCAGTTGGGAAACGATACAGCGATCTGCCAAAACGAATCGATGAATTTGGATGCAGGTAACCCTTCCGCCAACTACCTTTGGCAAAATGGTGGGGTAAATCAAACACTCGCTGCTGATTCGCAGGGTCTTTATTGGGTGGAAGTTACAGACACCAACGACTGTTCCTCGACAGATTCAATTCAGCTATTAATAAACGCAATACCCATTGTCAATCTTACTGTACGGCAAAGTATGAGCAGAAAAGGAAATTGTTGGGACAATGCTGTAGCTGAAAGTTTCTTTAAATCGCTGAAATCCGAGTGGATCCGTTGGAGGAAATATCAAACCATCAACGAAGCTAAAACTTCGGTATTTCAA
>PVBE012735919.1_pt1 | contig 24825 bp, 17 predicted proteins | sample 1631181 | NCBI WGS metagenome assembly PVBE01 (sample SAMN08397723, study PRJNA350692) | Marine metagenome, whole genome shotgun sequencing project. | isolation source: water | place: Pacific Ocean | collected 2012-04 | reverse complement strand
CGCCTTCCTGTGACGCCTTCGCAAATGCGGCCAAAACAATGGTAAAAGAGAATGCCGGAGGCGTGACCGATACCCTCGAAGAGGTCATGAAACTCTGGGACAAACTTGCCCACGCAGACGAAGAGCAGGAACTTCTTCTGGTACGATACGCGATCAATACCATGCAACCTCTGGATACCCGGGGAAACGACACCCTTGTTTCTTTTCTCGCAACAAAAGGAATCCGAGAAGTGCCTGCACAAGCGGGAGCCATTTTTGATGAATCGTACAGTCCGGGAAGGTATGAACGACGCCGGATCCGATCCTCGCACCCCCGCAACAGCATCGTTCATGTGCATCAGCGCGGTTTTCTTGGCCAGGATGGCGTCCCCCTTCAAAGGGCAATCGTCTCCGTCAGTAATGGAGAAGCATAGGAGTCCCCATGAAACGAATCAGCCTGCTACTCTTGCTCACCTCTTTCGTCGCCTGTAATGCAGCCCCGAGAGGTAAACCGAAAGATCTGTTCACTGGATCGGTCAATCCCAATGGGAAATTTCTTGTCGTCGCTCTCGATGTATCCCGGAGCATGAAAAAGACCGACCCCCGATATTACAACGAACTCGGTTCTCATCTTGGAATCGCACTCGCAGGGCGACAAGACAACTTCGGAGCGATTGCGTTCAGCACAAAAGGACGAATCCTCGCAAAACTTCGTGAAATCAAGGACAAGAACGCCCGGTATCAACTTCACCAGGCGATCGGAGATGCCCCTCGAGACGGAATGACTAATTTCGTCGATGCCCTCAAATGGACCTCCAAGGTTTTTCGGGCGGGAGAGGCCCCTCCTGGATCCGTCGCGATTCTCCTGACCGACGGAGAGCATACGACAGGAGGAACGCGCGGCGAGGTTCTTCAGCAACTCGTGGAGTTTCGAAAGAACCAGTGGCGCGTCTTCACGATCGGGCTTGGGGAGGAAGCCAAAACGGAACTGCTTCAACGAATTGCCGTGACGAGCCATGGAGCACATTTTTCGGTCGAACAATCCGAAGAACTGGTCGATGCCTTTCTCGACATCCTCGGAGAAGTATATAACCTTCTCTTTTTTGATGGGCCTCCTCGCCCGGTCCGAATGCTTCCGGGAACAAAGCGCCTCATGTATGTCGCGATGAAGCAGGCTCCGGAGGGAACGATTACATCCGCCCTCCACGAGGGAACCCCCTTCAACCCAACGAAAGACACCTACGACAAGTGGCCGGAGAAGGTCGATCCCAATACCGATCTGGAGGTGGCCAGCATCGAACAGCCTGCCTCGGGAATTTGGAGCCTCGCCCTGGAAGGAAAAATCCGTATCGGAGCCATCCTTCAACAACCCCCCTTTACCATCCGGCTCGACAAAGAGACCCTCCAGGCAGAATATTATGAAAATGAAATAATTCACCTTCCCCTCCTGATCGAGGGGGGAGGGGAAACGGTCCTGGATCATGTCCGGAAAAATAGTTCTGCCGATGCAAAGATCGTCTCGACAGATTCCGGAGAAGAAGTGCACAACCTCAAACTCCCCATTGACAGAAACAGGAATGATATTGTCCGCTTCTATTCCAGTACCACGCCAAAGCTTTCCACTCCTGGAGAAGCGGAACTCCAGACCATCGTGGCACGATTCACCCTGAAAGAAAAAGGGGGGGGGAAATGGAGGCATGAATCACGCGTCTCTGTTCTGATCCGACCCGGAAAAAGGCCGATGCGCCTGATGGCCACTCCAGAGGTAATTGATCTGGGAGACCATTGGAGCAATGAACCTCCCATCGAAACAGAACTCACCCTCTCGACCACGGGGGAAAGATTACAAACGACCCTTACATCCAATGCGCGTGAGATTTCCCTGGGGACGGAAACTCTTGAAGTCACCAAAAAAGAAACCCGCATTCGCGTTCAACTCCAACCCTCCAGCCTTGCGGCAGGTCCCTTTGCCTCCACGATTGACCTGCGGGGCCGAGAGGGAGATCTCGACGAACCAGACCGGATATCCGTGCCCGTAAAATTGAACATCACCCGGGTAACCGGAATGCCCAAAGAGGGGGCCCTCTCTTTGGGAACCAAAGACCAGGGGGAGAAGATTGCCACCCCCTTCCCGATCTCGGTCGAAGGGAAAGAAGCCACCTTCACGGTCGAAGCTCTGGAAGGTCCGATCACCATCCCGCTTACGCTCGAACAGGGAGTTCTCAAAGGACAAATTCCTGCCGACGCCCCCACAGGAGAATTTCAGGGGAAAGTCATTCTTCAAGCGGACGGACTTCCCGACCAGGTTGTCACCGTCACCATGAGCACAAGACCGGCGATCGCCCGATTCCAGATTACCCCCAAAGAGATCGTCTTCGAAGCAGACAAACCGGGTTCCTATAAACAGACCATCGAGATCCTGATGAATTTCCCCCGAAAGGCCCCTATTTCGATCAAACGAGAAAATCTTACGAGTGAAGAAAATACAATCCGCTCTGCCTATATCGGTTTCCTGCCGAAAAAAGATGAGTGGAGTGGAAAGGAACTCGAACCGGGAAAAAAGGTCCATGCCACGATCCGGGTAAAGGTAAAATCGGATCATGTCAACGGGGACTACCAGGGCCGGATAACCCTTTTCGTTCCGGGAGAAAACGGCATCCTGGGGGGTGTCGATATTCCGATTCGTATTCAGGTTAAACAATGACTCTACTTCTGGCGATCTTCTCTCTCCTTTCGGTTCCCCAACAGCAGGAAGAGGAACTGGAACTGATCTTCGTGGTCGACTCTTCCAACAGTATGAAGCGGAATGACCCAAATGGCTTGCGGACACAAATATCCGGTGCCATGGTCGATTTCCTTGGCCGCAACCGTCCCGTCACGGCTTCGGTTGTCCAATTCGCAGGATGGAACGAAAGTCAGAAAAATAAGATCATCCTCCTCTCCCGAAGCAGTGATCTTCCCGAAGTCACCACTTCCCTCAAAAACCTGCCGGCCTTCGGAGATGCCTCGGACATCAATGTCGCCTTCGAAATCGCCATCCCGAAAATCCTGGAAGCGCGCAAAACGGCCGGCACAAAAGGACCTCTTTGGATTATCGTTCTCACCGATGGAGAATTTGACGTCATCGAAGAGAGTGACATCCGTCCCGTATATCAGGAAATGGCCGAAAAAGAATTCCCCGATCTTTACGAAGAAGAGCCCGACGTCGCCCTCAACCGGGCGGCCCTGAAAATCCTGTTTGAAACATTAACGACCCAATATCGCGATATCCCCCTCATTCTTTCGGGAATTAATCTCGGAAAAGAAAAAGTCGATCAAGAGAGTACCTTTCACAAATTGGTCACCCTTGGCGGAAGTCGAAAAGGGAACGTTCTCCAGGTAGAGAAAAGTGTTCTCCAGGATGTCGTCATCCCTCTTTTACGGCAGGATCCAGGGGCGGACAAAAACCGGGAAACCTTCTATGGGTATCGTCCTTCCGGTGAAAACGGGGAACCCTTTCATCTCTACCCGGGAAGCCGGGAAGCCACCCTTCTGACCTGGGGAGCCACTTCTGCCTATTCCGTAAAGATTCCTGGCGTCGAATTTCAAGAAAGCGGAAAAGGGACCTCCTACCGTCTGATCTCTTTTCCGACGGAGACCCCCGGTGACTTCCCTCTTGAAGTCGAGGGATCCGAAGTTGAGATGATCTTTCATATTGCCACCCATCTCGTGCCGGCAATCCGGCGGACGGGAGAGGGAAACCTGGGAAGGAATGACCAATTCACCGCAGAAGTAACGCTCAAAAATGAAAAGGGAGAAACCGTTTCGAGCCCACAACTGACGAAATCTCTTTCGGGAACCGCGCGCCTTACCCCGTCCGTGGGAGAGGTCAAAACAACCCCGCTTCCATTTACGGCCAAAAGTCGATCTCTCTATGAAGAATCGGTTTCGGAAGTATCTGGAAACGGAAGGTTTCTTCTTGATTGCGACGTCGAAATGAACCTGCCCGGGGCCCGGAACAGACTCTCTCTCGGCCAAAGTACAGATTCCATCGAATTTCTGGTTCTTCCGACCTTCACACTTTCTTTTGAAAAAGAGAAAACCTGGCTTGGGCAATCAAACACGGTTCGAGTCACCCCCGCACCCGCCACTCCGATCGAAGTTACCCTCGAAGGACCGGATTCGCCGACCCTCACCATCGGAATCACCGGCACCGCCCCCTTGGAGCCGGGAATTTCGGGAACCTGGAGCATAAAAGAGAAAAACTACAACACCTTCTTTCTCAAGGCGGGGGAAACCGCCTCCACAACCGTAACGGAAAGAAAGATTCGCGTCTTACAGAATGGGAAACCGGTGGACAACCTCTCCGCGGATATTCGTTTCGAAGAAAAGGCAACCTATCCGCTTGAGATTGAGATCGATGTCGACCGGGACGACGAGGAAGAAGCGACCTTTTCCTTTGCGTTCGAGGGAGAAGAAGGGATTCGCCTGATCCGGAAAGACGGAAAGGTTTTCCTCGACATTCACACCTTCGCGGATCTTCCCGAAAAAATTGGAACCGCCCGGATTGTCGCCACGATTTCAGGAAGGAATATTTCCGCCGATCGCCCGGTCACCATTCGTTATACCGATCGAACCGCGAAGCTCTTCCAAAAATTCCTTCCCTATATCCTTGCCGCAGTCGTAGCCCTCCTCTTCTTGACCGCATTTATATTGCTCCACCGATTCGAAGAGCGGCAACTCTGGGTGTACAAACAAGGCGACATCATCCTGGACAGTCACCTGCGAGACTGGAAAAAGGGGCTCGCCGGTCGAAAGGCATTCGGAACCACGGAAAAGGAGAGGACCCTTCTCTTCCGGATGAAAGGAATGAAGGGGATCGGTCAGGCCACCTGCACCCTCGAGGATGTCGGGGAACCGGATATCTACCACAGCCTGAAAAAGATGGAGAAAAAAGAGAAGCGGGAACTCTCTCACGGGGAAGAGATCCTTCTCAGTGCCGGGCTCGAAGAGTGGCACTATTATTACTTCGACCGCACTCCGACCGACGAGGAACTTCTCTCCCGCAAAATGCAGCTCGAAGAAGAAGACGAACTCTTCCTCGAAGACGAATAAGAGGTTACGCCTCCATCGACTGAGAAATATCTCTCGCCTGCTCCTCGACCGACTCAGACTCCTTGACCGCCTTGATCATGTCGACGACCACGCCAATCGAACCCTTCCCTGAATACATCTTTTCCTTCAAGGCATCGTACGTTTCATGCGCCGTCTGCAACCGTTCGCTCAATTGCTCAATCTTCTTCTGAAGATTCATCTGTGCCACCGTTTCCGATCGACCGTCCACATGGCGCTTCGCGCCAGAGACCTGTTCTCGAACCGCGGGAGCATCAATCTCTTTCTCCAGATCGTAATAATCGAGTCCCATCTCCAGCTCTACCATCCGGGCTTCGAGCTCGGAAATCCTCCGTTCAAGCTCTTCCCGGCTCTTCTGCTCTTCGGTGGTAAGCGCCGCACGCGCGGCAGCCAGTTCCCGCTCCAGCTGTTCGATCCGTTTTTCTGCGGCGAGAAGCTTCTCTTCGAGGTCCTGAACCATTCCCTCCGCGATCGCACACTTCTTTTCCCACTCGACAACCTTTTCGGCAACACGCTGATCGATCTTCGCCCTCTCCGCATCGACCATCTTCTGAGCTTTTTCCATTCCCTGGGCAAGCTTCAGTTCGAGAACCGCAATTCGTTGAAGAAGGTCAGCCCGCTCCATCCCCCCATACTTCTGGATCAGATCATGGATAATATCTTCCAAATCCCGGAAAGAGATCGCCTTCATCGGCTTTTTGATCTCTTCCGGAGCACGAACCTTCATCTTCTCGTGCAACTTCGCCATGACATGACCACTCGCTTCGGGAGGCTCGGAAGAGACCGACTCTGGGGCATCGATGGCGGGGGCCGTCGGCTCCGGAGATTCGGTGGCGGGAGCTATCGGCTCCGGTTCGGGGGGAAGAAGAGGCTCTTCTACCGCAGGGGAATCCTCAATTTCGATTCCGGGCTTCTCTTCGGTTCCCTCAATGCCTTCCATATCTTCGGCTTCTTCGGCAATCGCATCTTCGAGGCTTTTATCGGAGTCATCCTCATAATCTTCGCCCATGATTTCAATTTCGTCATCGTCACTCATTGTGAACCTCCTATGAACTTGTGGAACGGGTCAGGCGTGCAAGCGCTTGGGAGGAGGCAAGAACCTCCCGAATCTCAGATACTAGCGCGATCGTACCTTCTCCCTCTTCCATTTTTTGTATCAAGATTGAATAGCGTGATTGATTTTCTTCCAGAAGTTTCCGAGCCTCTGTGTCCGGTCCGCACTCGGAAAGGGCGATCGAGAAGTCAAATTCCGGCTGAAGAGAGAAGAAGTCGAGGGCCACCTCGACCATTCGCATCTCATCCCGCAATGCGGAGAGCTTCTTCTCGTACGATTCCTTCTGCGCAACGAGTTCTTTATCTCGACTTTCAATTTGCCGACGCAAATCAGTCTCAACGGACTGAGCACGCTTTGCAATTTCACGAGCCTCATCCAACTGTTTGGTCGCCCGCTGCAGGTTGGTTCGATACTCTTCCTCGGCCCGACGAAGAGCTTCCTTGTATTCCACAACCTCTTCCCGAAGTTGCTCCACATTCTTCACCGCCTCATCCCGCTCTTCTTCGAGCGTCCGGGCTTTTTCGGTGATCGTCGATAAATCTTCCTCGGTTTTCCGCCGGACCTGCTTCTCTTCTTCCAACTCTTCCCGCGTAGCAATCAGATGTTGGTTCGTCTCTTCCAAAGTCTTTCGGAGTTCTTCGCGCCCCTCTTTTTCTTTCGCAAGATCATCCTCGGTCCGTCGCAACCGATCTTCGAGGTCAGAAATCTGCGCGGTGCGGTCTTTGAGCGTTTCGTCCCGTTCGGCAAGGGTCGCTTCCTTCTGACGAAGAGACTCCTCTGTTTCTTCGATCTTTTTCTGATGCCCCACCCCTTGCTCTTCGAGAGCGCTGATGCGTCCTCGCGCCTCACTCTCGGCCGCCTCCAGGTCACGCAAACGAGCATCCCGCCCGGCAATTTCCCCTTCCATCTTTTCGCGAAGTTGCTCAAGCTCTTTTTCCCGATCTTGGAGCGTAGCCTCCTCTCGGGAAAGCTTCTCTTCCTGACTTTTCGCCTGGTCTTCCAGAACAGAAATGCGACCCTTGGCCTCTCCTTCACTCGACTGCAACTCTCCGATCCGCTTTTCGCGGTCTGCTATCTCTTGCTCCATTTTTGCCCGGAGATCGGCCAGTTCTGATTCTTTCCCCCGAAGAGAGTCCTCCAATTCGGTGATCCGGTCGGTCTGTGTCCGAACCTGATTCTCCAACGCACCGATCTTTCCCTGAGCCTCGGAATCCTTTTCCTGAAGTTCTTTTACTTTCGCTTCGAGTTCGGAGACATCCTTCTCCCTCTTTGCACGAAGTTGGTCTCGTTCTTCCTCACGAGCGGAAACTTTTCCTTCCAACTCGGATATCTGTTCCTTCTGCATTTGAACGGTATTTTCGAGAGTTCCGATCCGCCCTTCCGCTTCCGTTCCTTTCCCCCTGGATTCCTCCAGCTCTTTTCCCTGCTTCTCGGTTGCCTCTTTCAAATCGTTGTTCTGCTTGTCGCTCTCGGAGAATTTTTCTTCCCATTCCGTCGCCTTGCGACGAAAGTCATCCCTCTCTTCTTTGAGAGAATTCACTTCTGAGTCGGAAACCGCAGCCCGTTCTCCGAGCTCTTTTTCCAGTTTCTTTGCCTTTTCTTCCAGTTCATCGAGCCTCTCTTGAAGCTTCGCTTTTTCCACCGCAAGATCTTCTGCCGTCTTTTGAAACCGATCGCGATCCCGTTCGGCCGCTTTTTTCTTGTCGGACTCGTGCTCCCGATTGAATTCCGCCTCGGTCAGTTTGGCGATAACATCTTTATTCTCGAGTTGACCAAACTGTTGGACCATATTGGATATGATCTTGAGCAGATGGCTTCGCTTGACCATCTTGATCTCTTTTTTGATCTCATCCGGACGAACCACACGCGCGGAAGCGGCGATCTCGTCTTTGATCGAATTTTTCAGGTCTTTTCCTGAGGGGTCTTTCTCTTTTTTTTCGTCTGCCATGATTTCTTTCGTCTAGGATATTCCAAAGAAACTGGTATCTCCCCGAGAATCGGGGGACCGCATCTGTTCTACTTTTTCCGCAAGTTCCGTCACAATTCGTTCCACAGCCTCATTGTCGATACTGAGGTGTCGAAGACCGGCCACGGTCTCTGAAATGAGAGGATCCTCCTCACGTAATATGGTTACGGCCCTTTGTAACATTTCGACCGTAAGGAAAAGACAACCGGCGCGCATAAAGGAAACGGCGGCTCGTGCCGCCTGTGCCGGAGAAATGTCTGGAGATATTTGGCCATCATCTTCGACTTTTCCCCGTACATGTCGGAAACCGTCTGAAAACTGGAGCATATGGTATTCATCAAATTCCATTTCCGATCCATACCGTTCCACAAGCGCACAGAGTTTCACAAGATCTTCCGCCCCATCCATATCATACAATTGTTCCAGAAAATGACGCGCAACTCTTCCTACCGGAGGAAGGTTTGTGGTCATCCAATTCGAGAAATCGACCAGGATCGATTCCGGATCCTCCTCAATCCCCGAGGGGGCCTCTTCGAGGATAAAGAACCGGCATGGAACGGGAAGCCCCCCTTCTGGAATATAGGACGCCCGTAAATAATTCATTCTGCGACGGCTGGACGGAGGCAGGAAATGGGAGACCGAATCGAGAGCGGGTCCGGCAATAGCCCCCCCGACAAGACAACTGACCGCATCCTCCTTCCAGAGAAGAGGGAGGAGAATCCGGACCACCTGTTCTTCCGGAAGATGGGCGACCCGCGCGGAAATAGAGTCTTCGGTAACCGGTTCCCAGACCGGGGTAAGCTGGTTCGCCACGTATTGTAAATCGGCCGCCGGATCGATAAATACCCCCTGCGGCAGCGCAAAGGGGGAAAAAGTCGGAACCTTATCAAGATCCGATTCAGCCAAAAGAACCGTATGAATACAGACACGCGCACGGCCTACGTGATCGACCCCATGAGGCTTCCCACGGACAAAACAGACCTGTCCCCCTCCGATCCCGAAGAAACCGCTCACCTCGCCCCCCACACAAACACGCTGGCACTTCTTCGCCAATTCGTCCAGAAGTCGACGGGTCTGTTCGGGCACGGCCTGGGAACAGAAGAGCGTTCGGTAGCCCTGGAGAGAAGAATAGACATGATGCTGCAACCGAATTCGGACGGGTTCCGTCATCGTCATCTTCAATTAATTCCCAGGATATCGAAAAGAGGTTCTACCACGTTGATTGGAGTGTGACTGTTGGGACGACCCGGGAGTTGAATCCCTCCCGACATAATCGTATAGCCCGTAGCAGAAGTGTTATAGTAGCGCACCTCGCCACCGCAAAGACGTAAATAGTTTTCCAACATCCGAAGATGCATCCATCCATGAGGAAGTTTAAGCCGGGGATAATGTTCCGCAGGGTAGATGATCGGGGTCCGATCCGACTTCGTCACCACGACAGATACATGCTTCAGGAACTTGAAATTATTTACCGGTCGCTCCCGGGCGGAAGCCACTTCCGATTCGATCTTAAAATCAGAACTCAGTCCATACTGCAGGCGAAGCGATGCAAGACGGGAAGCCATCGGAGCCGGCTTGTCGCCCAACGGTTGCGCGCGCAGAATAGAATCGAGTCGCTCCAGACAGATATCGATCAGTCCCTGGTAGTAGCGGAGAATATTTTTCTTCCGTTCGTCCTGATTGTCCGCTCGTAAAACCTTCTTCCGTGCCCGCTCCACAAGAGATGCATCAATCCCCTCCAGAGTCGCCTCCAGAGATTGAAGGAATTCTCCCGCCTCTCCCTGAAGAATATGCTCCTCTCGATTGCGAAGTCGGCGTTGGATATCGAGCAGACGATCCCGGTAGTCCACCTTGCGTCGCTCCCATTCCGCCTCCCACCGCTCGCGAGCCGATTCTTCTCCCTTCATCTGAACCAGCATGTCGCGCAGATTATCATCTTCGGAATCTTTCGCAGACGACGATTCCTGCTCCGGCATGACCTTTTTCAATTCCCGATGAAGAACATTCAAGGCACGAGGACGTACCTGCTCCCGTAAAACCATGAAGAAGTTATCGTAAATTTCATCGTTCTGTGGCTGTTCCGGGTCGAGAAGAATAATAACCCCCTCCGCCAGGAGGAGCATATCCAGAAGAACACGGTGAACCGGATTCTTCGGTCTCGAGCCAGAGATATAACTGGTGATATTTCGAATCACCTCTTCGTACTCTTCCCCCGCCGTCTCCAGCGTGATGACATGCCCAAGAGATTTCCCGTCCCGAATAATTTCGGTCAAAAGGAAGAACGTGGAGGGGTCGATCTCCCCCCCCTGATCAGGAGGGGTCGGAGACGGCCAATGCATTCGACTGAAATATTCCGTATGATTCTTCTGCGCAAAATCCCAGACGAGGTCCCGTACCCGGGTTTTCATTTGAGGAGATTGATCCCCTTCCGAAAACTTTTCCTGAAGTCCGATCCAGCGGGCATCCACTCCCTCGTACGGGAAACTGTACCGGTCATTCTTACAACGCAGAATTTCTCCGATCATCGTCAGGAAGGTGGTCTTTCCCGCACCCGGAAGCCCGACAACCAGATAGACCGGAGAGGTATCCTGTCCCGGCAGAATGAATTCATTCTTCAGGGACCCCCAGGCCTTCTCTATATGGGACGAGCCGGTGGAAGTAGTACTTCCCGGGGAACTCATCGCCCGAATCGGTCTTTTCGGAGGCTCCAGAACAGGAAAAGAACTCGTCTCCTCTTTCCCATCCCCCACGGAAGCAATGGGACTCTCCACCACAGGAACATCATGGTGGGTTCCCGAACTGGAAGAAGAATCCCCCGCGTAATCACATTCATCATTCAAGCACGTCTCTTCGCCGGTAGCACGACGCCAAAGAGTTCGCGCCTCACATTTCGGACACGACTCCATCGGCGTATTGGCTTGCTGGCAACGGGGGTTCTTACAAACTCGATCCTCCACGACCGAAGATTGAACCCCACAAAAAGAACAATCCTCTACCCGTTGAAAGAGATGTTTACAATCACTCTTGGTACAGAACATCAGGTCAGGAGCCCGAAGGAAAGAAAGATTCGAACAGAAGAAACAGACCGCAATCACAGACCGATTGGAAGAGCAGTTCCGGTTGACGCAGACCGGCTTATCGTTGTGCATGATCGCAGAAACTCTGTTACACGAAGTACAGGTACTTCTCTTTCTTTGAAAGGCGCGACATTCCAGATTGGAGCAATACATCTGCTCTTTCGAGATGGCGAATGAGTGCTTCCGACAATAGCCGCACGGCATGAAAAGCCCCCCCTCGGGGCAACTGGAGTTACTGCACTGAAAGCGCTGCTGTCCCTGATCGGACAACGTGCCACTGCAAGCCGTACATGCGATTTCAGCGACCATCGATTATTCTTCCACCCGGATGCGAAATCCAATGTTTGGATAGGCACGCAACGGAAAGGCGGCATATCGGCGAATTGTCATTCCAGGACCGCCAATCACCCCAGGAGACCCTTTCAACGCAAAATGAGTAAAACGAAGATTGGTATTCGTCTGATAATCATACACATCTGGAATCGGGCTCGTATCCCCCCGATGGAGAACCCGATACGGTTTCTCTCCTTCGAATCGGGGGTAGTCTGGCCGCTCAAAGCGGTGGTACATTCGTTCGTCATCACTGTAGCGATCCAGCGTCCAGTGCCACCCAAAGCCTTCCATCATTCGAAGATCTTCCTGATCCGGAAACTTTCTTGCCGTTTCTTCGAGCAATTTTTCATACTTCTTCCGATCGACAAGGTAGTTGTCCTTGATGTCGACCCCTTCCCTGCCGAAATAGAAATGAAAATCCTTGTCATTATGCGCCTGCCAGGGAAACACATCCTTGACCGTCGGATCGAGGACGATCGCTCCGTTCTCTTCAGCTGGGGGAACAATCGGCCACGAAGAGGCCCGTTCAAACTCCGCTTCGTTCGGAAGGGAAACATCCTTCCCCGTCACCTCCGAAAGCCAGGCGGTATAAGCCGCCGTTTCGTACAACGTCAGACCGTAAACCGGCTGATCTTCCCACGGAACCTCCCGCTTCCCAAAAGAAGATTTTTTTTGCGTCGGCTGAGGGGAAGTCCAATAGCGGGGATAGAGAACTTCATGGAGCGGAATCGTTTCCGCAAAATTATCCCGCTTCTTCATCGCCGCGCCAAAACGTTCGAGAAAGTGGAGAGGTTCTACAACAAAATGGCCATATTCGAGGAGATTTCGATATTTCTTATCAATTCGATTTCGATAGGCATTCCGAAGAGCGGTCAGAAACTGCTCAATTTCGATTAAAAGTTGGGTCGGTTTTGAATAGGTTTTCAAAAGCCGTCGTTCGGAATCGCTCAGAACATTCGCTTCGCTTCTCCCGAGAGAATCACGGAGAAAGTATTGCACCGCAGCAAAAAGCCTCTTCAAGAGAGCGTCTTTTGGCGCCGACATCGCTCGGGCCCCTTCGTCCTCAGCCTCCTTTTCTCCCATCTCCGGCTCTTGCCGAAGCAGAACCCGCTGAATCTCCGATCGGAGCGAAATAAGGTAGGCGTCGAGAAAGGTTTCCGCATCCCGGTAATCTTCCTCAAAGACCGAAATAGAACCGGGAGCCTCTTCGAAAGGCACCTGCGCCTCCTGGAGACGAAGTTGCATGTTTTGCCAAACATGCTTCCATAACTCAGGATTGTCATACAGACGCCCGCCATCCCCTTCCACCGCTTCATAAAAGCGAAGATATTCTCCGTTGGTCACCATTCCCTGTCCCAGGTGGAAAGAAGGCAGGTGAATCCAGACGGGTGGCGTCGCATCAATAATGTTGCGTAAGCTTAGGTGCTTCTTCTGGTCGGTCTCCTGCACGGATTCACTCAAGAACTCGTATCGAGTCCCGAGCGTGCAAACCGCTTCCGGAAAGAAACAACAGTCTTTTTGTAGATCAAGCATGCCGGTCAATGTGGTTCCCATTGTCTCAGCTGGAAAAAGGGTAGTCAAGCGGCCAGGACGGGAAAAACCCGATCTCTCGAGATCACGCCATGACCTTGCACGTCCCTTTTGGGGATGCTACCATCAAAATCTGTGAAACGCATTGCGATTGTCTCCGATATTCACTCCAATGAAGAGGCCCTTGAGGCCGTCCTGGAAGATATCCAGGAATCCGGGGCGGATGAGATTCTCTGTCTTGGAGACCTGTTCGGCTACGGCCCCAACCCTCGTCAGGTCCTCCGACGGGCCATTCGGGACTTTCGATTCACCCTTTTGGGAAACCATGAAGAGAGTGTCCTCTTCCAGCCGGTCGGATTTAACTGGAAAGCGGAAGCGAGTGCCTGGTGGACCAAGGAGCAGATTGCCTCCCCGCGGCACCCCAAAAAAGAGAATGATATTTTTGCCAGCTACCTCCGATCGATGCCCCGCTACATGGTGGAAAAAGATGTTCTCTACGTCCATGCATCGCCGCTCGATCCAACGCGGGAATACATCCTGCCGGAAACGTCCTACAACTGGGAACATATGAAACATATCTTCCGACGAATCCCGCGAGTCGCCTTTGGCGGTCATACGCATCTCCCAGGAATTTTCTTTGAAAAAGCCCCCTTCCTCCCCCAAGACAATATCGATGGCCCCTTCCCCGTTACGAAGGGAAAATTTTTCGTAAATGTAGGATCGGTCGGGCAACCCCGTGATGGGGATACACGAGCCTGCTACGTTCTCTTCGATGGAAAAACGGTCACCTACCGGAGAGTTGCCTACGACTACCGGGTTACCGCCCGGAAAATTAAAAGAATCAAAAAGCTTCCGAATGCTCTCGGAGCCCGACTCTCTCTGGGGGTCTAAAAAACATCTTTCCCGAGATGCTCCCGGAGAACCTCCCGCGCGCGATGACTCAAAGCCCGAGCCGCTCCGGCGGAGATCCCAATAATTCTTCCGATCTCCTCATAAGGCAACTCTTCCACATAATGCAAAATAAAGGTCTCCTTCTGCCGGTCGGTCAAATGACCCAGGGCGATCGCCAGGACCATTCGCGTTTCCCTTCGAATCAAGCTGGTGAGGATCCCCCGTCTTGGGGAAGAAATCCTTCGACCTGTTTCCAGAACACCGGTCGACGCCCGTTGTGCATGTCTTTTGGTATTCCGGAAGTTTTGGCGACAGAGATTTAAGGCAATGGCATAGAACCAGTTAAGGGGTTCCCCTTGAGATCGATAAGCTCCCACCCGCTCGAGACCCCTTGTAAAGGTCTCCTGCGCAACATCATCCGCAGCCGCCCCATCGTGCAGCATAAGATAACTTACACGACGAATCCGATCATGGTAGCGCGTAACCACATTGGCATACGCACCACGATCCCCCGAGGCAGCACGCTCCATCAACGCTGTTCCTGTCGACTCCATTTGAGTCCTCCTCAAGATTACCGATCACCAGTCCATACCCCGCCCCCACTCCTGTACGCACTTTCCATAGTATACACGATTAACCATTAAATATGTTACGGTAACATTTTTTATTTATGAAAAAATAGAGAGGTGGCTGAGGGGGGATCCATAGGTCAAAAAGAGGCCCCGACGGGGCCGATTGGGTCAGATGGCTCAGCTTCCTCCGAAACCGATAGTGACTTTTCCACCCTCAACGATCACGGGGACATCCCTTCCCCCACCCGACCACTTCAACATTTCCGGCATGCGGGATGGATCGGCGACCACATTGACATAGTCGACGGAATGACCTTTTCTGGCGTAATCCTCACGCGCACTTGTCGTATAGGGTCATGTATCTTTTCCATAGATCACAACAGATGAGTCGGTCATGTTAGCCTCCTATCAGGTACATAGCACGATCTGGCTTGAGAAACGCGGGGTCGTCCATACCGTGCCCGGCTTCTTTCTTCCCTACCGCCCCCTTGATGATCTCTGCCAAATGGGCATCCTCAACCCCTTCCCTCAGGGGCGTTTTGAGGTCTGCTTCCCGATGGGAAAAGAGGCAAGTTCGTAATTTTCCATCCGCAGTAATACGAATGCGATCACACGATCCACAAAATGGTTCGGTTACACTCGCAATGACCCCAAATTCTCCGCGTCCATCCAGAAATCGGTACCGACGAGCTGGTTCTGATGCGGGCACATCCGGAACTTCCTCTACCGGGAAAACCGCCGAGATGCGGTCGATAATTTCCCGGGCGGGAACAACCTTTTCTCGATTCCAATGGCCTTCGGCATCCAATGGCATAAATTCGATAAACCGCACCTGCCATAATTTTTCACGGGCAAGCCGGGCAAAATCGACAACTTCATCTTCATTGTGACCCTTGATCACGACCACGTTCACTTTTATTGGGGAGAAACCCGCCCTGTCCGAAGCCTCCAGCCCTTTCCAAGTCCGTCGGAAGGCCTCCCTCCGCGTCATCTCTTCGAATCGATCTTCCTTCAGGGTATCGAGACTGATATTAATTCGCCTCAACCCGGAATCCCAGAGGGGCTGAGCGAGGGTATCGAGAAGAATTCCATTTGTGGTCAAGCTCAGATCTTTCAACCCTTCCAGAGGGGAGAGTTTTCGAACGAAATCGGGAAGATCCCGTCGAACGGTCGGTTCCCCCCCGGTGAGTCTTATTTTCTCCACCCCCAGGGAAACCGCCACCCGGGCCAATCGGGTCAATTCCTCAAAGGTCAGGATCTCTTTCCGCTCCATCCAGTGAGGATGGGCCGGCATGCAGTAGAGGCATCGCAGGTTACATCGATCGGTAATCGAAATCCGCAAGTTCCGAATCGTCCGATCAAAAGAATCAATAAGCATGGGGAGATTTTACACAGACCGGTATCGGTCTTGCAAATTCTCATTTCGCCAAAGAGAGCGAGATTTCCTCAAGAACGTCGGGATCGGTCTCCTTTTCGGCTCGGTCTCGAAGAGCCTCTTCTCCCCCCAACCTCCCGAGCGCCCAGGCAGCGTGAACCCGTACGAGAGATTCCGAATGATCGAGAGCCTTCTTTAGAGCAGGAAGAGCAGCGGGATCACCGCTATTTCCCAGAGCAATACAGACATTGCGCAGGAAACCGGGATATTTGGCACGCTTGATCGGGCTTTTTCGAAACCGCTCTCGAAACCCCTCGATCGAGAGCCCCAGAAGATCGATGAGAGAAGGAGCGAGATTCCCCTCTCGTGGATGAAACCGTACATCGATCTCTTCCTGGGCAAACTTGTTCCAGGGACAGACATCCTGGCAAATATCACATCCATAAATCCAGCTTCCCATCCGGGCACGAAGATCTCGATCGATCACTCCCCGATGTTCAATGGTCAGGTAGGAAATGCATCTGCGACTGTCGAGCACAAAAGGGGCGACGATCGCATCGGTCGGACAGAGATCTATACAACGGGTACACGTTCCGCAATGACTCTCTTTATGCTCTTCCTCATACTCGAGAGGAACATCGGTAAGAATTTCGCCGAGGAAATACCATGATCCAAGATCCCGAGAAATTAGATTCGTATGTTTTCCCTGCCACCCAATCCCCGCCTGGCGCGCCCACAATTTTTCCAGAACAGCAGCCGTATCGACACAGACTTTCGCTTTCGCACCCTTCTCCTCCAGAAATCTCCGTATCTGGTGGAGTTTGTCTTTGATGACTTCATGGTAATCTTCTCCCCACGCATACCGGGAGATCTTGCCCCGTTTCGGATCCTCTGATTGAACATGAGAAGTCGCATAATTTTGGACAACACAGATCACCGACCGGGCCCCCGGCAGCAGTTCTTCGGGGAAGAGCCGTCGTTCTGGATCCCGCGCCATGTACGCCATTTCTCCGTGAAACTCACGACGAATCCATTCTTCGTAAAAATCACTTTGAGCCAGGGAGCCAACCGGAACGATTGCGCATTTGGCAAACCCGAGAGATTCCGCTTTCGCATGCACCTGTTCCGTGAGGGAGGGAGACATCTCTTCAGCTTACCCGGATTCCCCCCTATTGACTACCGGAGGCTAGAGCTCTCCCAATCCAGCCGAAAACTCTTCCACGGTATGGTAGTCCTCTGAAAAATCCTTCCCGATCCGTATTCGAGCATGAGGATTTCCCCCTGGGGTATGATGACGAATGACTCGCCTCGAAAGAAAGGGAGAGAGTGTCGCTTTCCGCCAATCATCCGTGGGGTCATAAAGGTCGATTTCTGTTGCCGGACGAATCAAGCGATCAGCCGCAACCGCATATTGAGACGTGTGATGCCCATACTCATCCTGGAAATCAGGAAACGCGGCCAGAACCTGAGAGGGGAAATCGAAATCAGGCTTTCCGGTAAGATGAGTAAACCGGATGGCTCCCTCCGCCAGAAGAGCATTTTCGTGCAGATTTTTCCGGGGCTCTTTTAATTCCCCCAGGGCCTCTTCTCCGGGAAGCCGATCGAGAAAACCCCGATCCTCCTCTGACCAGAGCCGATCACGACAAAAAGAGAGCAGGTAGTCCGCCCTCTCGAGATAAACAGATTTACCCGTGAATTCGTACGCATCGAGCAGCGCACCCAACATCGAAGCCTGGGAGCGAGCCTGTCCATAATATTTCGGTCGAGGGTGAAAGATCGCGCACATCCCTCTCTCCGAATCAAAACCCTCTGCCCAGAGCCCATCGATGCAATGAAGACCCGCCTTCCCGTACTCCGGAAAATCCAAATCAATTGCCGCCTGTAAAAAGGCCGAGGCCATCACGGCCGACCCCGATGTGTAGTGTACGGGCTCGACCGGAGGAGGAACCTTCATTTCCCGAGCCGCCTGACTTCCACAAAAACGTGCTACTTCTCCGTCCCAAAGAGTGGAGTGTGCCCACGCCGCGGTCTGACTCGCGAATTGATGAAACAACGGTTCTCCAAGAAGTTTGCTCCCATCAAGACAGGCCCGGATCAATTCCCCGTTCTCTTCACACATCTTTGCGGTAAGAACGTGAGACCAATCTTTTCTTCGGGCAAATCGAAAAAATCCACCCTCCTGGTCATCAAAAAGAGCTTCCAGTGGGCGCAGGCCTCCCGCAAGATTCTCTTTCAGATCCGCTCCGCCTACACAAGCAAAGGCATTGGCCAGGACACGAAGGGAAGATGGATGCGGATATTTCGGTGCCCCTCCAAAACCCATATGATCGATGTCGAAGGAGATCATGATCCCCTGAAGGGTCTTCCGGAAGATTTCATCATTCACCGAACAGGTCATGTGATAGATCTTCCGCCGCTCTACCGTGTTCTTTGCATCCCGATCACGAATCTCCTGATCTACCACCTCACGGCTCGCCTGAAAAGCCTGCTTCAATTGCGCAAGCATCTTTTCAAGCTCCGCCTCCCCAAAGGTATTGGAAACCCAGATGGGGCTCCCTTGAGGAGTCAGAATAGCCATACAGGGCCATCCCTCCGTCGAGTACCGGTCATAGATATCGGGCCGATGATCAAGATCCACCTGAACCGGAAGGTAATCGTGATTGAGCAGCGTCGAAATCGCAGGGTGAGTAAAGACTTTTTGTTGTGCGGCCTGCGTCGCCGGATCCCAAAAGGCGCCGAGAAAGAGAAAGATCAGACGATCTTCCTCTACCGCCTGCTCAAAAGATTCCCGGCACCATTCGTACCAATTAACGGACATCGGTTCGATCAAAGCTCCAAAAATTTGGGAAACTTCGCGAGGTTCCGGCACCCTTTTTTCGTCACCAGCACCATATCCTCTATACGAACACCCCCGAGACCCGGATAGTAGAGCCCGGGTTCCACCGTAACGACGGTTCCCTCGGGAAGAGTAAGATTCCGCTTCTTCCCGATCCAGGGCGGTTCATGCAGATCGAGCCCGATTCCATGTCCCGTTCCGTGAAAGAAACCGACCCACCCCTTCTTTTTCCGCTCCGTCTTATATCCCTGCTCTTCAAAGAAATCCATAATCGACTGATGTACGTCCGCTCCATTGACACCCGCATGCACCAGATCACACCCGAGTTGCTGCCCTTCCCGAACCGTATCCCAGAGATGACGAACCTTCCTGGACGCCTTCCCCTTCAGAACCGTTCGACTCATGTCCGCATGGTATCCGGTCTTTGAGGAACGGGGGAAACAGTCAAAAACAATCGGTTGGTTCGGCTTGATGGGACCACTTCCCCGATTATGAGGATCACACGCCTGCTCTCCACACGCAATGATCGTGTCCTTTCCGATGCAATCTCGCTCAAGCAATTCCCGATGTATCAATCTCCGAAGGGATTCCGCGGTTACCAGGCCATTGTAATAAAGCTTTCCCCCTCGAACTTTTGCCCGACGAAGAACCTCAAAAGCCGCCTCAACCGATTCTTCGGTCGCCCGCTGCGCCTCTTCAATCGCACGAATCTCAGAACGAGTCTTGACCATCCGACGGTCGTAAAAAGGCATTGGCTTAACGACAACGTCAATCCCTCTCTTCCGGAGATTGTCCGCCATGTCGACCGGAAAATTTCCGGGAACGCGAACTTTTTTCCGCCCCTTCAAAAGGGATTTCACGATATCAGCGGGATGACTTTTCCCGATCTTTTTGCTTACTTCGGAAAGAGAGATCACATCATCGACAGACGATTCCTTCTTTCCCCGGCCAAGTTCCAGGTCATTGAGGACCAGCATCCGCTTATCCCCCCGTTCGAGATAAATGATGGGATCCGGGGCAAAAAATTTCGTCGCATAAAGAACATTGGCATCCGCCTCACTCGAGGCATAGAGAACCGCGTTCTTCGGAAGGGCTTTATTCTTTGGGCTCATCCTTTGGAGGCTCCTTTATTGAGATATAACCGGTCTTATCGATGAACATCATATATATTTCTCGCTCGCGGAACAGGCGAAACAGCCTCGAATCGATATGATTTGCCTCCACCTCCTGCTCGAGAATTCCGAGGGCACGTTCTACAGGAAAGGCGGGCTTGTACGAACGATCTTTGGCCGTAAGGGCTTCAAAGATATCCACGAGAGCCAAAATCCGTCCTGCCAGAGGAATTTCCTCCCCCGTCAGCCCCCAGGGATACCCCGAACCATCGATCTTCTCATGATGACAGGAGGCAATATTGGGAACGGATCGAAGACCCTTCGGCCACGGGATTCCTTTGAGCAATTCCCATGTATCGACAATATGGAGTTCAATCAAGCCCCGCTCCTGGGGGGTCAGGTTTCCCCGGAGAACCTTTAAATTTTCGACCTCTATCTCACTCAGCAGGGGTCTGGTTTCCCCATCAATATCAAAGAAGGTCTCTTCCCGGATCTTTTCCAGGAAGGTCAAATCATCATCACTCATTCCCCGGGGAATATTGACCTTACGAATCCACTCGAGGATTTCGTCCAACTTCTTCCCCTTCCCCGGAACACATTTTTTCCAATACGCAAAACGGTATTCGATGACCTGTAACTGCTCATCGGTCAATTTATTCTTCTTTCCGAGAATCGCTTCGGGAACCGCGATCTTCCCAACGTCATGAAGAAGAGCCGCATATCGCAATTCCCGCAACTCCGCTTCCCCAAACCGAACCCCTCCAAACAGCTCTGTTGGCGCCAGGTTTACCGCCTGAGCAATGGCCACCGCATACTGAGCCACCCGGGTACAGTGACCGTGCGTCGCCGCATCCCGCTTTTCGATCGCCAGAGAGAAGGAGTTGACCAAAGATTCAAACATCGCCTCGATATCGGAGTAGAGTTGCCCTTTTTCCACGCAGACCGCCGCTTGAGACGCGAGCGCGAGTAAATACTCTTCATCGATATCATCAAAAGGGACCACCCCTCCATTCATCCGTTTGTTGATCAACTGGAGGACACCAATGATCTCGCCATCCTGTTTCTGCATCGGAACAACCAGCATCGACTGACACTTGTATCCACTGATATTGTCAAACGTGGTCGAATAAGAAAAAGAGCTCTTCTCATCCAGGGAATAGACGTCGGGGGCATTCACGACCTTCCCGGACGTTCCCACATATCCGGAGACCGTCTTGGCATCGAGGGGGAGACGCATCTCCTGAAAAGGAAACCGGATCGCTTCATTTTGAGCTACTTTCAAGACGAGGTAGGGCTGAATCTTATGGAGCTTATCCTTCCCGGTCGCATGAGGAACCTCTGTCATCTCATCTTCCCGAAGAAAGACCGACCCGGCCTCCGCCTGCAAAAGAGCCCTCCCCTCTTTCAGAATTCGAGAGAGAAGAACCTCCAGATCCTCCTCGCCCGTCAAGGCGGTTCCCACCTCCTGCAAACGACGCAGCCGTCGAACAATCCGCCGGGCATCCCCATCGAGATGGCGGATCATCCGGGAGGTATCCCCTTCACTCATTTCTCTTCCTCCACACATTTCGCCCATGCCATATCCCGGTTATGTTCTGCACCGACCCCTTCTCTCGAAATCGAAACCACCCCAAGCGAATATTCCTTCGGGAATCCTTCGATCGCATCCCGACAACTCTTTTCGACCGGGTTCCCCCGATCGATATCATCATACACACGAATCGAGATCATCCGTCGAATGATCTCTTCCCCGATTCCGGTGGCCGCCACCGCAGCGGCAGACCCGGCATAAAAGCCGCAGCCAGGAAGCGGGGTGTCCCCCACCCTGCCCGCCAGCATCGGACTCGCCCCTCCCGTAGAATTGGCAACCGCCAACACTCCGTTTCGATCGATCGCGACAGCACCAATCGTATCGCCATGACCAAACATTTCATCGTACGCCACGTCAAAGTTCCAGTGGCTACGCAGATCAAAGTTCTTCCATGAGGCACGAAGTTCATCGTGCCGTTTCTCCCCCAACAGGGTCCGCAATTTTTGGAATCGCCGCACCGCTTCCTCGTTGGCTCCGGGATGAGGTTCGGCCACCCCGCGCTGCCGGGCAAATCGACTCGCCCCTTCTCCCGCAAAAAGGATATGGGGCGTATTCATCACCTCTCGAGCCACCCGAATCGGATTTCGTACCGCCTGAAGGGCCGCCACGGCGCCCATCTTCCCCTCCGAATCCATGATCGAGGCGTCCATTTCCATCGTCTTCCCATCGAGACGAAGAATCGATCCCGAACCGGCATTAAATCGCCCATCATTTTCGAGAACAATGGCGGCCGCCTGCACCGCATCGAGAGACGTTCCACCCGAAGAAAGAATGGAAAACCCTTCCTTCGCCGCGCGCTCGCACCCATCGTTCCATTCGGAAGAGGATCCCACTCCTCCATGCGCCACAATTCCCGATCGAATCATTCGCGTATTATAGATCAACCCGTTTAAATCGGGAGCGAAAAGCTGGTATGATCCCGGGATGGATAAAAGAAATCCGGCCGTGCGCGTCGTGCTTCTTCCCCGGGATACGAACGAACGGGGGACCATTTTCGGAGGAGTCATTCTCTCCCATATCGATCTTGCGGGAACCTTTGAAGCCCGAAAGCTCTCCAACGCCCGTTTCGTTACCGTTGCCATGACCGAGGTCGAATTCAAAGAACCGGTCCATGTCGGGGATGTGGTCTCCTGCTACACCAGACTGGAAAAGATCGGCCGCACGTCGATCACCGTTCATGTCGATGTAGAGGCACAACGGAGATCGAATCATAAAGAAATCGTTCGCGTCACGGAAGCGACAGTCGTTTATGTGGCGGTCGATGAAGAAGGAAATCCAATTCCCATAAAAGAATAGGTCCCCACTTCTTTTCAATACGAGCCGAAAAAATTATAGTATGGGTCACCAAGCTGGCCCGTGGTGTAAAGGCAGCACAAGGGTTTTTGGAGTCCTCTGTCCAGGTTCGAATCCTGGCGGGCCAGCCAATTTTATTTCCGGACGGAAAGTTTCTTTCGAATCGCCCTGGCCGCCCCTGCGATATTCTTCTGCCCAATCACTCCCGCACAGACGGCCACGCGCACCATCGCGGGATTCACATTCTCCGAAGTGATCCCCCCAATACAGAAGTGCGTCCGCCCCAATTCTTTCACCGCCGACAAATACTTTTGTCCCTGCGGTTTCAAATCGGGCTTGGTCGAGCTCGGAAACATGGGGCCGACCGAGACATAATCAGCCCCCCTGGCACGCTTGACTTCGGAAAGAGAATGTGTCGTTGCGCCAACGATTCGATACCCCCCCACCACGCGACGAGCCGCTTCAATGGAAAGGTCACTCTTGCCGACATGAACCCCATCCGCATCGGCCGCGACGGCAATATCAGCCCGGTCGTTCACGATAAAAAGAGCCCCTTCGGAGTGAGCCAAACGAGAGAGCTTCCGAGAAAGCGCCAGCAGACTTCTATCGCTTCGATTGGATTCACGCAACTGAAGAAGGTCGGCTCCCCCTCGGATCGCTTCCCGGGCGACCTTTTCGAGCGGAGAGGTAGCGATCGCGGAATCGAGAAGAACATAAAGCCGAGCCGCCGCGATTCTCCCCCTGGGACCCTGGATTTTCTGTTCCAGATCGTAAAACCGGAAGCGTAATCGATGGACACCAGCCGACACCCGCGTAAGATCGTTTCGACCATGCTCCTCAATCGAGCGGAGAGCTTCCCCAACCCTCTTACAGTTCGCCGGGAGGACGTCCTTATGCCCCGCCAGATCACCATTCTTTCCCACATCCCCTGAGGAATCCCGAGCCAGGAGAAAGCGCCGTACGTGGGGCCTTGCGAGCCGGTCAAGGTCGTGGCGAAACCGTTTCAGATCCCCCGAAAGGTCGGTATCCCCACTATCAAAACGAGCGGCATCTTCGAGAACCCGAAGAGCTTCCCGTGCCCGATTAAAACTCGCATCCAAGATCCGATCTGACATGAAGATTAAGGGTACCTTCGAACCAGGAAGAGGAAAACGAAAAAAAACAGGGCGTGCCTCCTCAGAGGCACGCCCTTCCTGCCCAAAGCCTAGTTATTTATTCTTACGCTCGGCGCATTCTCCGAAGCACAAGTTGCAGCAATCCGAGCATGAGGAGGAAGTCGAGCCCCATCGCTCCACAACCGCCGCCCCCTCCGCCGCTGCTTTCGCCTGGAGAATAACTTTCCCCACCAGAGGATGAGTCGGTATTCGCCGCCCAGTATGTGTTTCCGTACGCCCCCTGATTCCGCAGACTTCCGTTGGGAGCAGGCTCCATGTCATACGTGTCTGCCGGATTGGCGCCATCAATTCCTGCAGAACCGGTCGTCACCTGATAATTACCATTACCGACATCGAGGAAGAGCGAGATTCCAGATCCATTCCCTTCCCCAAGCGCTCCAAGCCCGTAATTCTCGTACGGGTCACTTCCCCATGCGGAGTTGTATTCGACAAGGGATCCATCGACAAAAACAATCCCACCCCAGTTTTCTCCGACGAGGTTATTGCGCAATTTCGTATCGACCGGTTCGGTCAGGGAAGAAATTCCATATCCATAGTTGTGACAGATCGTGTTGTTTTCGGCATCCAATTTCCCGGAGAGGGCAACAAGACCATCCCCGGTGTTATCATAGATGACGACATTCGCAACCCTGAGGTCCCCGCCGTCCATTTCGATTCCGGTCGTCCCGTTTGTCACAGATAGGTTGGAGATCTCCACCGGTAGAGAATTGGCATCCCCCTCTATCCGGAGGACCGGACCATTCAAATCACCGATAATCCGCGTATCATGAGGCGAATGCCCTTTGAGACTCACGTTGGCCGGAATAGTCAGATTCCCCTGATGCGGGAATGGAATAGCCTCATCACTTTCTTCTTGTTTTTCAACGAAATAACGATTCAACATTCCATTGGCCACTATCCATAATTTTTGGCCCACACAGCAGAAGTCT
>PVBE011004880.1_pt1 | contig 24842 bp, 16 predicted proteins | sample 1631181 | NCBI WGS metagenome assembly PVBE01 (sample SAMN08397723, study PRJNA350692) | Marine metagenome, whole genome shotgun sequencing project. | isolation source: water | place: Pacific Ocean | collected 2012-04 | reverse complement strand
TAGCTGGAGCTGGATTCGACTCAAACGATCTCAACTTTATGAATGATGAAATAATTAAGTTCTTTCATAATGACCCCGCCGATTGAGTGAGAATGCTTTCCACAAAGTTGGCGTCCCCAAGGGGACTCGCACTTATGTGGAGACCGAAAATCTACGGGCAAGTGCGGATTGCGGCTTGAGTCTACCGCTGGTCGGGGGGAAGGTTCAACTCTCTGGACTGGTGCATTAGAATCTAAATTCCTTACCGTTGCTTCATTGAGGGAGTAGTTACAAAAATAACAAACCCTTCAGAATCAAGATCGCCACATTCTTAATGTTTTATGTATTCGCAGTCATTTTATTAAGCATCGCTTTGTGGAGTGGGCATGCCGCTGTTGCACTGGTGCTTGGAATTTCTTTAACTTACATTGCTAATTTCCCTTCAGAGTTTATTACAAAAAAAATAGGTTCAAAGCTACTTCAAACTGGAATAGTTATCCTGGGAGGAAGTATTAGCTTACCCACTTTGGTGGAATTAAACAGTACTTATGTATCTTGGATTTCTTTATTTGTTGTGATTACTTTTTTAGCAGTAATGTTTCTCGGAAGATTGCTGGGCGTTGAAAAAACACAAACTTATCTACTTGCTTCTGGTACGGCTATTTGTGGGGGGACAGCTATGGCTGCTGTCGCACCTTCCATTAGAGCAAGACCTGAAGACTTGACTACAACCTTGAGCATAGTGTTTTTGCTGAATGCTATAGCGGTGTTGAGTTTCCCTTTGATAGGAGGATGGTTGGATTTAACACAAGAACAGTTTGGCACCTGGGCTGCTCTTTCTATACATGATACTGCGTCGGTTTTAGGTGCGGCTGCACTAGTTGGTTTTGATTCTGTGGAAGTGGCAGCAACTCTTAAACTGACACGGACATTGTGGATTGTGCCGTTAGTGCTAGTGTCAGCCTGGTATTTTAAGTCGGGGAATCAAGGGCCTGCTTTTCCTCTATTCATTCTATTCTTTGTGTTTGCGGTGAGCTTAAACACAATGCTGAGTCCTTCGGAAGAAGTTCTGTATTTTTTAAGAATGATTAACAAGACTTTTGTTTTAGCAGGATTGTTTTGCATTGGCACACAAATAGATAAAGAGTCTCTTGGGAACATCACAATTAAACCAATGGTCCTTGCCCTTAGTATTTGGCTTACAGTAATTCCTGCGGCTTTGTGGGCAGCACTGTCTATTTAGACTAGAGTCACTTCCGATTTCATCGGCAAACCACCAGCTACTGAGTTGGATGAGTCAAGAAAAGTTGGCGTTCCCAAGGGGACTCGCACTTATGTGGACGCCGAAAATACGCGGGGAAGTTCTGATCGCGGCGCGGCCTAAGGCTACCGCAAAAAGGTCGGCGGCGAGCGAGGCGACGACGCTATTTATCGCCTATCCCGGCTACAATTCCCTGATCTAGGTACATACTGGTGCGGGAGTGCGAAGCGTGAGTGGCTAGGGGTAATGACCCTTCAACTTTACGCTTCCGCATGGCCAGTTTTTAGCGAAGGAGCCTGCAATGCCCGGTAAGAAGATTTATGCGCGCACTACGGTTGGAATCGCCATCATACTGGCGACCACCTATCTTGCGGTTGCTTACCCGACGATTTTTCCGACAGGGACGACCATTTACAAACCGGCAAGGGCGTATAGCAGTTACATTCTCATCTCGGATCACTCCGACGTCGGCAATCATCCCGACGCTGCAGTACGTGCAGACGGTACCGTTCCGAATGACATTCGTCTCATCGACATGAATGGCAACGTCGTTCATAGTTGGACAGTGTCCGCATGGCTCAACAAGCGAAGCCGCTTGCTGCCGAACGGGCACCTGCTATACGCAGGACCGAATCAAACAATCTTCGAATATGACTGGGACGGCAATGTCGTCTGGACCCATGAAGGCATCGGGTCAGTTAACGACTTGCGCTGGCTTCCCAACAATAATCGGCTTCTGGTTGCGCATCAATTGATACCAGAGGAATTTCAGAACCAGGTCCGCGATGTTGAAATCGCCCCCTGGTGGCCACCTCGTAAACGAGGCAGTGAGGAACACCAGCGCAGTGCAGATATCTATGAGGTAACAGCAGACGGTGAGGTTGTCTGGGAGTGGCATGCCTACAATCATTTCGATCTGAACAAGTTTTCTCCGGCAACGCCCGAAGGTGATTGGCTCCATGTAAATTCGATTGCGCCTTTGCCAGAGAACAAATGGTTTGACGCGGGCGATAGACGATTCCGCCCTGGGAATATTCTGGTCAACGCGCGTAATCTCGACACGATCTACTTGGTCGATAAGGAAACGAAAGCGGTCGTGTGGGAAGTGACACATACCTACAAGGGCGGCATGTCCCATTCGCATGAACCGGAGATGATCGAGAAAGGTCTGCCCGGCGCCGGCAACATTATCCTGTTTGATAATGGACTGTTTCCTAGGCATCGGACGCATAGTGGGCAAACCTTCATTATTGAATTGAACCCAATAACCCAAGAGATCGTCTGGACCTATGAAACGGAAGGGTATGCGAACATTAAATTCTTCAGTAAAACCATGGGATCACAGCGGAGACTCCCGACGGGTACGACATTCATCGCTGAGGACAACACCGGGCGGCTGTTCCAGGTAACGCCCGAGGGAGAAATCGTCTGGGAGTATGTGAACCGGGGGGGCACGACTCGTCCCTCGCCGGTTCCTTATGATTTCACACCACAACTTCGAGCGCTGCCGAGACCTGATGAATTGGCAGTGACACCACCGAATAATCTTGAGTGGCACCTGCAGCCGGATGTTTTGAGAGATGAGACTCCAGGCGCGGATTCGTAAGCCAAGGAAAAACTCCCGGAGACCTCAGGAGCTTGTACCTCATAGAGTGGCGTCCCCAAGGGGACTCGCACTTATGTGGACGCCGAAAATACACGGGCAAGTGCGGATTGCGGCCTGAGTCTCCCGCCGGGCGGGTGCCCCCCCACTCGCGGCCGAGACGCTAAGCTTCGGTGTCCTGATCGACCTCAGTTCCACTCACGCAATTGCTGTCCCACCAGCTTGGCAGAGTCGGCACCGGGCCTCGGGACGAACTTTTGCACCCGGCCGCTAAACACTTCGGCAATGTACAGGTTGCCGTCCTGGTCGGTGGTGATCGAATGCGGGCCGTTGAAATGCCCGTAATCGCTGCCAGGGGTGCCCCACCCGTAGAGGTAGTTCCCTTTCAGATCGTACTTGAGCATTCGGTTCGCAACGCCGTCCGCGACCCAGAGGAACTCCTCTCCCGTCGGATCGCGAAAGATCTCGATCGCATACGGAAGAGACTTCCCACGCGGGCCGGTCGGGAACATGAACTGGAAGTTCCCGTTCTCGTCGAACACCTGGACCCTGCCATGAGCCCGATCCGAGACGTAGACCGATCGGTCCTCGCTGATTGCGATGGCGTGTACGGTGTTGAATTCGTTGGGACCCGGGTTGGCTGGATCAACCGGGGCTTGGCCCCAATCCATGATGAAATTGTCGTCGGCGTCAAACTTCGCTACGCGGGTGCCGACGTAGCCGTCGCTGATGAAGTAGGTTCCGTCCGGCAGCCAGGCGATATCCGTTGGGCGCGAGAAGTTGTTCGGTCCGCGTCCGGACACGCCCCGTTCTCCATGCGTGAGCACCAGCTCCCCGTCGTATGTGAACTTGTGGATCTCGTGGAGGTTATCGTCGACGACCCAGATGTGTTTTTCGTCGTCGTAAGGACTCATCTTGATCTTGTGAGGTCCCCGGCCGCCCCGGACGTCGAAGAACTCGTCATGCTGGGGCCAGTACTCAACCAGCTCTCCTTCGGAATTCACGGCGATCATGACGTGCAGATACCGGCGCTCATATCCGCGACGTCCGTTGTCGTCTGTAGGTGGGGCGTTTCCGCGTGAGGGGTTCAGGAGAGAGTAGGGTGTCCACGGTTCTGCCCCCTCCGGGAGCGGGAGCTCTCCCCGCATGGCAATCCAAATTCGATCCTGGCTCTCAGCGAAGACCGCCGCCATGGACCCCCAGGTCCAGCCCTCGTGTGAGTGGAGATCGTCCGGCAGAGGCTGTGGGAACGGCTCAGGCTGGTAGTAATGGCCGAATAGTTCCTGCCCGTCATGCACCAGCGAGCCTTCTTGCATGCTGCTCACGGCGTCAGCTTCGCTTCTTGACGGCGTGTCCTGCGGTGCACACCCCGTAGTCGAGACTACTCCAAGCACTGCAGCCAGCGTCAGGAGCTTGGAACTCCGAGACAATGAACTCATAATGCCCTCTTTCCTTGATGGTACGCCGGCATGAGAATAGGCAGCATCAGAAGGGTCAGCCCATTTCGGACACTGCCACGACTTCCATGATTCTACGCCGGATCGGGTCCTTATTACGCTTAACCCTCTTCGCATAGCCTGATTTCTTCGTCGGGCCGTTCTTCCAGTTCCGTCGGCAGATTGGCACGTTAAGCGCGGGGTGACGGTGTCAGGCGAGTGGGGCAGTTTCAAACCAATTTGGCGTCCCCAAGGGGCTCGCACTTATGTGGACGCCGAGAATACGCGGGGAAGTGCGGAGTGTGGCCTGAGGCTACCCTTGGGCGGGGGCGGGATCAATGCGTGCGGCTGGACTTACGCCTTACTAGCGACTTTCCAGAGCGCGGCTCGAACTGCCTCATAACCGCTCGGGTGAGCCTCCGGACCAAGCTTGAACAGATTCGCGAAACGTTGATAGCCGAGGAGGACGAGAGGTCGAGAATAGATGGGAGCTGCAATTGCAATCCGAAGATCCGAAACCGGTTTGAGGAATCTCGTAGGACTCTTCGACCTCCAGAACGGCTGCCCACTGGTGTTCAAGGACTGCTGAACTCCGCATGAACCACACTTCTCGAAATTCGGTATGGCAAAGCAGATAGTCAATATGCCAGTGCCGAGACCGGATTCGGCCACGATGGCGGCTCACCCTGGCTGCCAAGCCACCTGGGCCTCGAGCACTGCCGACATAGAGATAGTACCCGGGATGAATTTCAATCATTCCAAGTTTGCCGATCCTGAAATGCTTGCGGGCGGATGCCTGGAGGATTAGAACGTAGGTCCCGGGTGACCTTGGTAAGGCCACTTTCGATGCTTGGTCAGGCTTCATGTTGGACGCTCTCTCGGTCGTTGAACCTAATAGTAGATCGTGTTGGTCACGAGCTCTACAAGAACAGGAACGCAGTATCGTGAGGGTCATGGTGACTATCGTGGCAAGCGCGAGTTCGAATTTAGGACGTGTCCTCAAGGGGACTCGCACTTACGTGGACGTCGAAAATCCAAGGAAAGGCGTTGATCGCGGCCTGAGTCTACCGGTGGCCCGATAGTCCGGCGAGGTTGCGCTCACCACCCATCGACCCCGATACTGTCGGGGAGTGAGCGAGACCCACTCGCCGAGTCTAGTTTAGACGCAGTTGTAGCCCGGTCAACCAACGACTTCGCGAAAGACGCGAACGTAATTCCCGCCGATAATCTTCTCGATTGTGCCAGTCCGGTAGCCCCGCTGGTCGAGCGCCTGCACCAAGTGCAGCAGGCGCTGCGGGTGACTAAGTTCAGGTACACGCATGTGTCTTATGCGCCAGGCTAACTGCGGGAAATCTGTGCGTCTGCGGTTGAAGGTTGCTTGGTGCCGCTCGACTTCGTCCGGGCGCATGGCGGTCATGTTTACGGCGTCTTGATCCGTGCCAACGCCGACATGGTCTTCCCCGCACAGGTTCAGGACGTGTTCGAGGTGGGCGATGAAATGGTCGATCGAAATGGTCGGGTCCTGCGTGAGCCACCCGCTCTGGTTGTAGACGCAGAAGACGCCGCCTCGGTTTGCCATGGTCCTGATGTTTCGATCGCTCACGTTTCTCGGATGCGGGCACAGGGTGAAACAGCCCGAGTGCGAAAAGATCACCGGCGCGCTTGACGCCAGGATCGCGTCGAGGGCTGACTGCTCGCCGACGTGTGACAGGTCGACGATCACACCGCGCTCGTTGAGTGCGGCAACGACGTCGAAGCCGAACTGGCTCAGTCCGGCATTCGCACGTTCCCAGCAGGAGTCTGCTAGGTAGTTGCGGCGCCCATCGACAAACTGGATCTGCCGGACGCCCATGTCCGCATACGTCCTGAGCTTGTCAAGGTCCCAGCCAAATGGGGCACTCATCTGAAAGCAGTAGATGAAACCAACTTTTCCGGAGCGCTTCACGGCGTCCAGCCCGGCCATGGTAGTGACCTTCACGAATACGTCGCTGTGGTCAACGATGAATCGGTCCCATGTGTTGATCCGGTCTCTGACCGCAGCGAACAGGCTGTCGGCAAGGCTTAGTTCAGCGAAGTTCGCCGTCATATTCATTGCCATCGCCGTGATGCCGGACGTTCGGAGCGCGGCGATCTTCTCGTCGGTCAGGTATTGGACGTAGGTGCGCGGCGGCGCGGCGGCAAAGCACATCGCGTCGATGGCGTAGGTGCGCTGGTAGATCTCATCGGGTGTGTCGGTGGCCGATTGGCCGGTTTGCGCACGGAGGACAGGGCCGGACGCGACCGCGCCCATGCCGACGTTAGCGAGGAATTGACGTCGGTTCATAGAATATCTCCGGGTGGAAGGCAGTGAACTGTTTGCCACAATTGGTCATAGAGTCCCTCCGACGACGATCTTGCTGGGGGGGGGCAATTCTACCGTTGACCGGTGGCGGGTTCAACGCGAGGGTATGCCCCACGCGGGGGCGTGAGGGGAACATCCCCTCGATACACGTCAACACGCTCTATTTCATGAGGTTGAACGTAGGCGAAGCCCGCCAGGGTCTCCAGCGGACGCCGACGGGCACCTCACTGTCCAGAAACGACCGCCTTCACCCAGGCAACGATCCTTGGGTCCGGCAGCAGTCCTGAGGACGCCATGCGGTACTCCAAGCCGGCCAGCCGCTTGTGTATCCCTTGTTCAATACCACCGTACGACAGCACGTGGGGGACGACCAGTGGAACGAGACCTTGCGCTCGTGCCAGCGTAATGCGGTGTCGCAGCTCCGCCGTTGCCTGGGCCTGAACGGACGCGTCGGCGTCATCCCGCACAGTCATGTACTCGACTCTCTGGAAACCACTAGGTTCAATGTGCTGACCCAAGATGGCCATATTGGCGAGCCATTTGACGTTGGCCTCGGAGTCATTCGGTCCATGCGCCACCAGGATGACCGCTTCCTTTTCCGGTGACTGGCTCATGTCCTCAGCACGGTCCCGGAGTATGTCTCCGATGATGGCATGGTGATCGAACGCGGGGACCATTCGGACCGGCAGGTGACCATCAACCGGCTTAGTTCCCAGCGCTGCCTCATGATGATCGGTTGGGTGGGCCGCCATGCCGTGAACCATCCGCGCCAGCATCTGCAGTTCCGGCGGAGCTGTCTCGCGCAGTCCCAGCAAGTATTCGGTTGAGGTGATGACCACGCTGTACGACGAGATGAACAGAGGCACAGCCACCACGCTAGTGACCCCTTGATCGCTGAGCAAATCGATTGCCCTCTGTATCGCCGACCGGTCGGCCATCCCAAAGGCTACTTCCGTCGGGGTTTGGGTTCGCAGCTCCTGGGCTACCACCTCCACGGCTGCATTCCAGTCAGGCTTGCCGCCATGGGCCAACAGTAGGATGCCCTCGCTTGTTCCGGGCGCTTCATTCACCGGGAGCGTGGGCTGCCGCGTCGAGAATTTGTGGGGTGGGCTATACCCTGTGGCCAGCGCGAAGATGGCGAGTATAAGTACAGCGGGTTGTATTCGGCCTCGGATTACGCTAAACACGTTGTTTTTCCTTCTGCCGGCGGAAGAGCCCTATTTGTTGGGTATGATGATGGTGCCGCGGGCATTTTTTAGGTGGCAAATGCGAACTGGGCTATAATGAGATTGAATCTCAATATCATTTGAGGAGTTTACACTTGAGTGGTAGCTCTAGTCAATAGGTCTCGTCCTTGTCCCTACGCCTCCAGGCCCGGTTGTTCAATGCGGGGGATTTCACCTCAAGCGGACCGGAAGATTCTCACCGAATTGGCGCCCCAAGGCGACTCGCACTTATGTGGACGCCGAAAACAGACGGAACAATCAATTATGACAAAGGGTGGCGATGGCGACGGTTCTCTCAGGCCGTTTTGTTTTAACGATATGCTAATTTGATGAAGACACGAATTATGCACAAGCTAACGCGTCGCAAGTGGCTTGAAGCCACCACAGTCGTTGCAGGCAGTCTTCTAGCGCCGTTCGTGTACGGAGAAAATCTGGTGAGGGGACAGCCCACGCCACCCATGCCTGATGTGGATCATTTGATCTGGGGTGTCGCGGACTTGGAAGACGGCATTGCCCACTTGGAGCGGCTGACCGGAGTTCGGGCTGCGGTCGGTGGAAGTCATCCGAATCGCGGAACCCGGAACGGGATCTTGGCACTGGGCACACGACAATATATCGAGGTCTTGGCCCCGGACCCGAAGCAGCCGCACGTGGACACACCGCGCGTGACGTTGCTCAAACAACTCCAGACGCCACGCCTGATGACGTGGTGTGCGCTTGGTGAGAACGTGGATGCACTCGCAAGGCAGGTGCAGGGGGCTGGTGAAACGGTTGACGAAATTCGAGACGGCGCGAGGGAACGGCCAGACGGGGTTATGCTGCGTTGGCGAAATTTATATATCGCAGGTCACCAGGGTGACGTCATTCCCTATGTCATCGAATGGGGCAAGGGAGTGCCGCATCCGAGTGGCGATGCACCGCAAGGCGGCACGCTCCAGTTACTCACATTGCACCATCCTGAGGCCAGTCGGCTGAACGCCTTACTGGAAGCCTTGGGACTGTCCCTGCGGGTCGAGCCGGGGCCGACGGCACAACTCACCGCACAACTGGATACCCCACACGGTTCGGTTGCCCTCGCATAACTGCGCGGCGTCGGCGAGCATGTGGCTCGGTGGATAATGTCTTGGGGTGCTTTCTTTTTGCTAGCACTCGAAATGTACGAAGTCGATTAAGAATACGGCGCCAAGAAAGAACGCCTTTTCATCGACGTTCATGCTCGGGTCGAACTCCAATGAAAAAGTGTCCGCATCGGTGAGAGCTTCTCTGAAAACGCCGCTCCACTTCTTTCTGATCATGCCTCCGGGTTGCCCATGCTTACGAATTTCGAACGTCCACGGGCGCAGTAACCGTCCAAGCAGCGAGTAGCTCTTGTCACCAGACGGCGTTGTAGCGGAATAGATGCGGTGCAGCAGTGAGAACTCTCGCCGCAGCGACCCAAGCAGGCGACCACTCGTATCCGTTACCGATACCTCGTGAAAGTACCAGCGGAAAGGCCGCTCGACGCGCAATACACTGCTTGCGACGTCGGTGTCGGAGGGGTCGGACAGCTCTACCGTGAACGGTCGATTCGCTTTTAGGAACTGCCGTCCTATCCACGAGTTGCCGGTCTCGACCGCCGTGTACAGCTTGTTACCTGCTGGGTCGCGCACGGCATAACGGTTCCTACGCTCGAATCCCGTAAGGGCCTCACCAAGCTCCTTCTCTTGGATAATCACGACCTCGGATACGACCCCGAGTTTGTCCACTGGCGTCCCTTTCTTCGTGACGATGTCGATGTCAATGTAGACGCCGATCCTATCGGTGATTGATGGCGGGTTCAACGCGGGGTGGCAGCTTCCAACTAACTTTGGGTCCCCAAGGGGACTCGCACTTATGTGGACTCGAAAAAATCAAGGAACGATAGAGATCGCGGCCTTAGGTTACCGCTGGCTGGTGGAGGGTTCAACGTGGGGACTTACGGCTCACGCGGCTCCGCGGCTTCCCGCTCGTGGGTCTGGTATTGGGCTTCGGCGATCCGGTCCGGCGTCAGCGGTTTCCCTACGGCGGGGGAAGGCATGAGGGCTAGAAACGAGCGCCGGCCGGGCATCCCCCGACCGCAGTCTCCACCCGTTGACGAGGATTCCCACGACCAGGGCATGGGTGACGAGGCCCATTACGACCATGGCATGATACGGGTATCCCACCACTCCGCCACAGCACATCACGAGCAGCCGCAGGTCGCGGCGCTTCAACCTATTGAGCACGTTGTTCGGGTAAGGAACGCCGTGCGTGAGGGCGAACTCCTTCGTCGAGTAGCTCGCCAACAGAAACCCTGTGCTCGCCGCCAGCCCACCAAGCCAGGGAAGAGCGCCCGGGTGTCCGGCTCCATACCCCAACGTGATGGCCATGACCACGGCCGTGTCCGCATACCGGTCGAGCATCGTGTCGAGCCAAGCGCCGTGCGATGTTGCTAGGTGTCGGAGGCGGGCCACTTCGCCATCGCACCCGTCGACCACGGACGAGAGTTGCACCAGACACGCCGCAACGATGCTGGCCCAAAGCTGATCGACGGTAAAGAACGCCGCTCCCACCAGTGCGATGAAGAAACTACCTAGCGTAATCTGGGTGGGAGTGATGGGTGTACGTACCAGGAGAGCCGAGAGTGGGATCGATAAACGGCGGTTGACATGGGTCGAGATAAAGCCATCGGCGCCGTTCTTGCCCAAGGACCCGAGGAGGCGACGTTTTGCCTCTCGGATGCTGTCCGGCGTATCGACATCCAGCCATAGCTGACCGCTTACGTCCACCGCGCGCGCTTTGCCGATTTCGGCGAGTTTCTCGATCCCGTGGCTGAGCGTGTACTGGCCCTGCGCGGCCGCGTCGGCGAGGGCGTCGAAGAGTGCTGGAGTTGCGAGGAAGACGCCGGTATCGACGGCATTCCACACGTCGAGATGTTTGCCAATGCACTCGATTGTGCCGTGTTTGAACTGGACTTTGGTGGCATCATCCGGATCGAACACGCGTGTAGTATTTTGATCGACGGCCAGGCACACCTCGCGATCGCAGAGTGCGGTATGCAACACCTGTTGGATGAGCGCGGTCGAGACTAGGTGGTCAGCCATGACCAGCAGAAAGCGGTCGTCCAAGATGGAATCCTTGGCCGCGAGGGCGCTTATGCCGTTGCCGAGGTGCCAGTCGGCCGCCACGACGAATTCGACGTCGCACCCTCGTCGCATTGACACCTCTGCGAAGTGGGCTCGTACGGCTTCCGCCTGAGAACCGAGCACGACAATGAACCGGCTCACGCCGGCTGCCATGCAAGCCAGGATGGTCCGCTCGCCAAGCGAGAGTCCCAGAACTTTGTGCGTGGGCTTAGGGCCCTTCTCGGGCATAGCCAATCGTCGACCTTCTCCCGCTGCGAGAATGACGCAGCACGGCACGTTAGTTTTAGAACCGCGATTATTCGACCAGTGCATCTACGACCTCTTGGGCCAACTCCGCCGTGGCGGCCGCGATCAGATTCGTTTTGGAGATCAGCGAGTCGACCTGGTGAAGGGGTTGCCCGTCAGTGGTTACGACACATCCTCCCGATTCTTCGAGAATGAGGGCCGCTGCCAGAAAATTCTCCGGGGTTAGTCGACCACGGAGATCCACATGCACGTCGAGCGCGCCGGTAGCCACCATCGTCATGGCCTGCGAGGCGCAGCCATAGGCGCGCACGCCCCGTGCGCGCTGCAGGAGTCTACCGACCGATGGCGGTGGATCAAAATGATTGAGCTCACACGACAGAAAGGCGGTAGACAGCGTCTGCACTCCGGAGGTGCAGATTCGCCGGGACCCATGGTACCCGCCGTTACCGCGGCTGGCCGTAAGCGGGAGGCGTTCACGTAGGTCGCCGACCATGGCCCAGCAGACGCGGGCGGGCGTGATCGGACTGTCCGTGGGCAGGACGGCGACGCTCACCGCAGAGAGCGGTAGTCCACGCCCCCAGTTGTCGGACCCATCCACTGGGTCGACGACAAAGCGATAGAGGGGACGCCCGTCCCCAAATCGGACCTCGCCAGATTCCTCGGACCAAAGAATTCCGCTACCGACATGCGTCTCCAGAACGCGCAGGATGATGGCATCAGCGGCGACGTCATAGGGCTGCTGGGCATCCCCCTTAGCGTTCTTTCGTAGCGGAAGATGGGTCCGGATGGTCTCGGTACCCAGATGGTCGTGGACGCTCTCGTGAATGTGACGCAACATGCGTGGAACGTCATCAACCCGTGCATCCATCTCCCGCGGTTCCACGAGGTTAGACATGGGTCCTTATTTTCCTTCTTCGCTCTGCGAACAGGGATCTCTTCCCTGTTGGGGGGCAAAGTCTTCCCGGATTCAGAGCCTTACGTGGTCTACGAATGCCTGAACCTCTGCAACTGAACCACAGAGGCCGAGATGGTTGCGTCGGCGCTTCACAGGTGAGTTTAAGGCGGGCGCCGTAAGGCTGGTGCTCGAGGACGTGACCACGGTCGGTCACGTCGCGCGGGTACTAAACCTGAACTATTATACTCGCAAAGTCGAATCGCCGTACACTCGCTCATCCACGTGTGGTGGAGGTCCGCTATGACGCCCATTCTCATTCTTGTGATCGTGCTTGTTCTTATTGTCGCGCTGGCCGCGATGGTAATGGGTATCTTCAACAAGCTCATCACGTATAGGAATCGCTACAAGAACGCGTTCGCGCAGATCGAGGTCCAGCTCAAGCGGCGTTACGATCTGATTCCGAATCTCGTGGAAACCGCCAAGGGCTACATGAAACATGAGCGCGAGACGCTCGAAGCGGTGATCAGTGCCAGAAATCAGGCTGTTGGTGGTCTGCAGAAAGCCGCCCAGGATCCCGGCAACGCGGAGGCGATCCGGGGGCTGGCCGGTGCCGAGGGTATGCTGACCGGCGCTATGGGTCGACTGTTTGCGTTGGCTGAGAGCTACCCGGACTTGAAAGCGAATCAGAACATGATGCAACTCAGTGAAGAGCTGACATCGACCGAGAACAAAGTCGCGTTCGCGAGACAGGCCTTTAATGATGGCGTGACGACCTACAACACCTACCGGCAGACGTTTCCCACTGTCATGTTCGCCGGCATGTTTGGACACGCACAGGACGCCGCGCTACTGGAGTTCGAGAGCGAACGGATTCAAGACATGCCCAAGATCTCGTTTTAAAAATGGCGACAGACTTCTTCGAGCGTCAAGACATCGCTAGGCGCAACACGGGCCGCCTCGTGCTCTTGTTCGTGCTCGCCGTGCTGGCGATCATGGTGTCAATCTACCTGCTCCTTGCGGTAACGATGGGCTACCTGAGTCGAGATCCCGAAACCGGGGCAATCGACTGGTCGCTTACTGGTGACCTGCAGCTGGTGGGCATTGCCGTTGTGGGCACGTTGGTTGTGGTGGGCGGCGGAACCCTGTTTAAGATTGCGCAGCTCAGGGCCGGAGGTCGGGTCATCGCGGACGAACTCGGCGGTCGGCGACTCAACCCCGACACCTCGGTTCCAGCCGAGCGGCAGCTGTTAAACGTCGTCGAGGAGATGGCGATCGCGTCCGGCACACCAGCACCGCCAGTCTATCTCCTAGATGAAGAAGAAGGGATCAATGCCTTCGCGGCAGGGTTCACGATCAACGACGCTGTGATTGGTGTGACACGCGGCGCGGTTGAGCGGCTGCCGCGCGACGAGCTTCAGGGTGTGATTGCGCATGAATTCAGCCACATTCTCAATGGGGACATGTGTCTCAATATCCGTTTGATCGGTCTCCTGAACGGGATCCTCATTATTGGCATATTGGGCTATTTCATGTTTCGGGTCTCGGCGTTTTCGAGTTATCGGCAGCGGCGATCCAGTCGGGATAGTAGCCCGCTGGCCCTGCTGGCACTCGGGGCAGGGCTAATGGCGGTTGGCTTCCTTGGAACATTCTTCGGCAATCTGATTAAGGCGGGGGTGAGCCGTCAGCGTGAGTTTCTGGCGGACGCCTCGGCTGTGCAGTTTACCCGCCAGCCGGCAGGCATCGCTGGTGCGCTGAAACGGATTGGCGGATTCCTGAACGGGTCGACGGTCCAGAGTCCGAACGCGCCAGAAGCCAGCCATATGTTTTTCGGCCAGGCCACATCTGGGCTCAGCGGGCTGTCAGCCACCCATCCTCCGCTTGCGGAGCGCATCCGGCAACTTGAGCCATCGTGGAATGGCCAGTTTGCCGAGGGGGTTCCACGGACAGGGAGCGCCTCCGCCCCACACCCTTCCGCCGCGGGCGTCGCCGGCTTGGCGGGCGCAGAGGCTGTCAATGGCGCCGCCGCACAGAGCGTGACAAGCGCAGTCGACCACATTGGGCAGCCGAACACCGCCCATCTTCATTATGCTGCGGGACTTCTCGATGAATTGCCCACGGCGATCATCGATGCCAGCCGCGAGCCGTACGGCGCGCGGGCCCTTATTTATGCCTTACTGATTGATCGCCGGACTGAGGCCCGAAAGGTCCAGCTCGCACACTTGTCCAGAGCCGCGGACCCGGGCGTCTGCAAGGAAACCCTCAAACTCCTGCCGCTTATCGAGCAACTCAACGCGAGGGTTCGACTTCCGCTCGTCGACATCACGCTGTCAGCGCTGCGCGCCTTGACCGACGCGCAGTACCAGCAGTTCAAGCAAAACATCGTCGAATTGGTGGAGGCCGACCGTACCATCGACCTCTTCGAATGGTCACTGCAGCGGATCCTCTTGCACGATTTGGAGGTTCAGCGGTTCTGCGCCACGCCTGGTCGAGTCCGATACCGCAAACTATACCGCCTTCAGCCGCACTATGAATTGTTGCTGTCAACGTTGGCCTATACGGGTCATCGGAACGAGGCTGCGGCTCGAGAGGCATTCGAGCAGGCGAAACGGCTTGTGGCCCTGCCGCAGGCACGTTTCCGACAGGCCGAAGAGTGTGGGCTTGAGGCGGTTGATGCCGCCCTGACTGTTCTGGAGGAAGCCGCGCCACGGGTCAAGCGACAGGTGCTTCAGGCGGCCGCAGCGTGCATCGCCGCCGACCGGAAGGTCACCATTGCTGAGGCGGAGCTGCTGAGAGCGATATCTGCGTCGTTGGGCTGTCCAATGCCGCCGCTCCTATCCATGTGAGATGTTCCTCGTTCCGCTGGTCAGAGATTGCGGAACCTCCAACCAATTTGGCGTCTCCAAGGGGAATCGCACTTATGTGGACGCCAATACTCCAAGGAAAAGCGCAGGTTGCGGCGTGAACTCGGTCAGGTTGCAATGTAGACAACAAGACGAGAACCATGTCCTTCGAACCCGGTCAGTCGGGCAACCCGCTCGGACGCCCGAGAGGATCGCGGAACCAGCGCTCCTGTCGGCTGCGAGTTCTCTTTTTCCGGTGTGATTTCTTTCTGCCAGTCCGCAATGTCTGTTTTTCACCGTTTCGTGAAAACGAGGAATCCTTCGATCTATTGAGCTTTCGTCTTGATGGGGTTGTCGGTTGTTGTTTCAGCTTCCGGCTCGGTTTTAATTTCGAAGGAACCGTTGTAATAAGAAATCCTGAAACCGGTTCCTGTTTGATTGGTTTTTTACTGAGTCGCTCGATAGCAGCTAATTTTTTTTGTTCCTGAGGTGCGACGAGAGAAATAGCATTACCGCTGCCGCCGGCTCTGGCTGTGCGACCAATCCGATGTATGTAGTCCTCAGGTGTATCAGGCAACTCAAAATTTATGACGTGGCTGATGCCTTCAACATCAAGACCGCGGGCAGCGATATCCGTCGCGATGAGAATGTCAAACTTTCCGTCTCGGAAATGTGCCAATGCTCGCATCCTAGCATTCTGACTCTTATTACTGTGAATGGCCGTGGCAGCGTGGCCGGACTTGTCTAATACCTTGGCTAACTGGTTCGCTCGGGCTTTAGTGCGAGTAAACACCAAAGTTCGATGCATGTTTCTGTTCTTTAGAATGGCTTTAAGTAACTCCTTCTTGCGATCCGTTGGAACAGGGTGAACTACCTGCGTGACGCTACTGACTGGTGTTGCCCGCCGAGCAACCTCGACCATCACCGGTTCCCGGCTGGTGCGCCGGATTAAGGCTTCGATCTCACCCGGCATCGTTGCTGAAAAAAATAGGTTCTGACGCTTCTTCGGCAAGACAGAAAGGATGCGACGGACATCGGGTAGAAATCCCATGTCGAGCATCCGGTCGGCTTCGTCTAAAACGATGGTATGAATGTGATTGAGAGGTGCCTGTTTTCGCCTAATATGGTCGAGAAGTCGTCCAGGAGTTGCAATCAACAGGTCCAATTTTCCTACCAGTTTTCGTTTTTGCGGACCCATTCCGACGCCTCCGTAAACAACGGTACTCCGGAGGTTTAGATGTTTTCCGTAACGCTTGGTCATATCGCCAATCTGTGCAGCTAGCTCGCGGGTCGGTGCAATGACCAGTGCCCGAGGGCCAACAGACGGCCTTCCGATAGACAATTGCTGAAGGATGGGTAACAGGAATGCGGCAGTTTTTCCAGTGCCAGTCTGAGCACATGCAATAAGGTCTCGACTTTCAAGAACTACAGGAATCGCTTTTTCTTGAATTGACGTGGGTGTTTTATATCCCGCGATCGCACGAACTATTTCAGAACGCAGGCCAAGTTCAGTGAAATTCATACGGTTTGCACTCCAGCCCTCGCTCACCCACGCAAGGGCATCTACGCCTACTGATTCACATGAACTGCAAGCGTTGCTTGGGGCAATAGGTGAGGCCCGTTACTTACGGTCGCCTAAAACTCGCTGACTTTAAGCGGGGCTTCTGGGTGGGAGAAAACCTGATCGCCGTTACGATTACAAGGTTAACACGTTGTGCTAGATGAAGAAAGTGGCGTCCCCAAGGGGACTCGCACTTATGTGGAGGCCGACAATCCAAGGAAAGACGCTGGTCGCGGCCTGAGGCTACCGCTGGTTGGCGGCGGGTTCAACGCGGGGGTGGGGCTCACAACTGTTGAACCGCCCACTGCCCCGCGCTACTTCCGCTTCCGCAGCTCCACCCGGGAATCTTCGCTACGCTCAAGATACTTGTTCACTGCTTCCCGCTCTCCGTCCGTCCATGTGCCCGAGTCGGCGAGCTTCTTTAGCTTGCTTGATGAGAGCTGGTCGACCTGCTCCCAAAGTCCGAGAGCCTTCAGAACACCCTCAAGCTCGCTCCGGGGTTCACTGCCCGCCTTCGGGAGGTTAACCGATGTGGTGGTGGAGACAGTGGCGTAGTGTTCAGTACCGTAGATCGAGGTGTTCCCGGTCTCGGTCGAGTACGCCGCCAGATGCTCTCGTATTTCGTCAGCCCGTCCATCCATCTCGCCCGTGACACGGCGCTTCTCGTCCCTCAGGCTCGCGAGCTCATCCACCAGCGCTGATGCCTCAGAGGCAGTGATGGTCGGGACTGCCAAGGTCTCCTCATCGCTCTCCAACTGGTAGAGGTTCGCGAACTCCGGACACTGCGGACGGAATTCGCACCAGTTGCAGAGAGCGCTAGTCTTCGTCGGCAGGTTCTGGTTCGCCACCGCAGCTTCGATCGTCGCGATCAACCTCGTGGTCTGCTCGGCAATCTTCTGCAGCTCTGCATCGGTCCGCTCCGACCACACCTCCTCGTCAAACCGCACAAAATGCCAGACCAGGTCAATCTTCCTTAAATCGGGATATCTCTGCTTGATTCCAAGCATGTAGAGCGCTAGCTGCCGGTCAGTCTCGGTTTCATGCGGCGTAGGCAGCTTGCCGCTTGTCTTGTAGTCGTGTATCACGAAGTGTTTGTTGCCGACTTTCTCGAGACGGTCAATGTAACCCATCACCTTGCCGCCGCTAGGCAGGTCGATGTAAACCCTGCACTCCATGTCGATGGTGATGCCTTGGTCGAAAGGCTGGTAGTGGTCCCAGTACTGTTCGACCCACTTCTGCCCGTTCGACCGATAGTGCTCAGTATTCAGTTCTTTCTTGATGATGCGAATATCATCGTTCCATTCCGCTTCCCACAGCTCCTGGTACTTTTCCACTAGTTCGTCTTTGGTCGCAACGCGACCGTCGCGTGCTAGACCGTACAGCCATTGCAGTGCCTCGTGAACCACGCTGCCCACAAATGCTTCGATGGTGGTACCGAGGGCTGCCTTGACTCGGTCCACATACTTCAGCTTGTATTTGAATGGACATTGTTCGTAACTGGAGAGTCGGGAGTGAGAGTAGAAAGTCGTAGACATTGCTTGCCAAGGACGGCGTTGACCGCCGCCCCTTCAGATCGTCTGGCTTTTGTCGTCCGGTGGATAGACGGCTGACCCACACGCTTGGTTGATAGTTCGGTGGCGCACAGTGGACATATTACGCCTCTCGTTGGTCAGATGCGCGTAAGCGTGGCCACCTTTTCGTTTCTCTGGCCTTTTAAAGGCCTTACATTGTAGGTTGTTCTTATTGAAATGCCGTTCCTGACTCTCGAAGATCCAAACGCGAAAATCAGAGGTTCCCGTGATCCGTTGGGAGTCCAGCCGGTCTGGTCGGCATTCGGGCGGCACGTTGTTACAAACCTCACGACGGTCAGCACGTCGGTCCGGGGGTTCACGACGTTGCTTCTGGGACGCTACTTTACGGCCGACCTTGTCGACCGGGGGATGGCAACTCGAGAAGATGCCCTCAACATCTTCCTGCGCATGGAGCAGGTCTGCGCCTATGCGCAGTATGTAGGCCAGGGCGTTGATGACGACATCCGCGGTATCGAGAGAGTGAAGCGGTTCGTTGACGAGCAGAACGGTCGAGTGGTCATCCAGACCGACCGCAGAGGGAGGATTCTCTCGGATCAGAAGACATACGGACTTTGGGGTCTGTATTCCGTGTCAGCCAGACGGTCGGGGTTGATTCCCGAGGGGTCGTTAGGAGTCTCACCTGAGGCGCGGGAGTTCGTGGAGCGGTGTTATGTGAGCCGACTGAACGGAGCGACTCGTCCGCTCCAGCAGCTCCTCACCAAGGGTGGAGTGCTGGACACTCGCGGAGGAGACCCTCTCTTCGCGGCAGTGGCAAAGATGCTGAGTCGCAAGTTGCTTCCTGACGAAATTGAGTTTTACGCTCGTTTTCTACGCGACGGACTGGAAGTCGAGAATGTCGAGCCGGAACGCCAGGCGCGATTTCGGGAGTTACTCGAGACGGTCGCCGATTTAGCCGTACCAACCGGAAGGGCAGAGGTGCTGCAATTGTCCCGTCGCGCGCGCGCACGTGACCGTGGTCTGGCGACGCGGCTCGAGCGCATCGCCCATTTGGAGGCTTTTCTCGCCTCGAGCGATGCGCTATTTCAGCACCTTCTGACGCAGGACGGTCAAGAACCTGACAGGGTGGCGGATGAGGTGGGGAGCCGCTGGGGTCGACGAGTTCCCAATTTGGATCGTGGTGCCTTTCACGAACTTCACGACGAGATTCGGTCAATCGTCGGACCGGCGATGGCCCGATGCATGGAACAGTGCTATGCGGGACTTCACGACGGCGACTACAAGGAGGCGCTATTGGCGCTCCTCGACTGGAACCAAGTCGTGATGAGCGACCGGGGCGCTTCTCCGTGGCTCAGATGCGGGGAACACGGTCGACTCGACGTTCGGTATCGCGGCAACGACCAACTACTGCCGAACAAGAATGAGCTGAACGAGCTTTGGGGGAACAGCTACTTTATCGACTCCCTGAAGAGCGTCACGAAACAACTGGAGCAGTAACAGGTGACGGTGAGCACGGTTCCCACGTCGGTTCTGTCACAGCAGGTTCAAGATGTGATTGATGGACGTCGTGTACGGTGCGCCGTCTTCACGACCTTCAGCTTCGACCCGGCGTTCTTTGAGTTGCATATCCTGCCACTACTGTTCGACCAGTCCTTCCGCCAGCCAGAGAAGGTTCGGCGCATTCAGCTCGATGACGCCCTTCGCGCGGTCGACAATATTGCTGTCTACTACGATATGCGGGCCTTGGCGCAGGACGGCGGGCCTGCGCAGCTTGACTACCGTCGTATCGATATAAGCCGCGGGACCGGTTATTTCCATCCCAAGGTGATACTGCTCCTCGTCGATGATGCTACGCACGAAGATCGCCTTCGTGGAGATGATGCGGAGCCGGATGAAGGCTCGATTCAGCAGGCGCTCCTCGTGGGGATTCTCTCTGCGAATTTAACTAGGTCGGGGTGGTGGGAAAACGTCGAGTGCGCGCACATTGAGGAGGTTAAGGATAAGGCGAACGGTAATCAGCGCTCCTCGTTCAGACGCGACCTCCTGTTGTTGATGCGACGAATTCGAGACAGTGCAGCGCCGGAGGACGACCAGAGCGCGCTCAGTCAGGTGCGGAAGTTCCTTCTTCGTCGAACATCTCGCGACCGTTTCTCGAAATCGAAATCCCTAGGCGTGTTTCACCCGCGGGTCTTCTGTGGTCAGAACAGACAGAACCTGGTCGACTGGCTCGACGAGCTGCACCTACGCAGACTGGAACTCAATCTGGAGGTGATCTCGCCATACTTCGACGATGGAGGCGCGGGTCCTTTGGGGGCGCTCATCGAAACGATTAGGCCGAGGGAGGCCCGTGTCTTTCTGCCGACGAAGCCCGACGGGACGGCCAGAATCACGAGCGACACTTACACGGCTGTCGAACAGATGGCTCGTTGGGCGGTGTTGCCCCCCGCACTCGTCGACCGGGCACGGACTGCGGCTGCGGAGAAGCTGTTGCCTCGGCATGTCCACGCGAAGGTCTATCGTCTGTGGCGCAAGGGTGGTCCGGACCTTCTTGTTGTTGGGTCTCCCAACCTCACCACGGCTGGGTTCAGTCATGCTGCGGCAGGCAATCTCGAAGCCGCGTTTCTCGTTGATGTGTCGAACGCGGGTCACGCCCAGCGCTGGTGGCTGGAACCTCTCGACAGAGAGATTCAGCGGTTTGCCGAGATGGGGTCCTCGGAGCAAGACGGACTCGACACCGTCGGTCTCGCGTTGAGTTTTCAGTATGACTGGGGGGTAGGGCGGCTCTCCTATCGTTTGCAGAAGCCTGGGGCCGCTAGCTTTAAGGTGGCTGATCCCTCCGGTCGTCCACTCTTCAAAGTGACTCGGCCGTCCACTGAACAGTGGGTCCCGTGCGACGCGAAGGTGAGCGAGAAGGTGCAAGAGATGCTCCGCTCGACGAGCTTCCTGATCGTGAAGCACGGGGCTAAGTCATGGCGAGTCTTGGTCAGGGAGGAGAACATGGCCCACCGGCCTTCGCTCCTTCTCGACCTCACTCCCGAAGAGATTCTGGAATACTGGTCACTGTTGACCGCCGCTCAACGGGGGGATCTCATTGAGCGCCTGACGACTGCCGAGCTCGAAGGGCTACCCACGGCTCGTCTGACCGCACTGCGTTCCAGAAACAACATGTTCGATCGGTTCACCGGGGTCTATCACGCCTTTGGCTGCCTCCAGCGGTATGTCGAAGAAGCGTTGGCCGACCAGCGAGAGCGGGAAGCGGAGGCGAGGCTCCTGGGTGCAAAATACGATTCCTTGCCCTCACTGCTCCAGAAGACGCTTAACGCCAAGCAGGGTGATGCGATTGTCCGCTATGTGACATTTCTGTGCGCCAAGCAGGTTCGCGACCACCTCAGGCGCCGACATCGGAAGTTTTTTGCGTCGAGACGGTCACACTTGGCCCGTCTCGACGCATTGCTGAATCACCTTGACGATGTACGTTCGGACCTGCCTCTCGAAACCGCGGATGGGGATGCGGAGTTCATTCAATGGTATGAGGCGGCGTTTCTGAAAGCCGTCACCCAGGTAGGAATCACATCCCGATGAGCACGGTCACACGAGCCTTCGTGAAGGAGTTGATCGACTTCGCTCCAGGCGAGGATAACCCCCTCAAGGGGATCGCGGAACAGCAGCTCGATGGAACGGTTGCGCTGTTCAACATGTTGCAGCGGAACCGGTGCGCCTATTTGGCCGATGAGGTCGGCATGGGCAAGACCTACGTCGCGCTGGGTGTCATGTCCTTGGTCCGGTATTTGAATCCGCATGCTCGGGTCGTCGTTATTGCGCCCCGTGAGAATATCCAACGCAAATGGGCGAAGGACCTTAAGAACTTCGTTCGCGTCAACTGGAAGATTGTTGGCAACCGTGTTAAGTCGCTCCAGGGTGAACCCGCCTGGCCGCCGGTTCACTGCAATAACTTGATTGACTTCACGCAAGAGCGGCTACTCAATGCCGACCGCGACTTCTTCCTGCGCATGACCAGTTTTAGCTTGGCTCTCAAGCACTCGGAAAGTCGACGAAAGCTCCGACGGATGCTCCGTCGGCAGATATCCTGGATACCTCGGGCAGCAATTCCGGTACAGGCCCCAGGGAGGTTCCAAGAAGCGTTCGGGGCCGCTCTCAATGCGGGTTTTCCGAAAATTGACCTCCTGATTGTCGACGAGGCACATAACCTGAAACATGGCTTCAACCCGAAGGGAAGTATTCGCAACCACATTATGGGATTAGCGTTCGGGCATCCCGACGGACAGAGTGCTGAGCGGCCGTGGTATGCGCCACGCATCGACCAACTCCTGCTCCTGTCGGCGACTCCATTTGAAGAGGACTACGCAGCGATTCAGCGGCAGCTCGCGGTCTTTGGGTTCGGCGACCAGAAGCTGGCCAACTCAAACAGTCGCCGCACCGTCTCCGTTTCACGCCTCAGTCGGCGCGACGTTTCCGAATCGGACAAGCGAGAAATCGTGGGTCGGCTTATGGTTCGCAGGGTGTCAGGGCTATCCATCGGGGGTGAGCTGTACACGAAGAACATGTATCGGCGCGAATGGCGCCAGGGTGGATATGCCAGCCACGATGACTCGATGCGCGTAGATGACCCCAAGCAACGACTGATCGTCGGTTTGATGCAGAAGAAGGTGGCCGAAGTTCTCAAGAACGAACGGTTTCAAAATAGTTTCCAGATCGGCATGCTGTCTTCGTTTGAGAGTTTTCTGGAATCGGTGGCCGGCAGGCGACGACGCCAAGCCCAGCTCGAAGACGACGAGCCGGAGGCAGTGTTCGACGGCGCCCAGGGCACGACTGAGCACGAGAAACAAGGTATCGATACGGATGCCATTGCGGACATCGTGAGCTCCTACCGGCGGCAGTTCGGCAGGTCCCTGCCCCATCCGAAGCTTGACACGACGGCTCACGCCTTTGCATCAGCGTTTGACACGGGTGACAAGACCTTGATCTTCGTGCGACGCGTGAGCACCGTGGATGAGTTGGCGTCCAAGTTGGATGGTTACTTCGATCGCTGGATTCTTCAGCGCCTCGTCGGCGCTTTGCCTTCCCAGCTTCAACCTCAGATCGAGGACCTGTTCGAGACATACGAGCGTGAGCGCATGCTCCGTCCAGAGGAGCGCCTGAACCGACCGCCGGTCGACGAGCACGAGCGTGAGCTCGAGGACCTTCAGGATGACCGGTCGGTGGAAGAGGAGGGCGATGAAGGTGGTTCGGAAACCTTTTTTGCCTGGTTCTTCCGCGGTGATGGTCCTGGCGGTGTGCTCTCGGGCGCCGCGTTCCAGAAGAATCGATTGTCCGGGCAGGCATCGGTCTTCTCCACGTTTTTTGAGGACGACTATGTTGGATGGCTGCTTGGCCGACCTCATGACGTAATGAACTCCTTGGGCTCGCATCTCGGATTGGATCGGCCAGCGCTTGAGCGAGGACTCCGCCAGCGAGCCTTCGCCATCTTTAACCAACTCACGAGCCGCGAAGCTGGGTATCCGAGGCGCCAGGTCTTTCAGGCGTATCAGGCTGCAGCCTTGGAGCTAATGCAGGATGGCGGAGGCGAGATCGCCGAAAAAGCGCGAGTGGTTCTAGATGAGCGATTTCAGCAGCTGACGTCAGGGAACGATTCGGCACCATCAGGATTCCCCGATCCCGACGTAGCGGTGGGCGTCACCACGTTTTTCACTGAGCTCGTGAAGTGCGATGCGGTGCGGCGACGCATTTGGCCAACAGAGGACACCCAGGACTTTAAGCTGCAGTTTCGCTACCGCGAACAGCGCCGCGAGTTGATCAGTGCGTTGTCGCGACTTGGCTTGTCCTACCTTGACCTGTACGTGCTGGCCATAGCGAGCGTGGGGTCGTTTCACCTGGGTCAAGAGAGTTCCTCTGACACCGCTGCTGCCGACCTGGCAGCGAGGTATGTCGAGCTACTGGAGCGGCAGATGCAGGTGCCTGGCTTTCACGCGTTCTATGAGCTCTCGCAAGCGGCCGAGACCTTCGATCTGCTGCTCGCTATCAACTTTCCTGATGTTCCGAATGGTCCGTTTCGGATGCTGGCTAAACGGTATGGGGCGACGCTTCAGCGGCAAGTTCCGATTGGGCGTATGTCGGGCGGGGTTAACAAGCGTCTCGTCCGGCAGTTTCGGATGCCGGCATTTCCGCTCATCCTCGTGACCACGGATGTCCTCCAAGAAGGGGAGGACCTGCATACGTTCTGCCGCCGTGTTGTTCACTACGGCATTACCTGGACCCCCTCCGCCATGGAGCAGCGCACAGGCAGGGTCGACCGCATCGGGGGGATGGTTCAACGTAACCTAGACGGCCAGGCGACGATTCCCGAGCCCTCGGAATGGCTGCAGGTCTACTACCCACACCTGCAGGACACGGTCGAGGTGCTTCAGGTGCGTCGAGTGCTGCGTCGACTAAACCGTTTCCTGGAGCTGATTCACGACAAGAAGGGCGATGCCGTTGAGAGCGACAGTCGAATCGACACGACTCGCGAAATACTCGAAGAACTCGAAGCCATCAAGCCACCGACCGGACGTCTGGAGCCAGCGTTCCCTGTGAGAGATGGCTGGCTCACGGGCATCCTCACGCCGGAGGCAATCGAAAAGCCAGACGTCGAAAGTCAGCTCCGTCATTTCGATAACCTTTGGTCGAAGTTGCTGGATCAGTATGCGGTTCGACGTCTCCATTCGACCAGTGAACGCGCAAAACGTGGGTTCGCGCTGCTTGAGGATGGCCGTTTGATCCCAAAG
>PVBE012573242.1_pt1 | contig 24843 bp, 23 predicted proteins | sample 1631181 | NCBI WGS metagenome assembly PVBE01 (sample SAMN08397723, study PRJNA350692) | Marine metagenome, whole genome shotgun sequencing project. | isolation source: water | place: Pacific Ocean | collected 2012-04 | reverse complement strand
ATACTCAAGGCCCTGAACCTTGATCAGAGCTCCATGGAGGTCCCCCTGCACTCCCTATCTGGGGGCGAGGGGGCCAAGGTCGCATTGGCCAGGCAACTGGTCGGTCTTGATGAGATCGATGTCTTCTTCCTAGACGAGCCCACTAATCACCTGGACTTCAACACCCTGGAGTGGCTGGAGAAGTTCCTCAACAGATTCGAGGGAGCACTCATGATCGTCAGCCACGACCGATACTTCCTCGACAGGGTCTGCAACAACATAGTTGAGATACAGGATGCCCACATCAAGGGGTATCCTGGAAATTACACATCTTACCTGAAGCAGAAGGAGATCTTCCTACAGACACTCAATGACAGGATAGAGAAGACCCAGAAGGAGATTAAGAGGCTGCAAGGGGCAATGCAGTCGATGAAGAGGTCGAACAAATTCGACAAGTCAGTATCTCAGAAGCACTTCATGATCACTCGTTCCCAGAGGGAGTTGAAATGGCTAAAGTCGATCAAGCCGAGGAAGCGCCAGAGCCTGAAGTTCAACCTGCAGTCAGCCGAGAAGAGCAGCCTAGATGTCCTGGAGTTCCGAGAGGCAAACCTGTCCTTCGAATCCCTCCCGAGACCCATACTGGAGGACGTCGGAGTTAGTGTTAGGAGAGGTCAGAAGATAGGAGTAATAGGCCCCAATGGAGTAGGAAAGACGACGCTCCTACGTCTCATCACCGGCGACCTAGAACTAGTCTCGGGCGAGATCGAAATTAGCCCTGGAGTCCAAATCGGGTATTTCCATCAAGATCACAGAACACTGGACTTCGACCTAACTCCAATCGAGGAGGTCAGACGCCTGAAGCCGAGGATGGACTACGGAGAAATGAGGGCGTTGCTCGGCCAGTTCCAGTTCACCAAGGAGATGGTGTCCACCCCACTGAGCAAACTCAGCGGTGGGGAGAGGGCTAGGATTGCATTGCTCCGTCTTCTTCTGGAGGAGAACAACATGCTCCTACTTGACGAGCCTACGAATCACCTCGACACCGATGCAAAGGAGGCTCTAGAGATGGCACTTAGCGAGTTCGACGGCGGGATTATCACCGTCAGCCACGATCGCTACTTCCTGGACAAGGTCTGCGATACCATCTGGGACTTGCAGGGCGATGGCAGCATTGTGGTATGGCCGGGAAACTACTCGGAGTACAAGAGTCGCTCAATTTCGTCCCCGAAAAACCGCTAGACTTACCTACCCCTGGCTTTCGAATGAAGGTGAAATTCCGTGTATGAGGCATTGCTTGACTTCGCACATAGTGAGGCCATAGCCTACTTGGGAATGGCCCTCATACTGAGTGCGTTCTTTCTGGAGACTCGGGACATACTGCACAGCAAGGCCCCCCCATACCTGGGGCTGATGGCTTTGGGCTCTGGACTGCTCGCAATTAGGGCCTACCTGATCGATGAATGGGCATTCTTCATCCTAGAGGTGGCATGGTTCGCAGCAGCGATGCTTGGACTCTGGTCCGTTTGGTCTGCCCTCAAGAGCTAGATGACTCGGGCATCACCTTAGTCTTCGATAGGACCCAACCCATTGCCTCTGAGTCGATATATATTCCAAACCAACCTCCGTGCTCACCGCCAACTACAGTGCGAAACTCGATGTCAGCATCCAGTTCCTCTAGCAGTGTTGCCATCTCAGCCGCCATTTCGTAGGAAGAGGTGTTGTCAGAGTCACCATGACTCATCCAGATCGGAATATGTGCGACATCCTCGGCCAACTCGGTGTATGGAAACGGGTCGTGGTGAGGTGAAAGGGGCATTAGGGCCGCGAAGTAATCCGGTAGCGCCGCTGCTAGAATGAAAGTCCCCCTGCCTCCCATGCTTAGCCCCGTTAGGTAGACCCGTGAGTCATTTACGTTCATGTTAGACTTCACATCCTCTAGAACGTCTAGGGCCTTCTTAGGGTCCCAGTCTACCTCTTTTTTCGCAGGCTGGACGATGATGTACTTATCATCCGCTGGCATGTAGAAATTTCCCGTTAGGAACCTGAAATAGAACTCTAAACCAGACGATGTAACGCCGCCGTGTAGGAACATCATCACAGGATAGCTGACCTCCGGATCGTACCCGACGGGGACCTTAACCTCGTATTCGTACCCGCAACCCCAGTCTAGCCCGGTTGAGACTACCACGTCTCTCCCAGACTCGCTGTCATTTGACTCGGGACTCCCATTTACGTTTACGGAATCCCATCCTACCATGGGAGAGATAGAATCCTGATAGTAAACGCTTGACAGGCCCGGGATATCCAGCCAGGCCCCACTGCTAATTACCGGCCACTCCTGTGGATTGGAGGTGACATTCATCCCCTCAGAAGCAGTAATGTTGCACGAAGGAACTAACTCCGGGCCGTATAACTCGTCTACTGTTTCGTTACTAACCGGGTAGAGGGGTTCCAACATGCCATCTTTGCAAACATAGGCCTGGCCGTCCACCGTCGACGTCTCGTTCTCTGCCCCGTCACACCTCCCAGTCAATGCATCTGGGGTACTCGGCTCTCTTGCTGTGTCATCGATAACAATTTCATCGTCTCGTGGGTTCTCCTCATCAGCAACATCAGAACCCAAACAACCCGACAAAGTCGATGCCATTAGGAGGATGGTCATGTACAAAACACGGCTCTTCATCATATAGAAATCACATCCACCAACATTTCAATTCTTTGTTTTACATGACCAAGGGGGTGACTCACTCTTCCAGAGCATGCTCCTTCAGGAGCTCCAGATCCACTATCTGCAAAGTCTCCTCATGAGTAGCAGAAAGGGACACTGGGCATGCCACTCCTGCCGAAGCTGCATCCTGCCAGGTCTGCGCGCAGACGCACCACCTATCGCCCGGAGAAAGTCCGGGGAAACTGTGCTGGGACACAGGGGTAATCAGATCGTTCCCCTGGGAGCGTGCAAACTCCAGGAACTCCTCTGTAACGACGCAACAAACGGTGTGTAGCCCCCTGTCGCTCCTGTCGGTATTGCAGCATCCGTCCCTGTACCAACCCGTCAGCGGATCCATCGAGCATGGCTCCAAATCTCCCCCTAGGACATTGAATGAAGGTAGCATGAAACGGCCTCCGGCAACTCAGTCGATTAAACCATCCTCTTTCTCGGCGAATCTCACTACGAAGTTCCTTGATTTCTCTTCGGTAGGATTGAAGGCGATTAGTCCTAGCGAGATACATGTCCGAGGCACGTCACCCACTTGCTCGACTAATGACCCAGATGAGGGACCAGAGGGGGACGATCATACTTGCATCGATATGCTCGGTCCTGAACAAGATATGGGACCTCGCCCCGCCAGTTCTGATTGGCATGGCCATCGACGTGGTCCACCAGCAGGAGGAGTCATTCCTGGCTGAATACGGATACACCGAACCTTGGGTCCAGCTCCAGGTCCTAGCAGGGATAACGGTCGCTATTTGGGTACTAGAATCACTCTTCCAGTACTTCTATGGGGTGCTTTGGAGGAACCTCGCGCAGACGGCGCAACACGAGCTCAGGATGGATGCCTACAGGCACATCCAGGACCTCGAGATGCAGTGGTTCTCCGAGCAGAGCACCGGTGGCCTGATGGCCATCATGAACGACGATGTCAACCAGTTGGAGAGGTTCCTTGACCACGGGGCGAACGACCTCCTGCAAGTCGGTACGACAGTGATAGTCGTGAGTGGGATAATGTTCTACCTCGCACCGGAAGTAGCTCTCCTAGCCATCATCCCGGTTCCGGTGATAGTGGGCGGCTCGTTCCTGTACCAGAGGAGGATAGGCGTCCGATACACCGAGGTCCGCAAGGAGGTCGCCGAGCTCAATGCCATCTTGAACAACAACCTACAGGGGATAACTACGATCAAGTCGTTCACTGCAGAGGAGAGGGAGGCACAGAGAGTCAGCGACGCCTCGCAGTCCTACAGAGACGCAAACAGGTCGGCAATTCGCCTCTCTGCCTCATTCGTTCCACTGATCAGGATGGCCATCCTCTTCGCCTTCACGGCCAACCTCCTGGTGGGTGGGAAGTACGCCCTCGAAGGCAAGATAGGGCTCGGCGAGTACTCTGTGATAGTGTTCATCACACAGAGGCTCCTTTGGCCCCTGACCAGGCTAGGAGAGACGTTCGACCTTTACCAGAGGGCGCTTGCATCCACCACAAGGGTGCTGGACCTTCTTGACACAGAGGTAGGAGTCGTCGAGGGCGAGACCAGCATTGACGACGTGGAGGGGGGAATCAGGTTCGAGGGCATCCAGTTCACCTACCCCGGAAGAGAGGACGTGCTAAGGGGGATTGACCTAGAGGTCCCCTCCGGAAAGACAGTTGGCCTTGTCGGGGCCACTGGTTCGGGCAAGACCACTCTCGTTCGCCTCCTCCTAAGGTTCCACGATCCCATAGCGGGCAAGGTCACTCTGGATGGGCATGACGTCAGGAGTCTCAGGCTCGGCTCCCTCAGGGGTGCCATCTCATTGGTCAGCCAGACCACCACTCTATTCCCCGGCACTGTGAGGGACAACGTGCTATATGGAAGGCCAAACGCTTCCGAGGAGGAGATGGTAGAGGCTGCCCGAATCGCCGAGGCCATAGGCTTCATCGACGAGCTACCAGAGGGATGGGACACCAACATCGGGGAGGACGGGCACCGCCTATCTGGTGGCCAGAGACAGAGGATAGCCATCGCACGCGCAGTCCTGAAGGACGCCCCCGTACTGGTCCTTGACGAGGCAACCAGCAACGTGGACAACGAGACCGAGGCAGCGTTGCAGAGGTCCATAGAGAGGATTTCCCGCGACAGGACCACATTGATCATCGCTCACAGGCTGTCTACGGTCAGGAACGCAGATACAATCGCGGTGATGGAGAGGGGGGAGATTACGGAGATGGGAAGCCACGACGCGCTAGTATCCCAGGAAGGCCTGTATGCAAGGCTCTGGGCCGTTCAGACAGGGGAGGTATCAGAATGAGCGACGAGGGCAACATACCGAGGCTGAACAATCTCGCGGAGTCTCTTGGCATGGAGATCACCGACTTCAGCGAGGGATCATGCGTGGTGGAGCTAACCGTCGGCGAGAAGCACCTTAACATGGGCGGGATGGCCCATGGAGGGGTCCACGCAACACTCCTGGACACGTCAATGGGAGGCACCCTGGTCTCCCTGATCTCCAAGGAAGAGTGGTGCGCCACGGCACAACTCGACATATCCTACCTGAATGCCGTAAACCAGGGAGACCACCTTGTGGCTACTGCCGAGGTCGTCAGGAGAGGCAGGAACATCGCTCACGTCGAGGGGAGGCTAGTCACTGGAGAGGGGAAACTAGTTGCCACTGCGAAGGGGACATGGGCCATCTGGGAAACTAGGCCGAAGAGCAGAGGCGGTTGATTCAGGCTCATGCAGGGGTCAAATTCAAGAGGGGGTTTCCACTCTACTAAATCATGGCACGAAGGGACTCCCTAATTTGGTTCATGATGGGAATAGCGCAGCTAATGATTGGAAATGCCCTGGTGGATAATGAGAATACCGCCGATTGGATTGCGTGGATGATACAGGCAACGGGAGGAGGGACAATGGCACTCGGACTCTACTTCCTGCTATTCATCGCTCGAAACGAATCTGAGTTCTCAGAACTTTACAGCAAGGCCGAGAAGACCATACTCCAAACAGATCCCGCTACGGGGAGGAAGGAACTCGTGGATAATTCATCAAAGCCAGTGAAGGCAGCATGGTATTCAATCCCTATAGTGATGACCATCTTCGGGCTCTTCCAGTGGCTAGCAACAATGTCATAGATGAGTTGAGGAATAATGCCCGCCGGGGATGAAGACAACATAGTCGACAAGGCGATCGGAAACCCTGCGTTCGACCAACTCTTCGGCTACCACATCTTCTTCAGGAGGGCTGCAATACCAGTACTTCTCTTTCTGATAGGGATTCTTTCATACACGATGCTAGAATCACTATTCAGCTTCAGCTCCGATACGACACTCACCATCTCCTTTGTCATAGTAGGACTATCGCTCGGCCCTATCCTGAACCTAGAGCGCTACATGGGAGTTTTATTTTCTAGGAAATGACGGGACAGGGTCCCTTTTCGCCGAACAAGTCAAAACTTAGACTTCACACGCAGAGTACATGGTAGAGTTCAGTTTGTTCGAGTTGGTAGGGCTTGGTGATGTTACGGGTGTTGACATGCTATTCGCGGCAAGCGCATTGGTCGGGGGGATACTGTTCGTCCTGTACTTCTTCTTGCTGATGATTGGCGGAATTGCCACCGACATTTTCGATGGGATGTTCGGAATTGACGTCGACATGGGTGCCGATGCGTCATTCAAGGCACTCACTTTCCAGGGCATTATGGCCTTCCTGATGTTCTTCGGACTAGCAGGACTTTACGTGACAAAGTCTGGAGGTGGCCCTTCACCGGCCATCATAGCAGGAGCGATAGCCGGAAGTGCATCCATGTACGCCACGGGGAAACTGTTCGAACTATTCGTCAACCTCCAGCAGGACGGGACCGTAGACCTCCCTGAGGCGATAGGGTCCAAGGGGCAAGTTTACCTCAGGATTGCCGCCGATGGTGTAGGCCAGGTAACGGTGGAGGTCAACGAGGCGCAGAGAACCTACAATGCGAAGTCAGAGGACGGAGCAGAGATCGGAACAGGGGACTTCATAGAAGTGGTAGACACCATCGGAGAGGTTCTGGTCGTCAAGAGGGTTTGAGTCAGAAAAGTAGTACTCAGACTCCAAAGATCGCGTCGGGTAAGCATTCATAGGTGACTGCACCCTCATGTGGAATGAGTTGAGCCAATGGCAGATGGAGCAGATATACTAGGAATAATGATTTTTGCAGTCGTACTGATTCTTGTGGCCGCTGTGATGTTTTTCGCACAGCGATACAAGAGATGCCCACCAGACCAGATCATGGTGATCTACGGTAGGACAGAGAGGACCGCAGAGGGGCGCCCGAAACCGTCCAAGACACTTCACGGAGGCGCCTCACTGGTCTGGCCACTGATTCAGGACTATGCCTACATATCCCTGAAGCCGATGACAATAAACATCGACCTCAGAGGGGCTCTATCCCTACAGAACATCAGGATTAATGTTCCAAGCACCTTCACCATAGGCGTCTCGACTGAGCCTACCGTGATGGCCAACGCAGCCGAGCGCCTCTTGGGATTCAAGGTAGATGACATCGAGGAGATGGCCAAGGAGATAATCTTCGGTCAACTGCGTCTCACAGTGGCGACCCTGACGATCGAGCAGATCAATCAGGATAGGGACTCTTTCCTAGAACTGATCCAGAAGAACGTCGGTCAAGAGATGAGGAAGGTCGGACTGTACCTGATCAACGTTAACATCGCAGACATCACAGACGAGTCGGACTACATCGAGAGCATCGGAAAGAAGGCCGCATCCACTGCCGTAGAGCAGGCTAGGATTGACGTGGCAAATGCAGAGAGGGACGGAGCCATCGGTAAGGCCGAAGCCGATAGAGTGAGGGAGATCCAGGTCGCCCAGAATACGGCAGAGGCAGAGAAGGGTAGGAAGGCAGCACAGGCCGACCAGCGTGTTTTCGTCGAGCAGCAGGAGGCAATGGCCGTAGGCGGTGAGAACGCAGCCCAGGCAGAGATAGCCAGGGCCAATGCAGATCTCGCAGAAGCCGAGGCATCCGCCAAGCAGAGGGCCGACGTGGCAACAGCACAGGCTGAGGCAGAGATCGCCAAGGCAACCTACGACGAGGAAGAGCAGAAGCTCCGAGCCTCCGAGATTGCCAGAGAGACCGTTGCCAAGCAACAGGTCGAGATAGCAGCAGAGGCAGAAGCAGAGAGGCAGAGGAGAATCGCCCGTGGTGAGGCAGACGCAATCCTCGCGAAGTACGAGGCAGAGGCCGAGGGTGTCCAGAAGGTTCTCGAAGCAAAGGCTCAGGGTTACAGCAACCTAGTGTCAAGCGCTTCAGGGGATCCCAAGGCCGCAGCAACCCTGCTCATGGTCGAGAAGATCGAGACCATGGTGGCCGCTCAGACCGAGGCAATCCGCAACCTGAAGATAGACAAGATCACAGTATGGGACAGCGGTAACGACGCAGACGGAAACTCCGCCACCAGCAACTTTGTCAGCAGCCTAGTCCAGAGCCTTCCGCCGATTCACGACGTCGCCAAGATGTCCGGAGTCGAACTACCAGACTACCTTGGCTCGATGACCGATGAATCCGACGAGTCCTGAACAACGGATGTATCCAAATGACGGAGGGCGCGGTTGTCGTAGGAGGGGCGAGGACACCCTTCTGCGAGTGGCTAGGTGGGAAGCGAGGGGACGGTGGCCCAGGTGGACGCCTAGCCTCCGTTTCCGCAGAGCAACTAGGGACCATCGCAATCTCTGGTGCCATGGAGAAGACTGGTACCGACCCCAGTGCCGTCGATCACGTGGTTATGGGGCACGCTCTGCAGACCTCGGGCCAAGCCATCTTCGGGGCTAGACACTCAGGACTGAGGGCCGGAATCCCTGAAGAGGTTCCAATGCTAACACTGAACAGGCTCTGTGGGAGCGGCGCACAGTCGATCATCAGTGCGACCCAGATGATAATGCTGGGCGAGGCCGATGTAGTTGTCGCAGGTGGGATGGAGAACCTAAGCCAGGCCCCGCACGTCCTCAGAGGGATGAGGGGGACATACAAGCTCGGCCGACCTCCAAGCGCTGGGGAGGAACTTTCCCAGGACATGGAGGACTACCTTTTCACAAACCTGGTGGATGGGGTAAGTGGCATGTTCATGGCCCAAACCAGTGACGAGCTTTGCCGTAGGAAGGGAGTACAAAGGGAGCAAGCGGACGAGTTCGCGGCAATTAGCCACCAGAGAACCGAAGCAAGCGTCTCTTCCGGAGCATGGGCTGAAGAGGTTGTATCTGTCGAAACATCGGAGGGGATGGTCGACCACACTCACGAGGACCACGTCGTTCTTGGAACCACGATGGAGACTCTTTCCGGACTGAGGACTCACTTCGGACCGGACTCGCTGGTCACCGCAGGTAATGCCTCGGGCGTAGTCGATGGCGCGGCTGCCGTGGTGGTGAAGTCGGCTTCTCGAGCAGAAGCAGACGGTGACGAACCGCTCTCTCGAATCGTCTCATGGGGGATTGTCGGTCTGGAGCCAAGTATCATGGCTTACGGACCAGTTCCATCCAGCCTGAAGGCGATCGAGAAGGCCGGCCTCTCCGTTGAGGACATAGATCTCTGGGAGATAAACGAGGCATTCGCCGGGCAAGCGGTCGCTTGCATCAAGGACCTCGGCATAGACTATGACCGGGTCAATGTGAATGGAGGCGCCGTCGGACTGGGGCACCCACTGGCTGCAACGGGCACGAGATTGGTCCTTACTCTCTCCCACGAGCTCAGGAGGAGAGGGGACAGATACGGAGTCGCCACTGCATGCATTGGGGGCGGCCAGGGAATCGCCATTGTACTGGAATCCGCCTGAAATATCCAGAACCTAGAATCGGAGGGGTTATCCCCTATCAAATCGGGCGGGATATATGGCCCACATACCAGGCACCGGACACCCAACAGCAAAGAGAAGCCTCTTGAAGACAATTACTTGGAGGACAATAGGAACTCTCGATACGATCATCATCACTAGGATAGTAACGGGAAGTTGGTCTGCAGGGGCGGCAGTAGGGGTTACGGAGCTTTTCACAAAGATGTTTCTCTACTACTTGCACGAGAGAGGATGGGCCTGGAGCGACTGGGGATTGGAAGACGTGCAGCCAATCGACCCCGCTTCAATTCCGGAAATTCAACATTCATAGCAAAACCTGTGGATGGCGAACTAGCAACCGCTTAGGTTAATTGCCCAATGCTAGGCCCGCGCGATGATATGGCGATGGGAATGTACACTAGGGAACGCGTCCTTGCGAAGACATTTGCTTGGAGAATAATTGCGACTTTGACGGGTGCGGCGGTAGCTGGGCTCCTCACGGGAGAGATAGAGACGGCGGGTTGGTTCATCGTCATCGAGTTCCCATTGAAGATGGGCTTCTACTATGTCCATGAGAGGGCATGGGAAGCAATAGAGTGGGGCGTCGCCGAACCTGCAGTATGAACTACTCCCTGATGAACCAGTGCTCCTTCCTAGGTGGCAGTGGACGATTCATCCATAGTGGCCTCCTCTCCCCACGAGGGTGGACTTCCCTCTCCTTTGCCATTTCGTTCCACTTCTTGTAGTACTCAAACGACTTGTTGGTGTCGACTTCGACGTCCCCGTACTTTTCACCTTCAACAGGCCTCGAGATCCTTACTTTCTGTAGCCAGCAGTGAGCACCGCTAATCGGATCAGGCTGAACTGCATGGGTGATGTTCTGATGCACTCCGCCATCCCTCCACCAGACCCTGTTCGTGTCTGGGTCGTCAGACTCCCAAGGTCTCACTCCTGAGACAGTCCTCATCCTCATCCTCCCTTCTCCTAGGTCCTCTATCTCGACCTCGTTGGTCATGTACCTGTTCCCAGAGTCTTGCTTCCTCCTCCATCTGCCAATGTGATGGGAGCACCCAATAATCCCGGGCTTGATGCCCTCAGTAACCCAGACCTTGTCGATGAACCAGCCTATCTCGGTCTCTACCTTGAGTAAGTCCCCTTCGCCGACCCCTAACTTGGCAGCATCTTTCGGATGCACCCAGAGGGGATTCCGATGGGCTATCTCTGCAAGCCATTTGGCATTGGCCGACCTGGAGTGGATGTGCTGAGGCAGTCGGAAGTTCGGCAGCAGGCAGTACTCGTCCTCGCCCTGTAGGTTGTCCGGATGCACGTGGCTCATTACCCTGTAATGAGGGATGGAATGCTCAGGATATCCGAACTCCGCCATGCTGTTAGAGTAAATCTCCTGCTTTCCGCTCGGGGTTGGCCACCCCTCTTCCTCGTGCTTGTTGTAGGTAGCCTCCTCAATAAGGAAGGCTCCATGCTTCCGCATGTAACCAAGCGGATCAGTACCTTCGGCCTCTGCAGCTTCGGGAAGTCCTGGAACCCTCTCGAACATGTACTGGTAGTACTCGTCGATGGTGATCCTCTCGCCCTCTCGATAAGGGCTCATGAAGTGCTCCCTAATTCCCATGGTTCCATCGTCTATCCTCCACGAGAGCTCATTCCAGAACTCATCCTCTTCCCATACCTCGCCGGGATTGACCTCGTGAGTGAACTCTACTTCATGTCCCTCTCTGCGCGCATACTCCCTCAGGACAGGTTGCCTGAAAGCGACCCATTTCCCAGAACTGGTTGCGTATGAGTTGACGTCATGCCTCTCCGAGGCGTGCCCCATTGGGAGGACGTAGTCTGCGAAGAACGCAGTCTCGTTCCAAGTAGGGGTTAGAGCAACGTGGCATCCAACAGAATCCTCGTTTTGCAGCATCTCGATCCAGGAGAAACCATCTGGATATGTCCAAACCGGGTTGAATACTCTGGTGAAGTAAACGTCCATCTCCCCTCTTCCGTCCTTGACTAGGTGAGGTAGGATGTGACTCATCTCGTAGTGCGACATGGTGTATTCTGGCGGGAAGTGCAACTCGTTCCATCCATCCGGATCAGGGGGGACGTCAAAGAGGTCAGGCTTGAACTTGGACCACGAGTTGGGGGAAGTCCCGCCCTCGGTCCCCACGCTACCTGTTAGGACGTTCAGCAGATGGAGCGTCCTGCTCACTTGCCACCCGCCTAGATTGCCTATCGCGGCAGCCCTCCAAACGTGGGTAGCCAGACGGCTTCCAGCGTTCGCCACAATCTCCCCGACCTCTATTACCTGCTCAACTGGAATCCTACATTCGCTAGCAGCGAACTCCGGGGTGTACTGAGAATACTCTTCCATCAGAAGTTGGATGAAACGTTCGAACTCTCTGGGCTCTTCGGGGTAGTCCGCCTCCAACCACTCCTCCCAGTTGACCCACTTCTCTACGAAGCCCCTGTCGTACAGGCCTCTCTCGAGTATCATATTGGCCCAGGTCAGGAATAAGGCAGATTCTGAACCCGGCCACGTCGGAAGCCAATGGTCAGCCATTGCTGCTGTGTTGGATAGCCTAGGGTCGATCACTATGAGCTTGGCTCCATCCATCATTCCTTCCAGAATCCTCTGTGCATGAGGGTTGAAGTAGTGCCCAGTCTCCAAATGCGAGGATGTCAGGAGGATTACTTTGGCGTTCGCATGATCCGGTGATGGCCTATCATGGCGATGCCATAGAGCATACCCGGTTCTAGCACCAGCGGAACAGATGTTGGTGTGGCTGTTGTGACCATCAACCCCCCATGCCTTCAGAACCCTGTTAGTGTACCCTTCGTGACCAGGACGCCCGACGTGATACACGACCCTGTCCTTTGCCCCCGTCTTCAGAGACTCTCGAATCTTGGACGAAATCTCGTCCAATGCTTGGTCCCAGGAAATCTGCTCCCAACCACCTTCTCCTCTTGGACCAACCCTTCTCATCGGATGGAGTATCCTCTCCGTGTCATTGATCTGATTAATGGTCGCAGGGCCCTTCGCGCAGTTCCTCCCCCTGCTCCCGGGGTGGTGTGGGTTTCCCTCGAACTTCGTTACCTGCCCAGAGTCCTTGTCAACATAGGCCAGGAGTCCACAGGCTGACTCGCAGTTGAAGCATGTCGTCGGCACCAGGGAGTACCTCTTTTCGACCATCTTAGGCCACTCATTCGCATCAAGCTCTACGTGGTCATGCCAATCCTCCGGTTCAGGGAAGTGCTTCAAGCCCCCACTTGCTCCTTCGGCATTAGGCCTGTCCAGGTTGGGAATGATCCGGAGTCTCTGCGCCACGTTTTCGATGAATGTCCTACCCAATCAATCACCTCACAACAATGGCTCCATTTGTGGTTTCATGACCAATTTATTGTCATGGGCTAGGATTCCAAGGAGCACCACTCCCCCAATTAGGAAGAAGATAGGTTCCATCAATGAGATGGGGAGGAAGACTGCAGCCCCTATTGCCAAAGTCTCAATGAGGAATTTAGCTGGCAGAAGGGAATCTTCTGACCAAGATCTGCCCTTGGCCTGCATAAGCAACCAAGCTGTGTACATCCCAGTTAGCAAAGCCAGAGGCACACCTGCAATTGCAAGGTACGTGAGAATGGCCCGATCAAGGTCCAGTATTATGACTCCAGTGCTTAGTGCCAGGATGCCACCATAACAGGACAGTATGTATGCACCTTTTACCAACCAAGAGTCCCAATTGGGCCTCAGCATTACGTAGAGGAATCTCTCTGGCCTGTCCAGGTCGATGACTAGTAGTAGTCCAGTGATGGCTAGGAAAACGATTCCGATGCCGAGGGTCATCGCCCACAGGGAATCATCCATTTCCACCAGTCCAGACAGCATAGCTAGGACGGCTACTACGTAGGTTCCCGCTGAAATCCCCTTGGTCCAGATGTAAGCAGAAACCTCCCACCCCCACAGGATTCCTTTGCTGGGCTGGTCGTAACTTCTCTTCGCCTCAACCGACTCTTCCGAAAGTCTGTCCATCACGTCCCTGATGATTGCCTGGTCCCGTGGTGATGACTTCTTCGCCTTCTTTTCAAGAGCGAGTTGAACGATCATTGAAGTGGTATCCGCTCCCTCTAACCTGCTGTCCGCGTACTTAGCGAAGTGCCCCACGCCGAATGCCTGCTCGGTCCACATCCCCGAACCAGTCACCTCCGTTGCGTTCGGATCCAGCATCTCTTCGCTAGCATCGATGTAGTACAGGTTTGGTTTAGCCCCCGATTGTGGCTTCCTTACAGTCGTCTCATGGGAGGCCACAAGGTTGGAAATCGCAGAATTTGGGTCGTCCAAGTCTCCTGAGACTATGGATTCTGTCGGACATACGATTACGCATGCAGGTTCGTATGAGTGCTCAATTCTGTGTGCGCAGTAGTTGCACTTAGCTGCAGTACCCTTGTTGGGGTCGATGTACAGTGCATCATAGGGGCAGGCCTGCATGCATGACTTGCACCCTATGCACCTCTCATCATCGAAATCCACTATCCCATCAGATCTCGTGAAAAGCGCCGTAGTTGGGCAGATAGTCGTACACGGGGAGTCCTCGCAATGATTGCATCGATGGACGCTGAACTCTCTAGTAGAATCTGGATATGTCCCCGTTTCGATGTACTTGACATGGGTCCTGTTGACCCCTATTGGAACGTCGTGCTCCGACTTGCAGGCTACCGTGCAAGCATGGCACCCAATGCAAGTCTTGTTGTTAATCACGAATCCGTAGTTCGTCACATGACTGCGACGAAGCATCGACGCAAAATGGTTCTGTGTCAACCTAGGAGAATTTTCAGGATGGCTCCTCCAGCAAGCCAGGCACCCGCCATAGAACCAATATTCCCCATCATCGTGACCAATAGGACCCTCCCTACGCGATTCTTCCAGAATAGGGAAACCTCGTCAAGGACCAGGAAGTCCTGTGCATCCTTGCCAGTGGGTGAAGCCACCTTTAGCTGCGTATATCCTGCGAACCACCCAGCTGCCAGAGTTGGATTTAGGGAGGTGATTGGGGATGCTATTGCCCCCACAAGAATCGAGAGAGGGTGGCCCCTAGCAATTAGGACTCCTGCACCAGCCAGCGCCGCGTTCAATATCAGCCAAGTCTGCGCAGTCTGCTTCAGTGCTTCCAACTCTCCATTCACAACCATCCATGCAACAGCCCCAAGAAGGAAGATTGGAATTGCTGCCATCAGCACCCTCGGCCAGATTGCCTTGGGGGGCTCCTTGCTAAGCTCGGCCAACCTAGATGTCGTTTCGATTGCAGGCTCTCCCAAATTGTGAGCAACACCGTTGAGGTGTCCGGCACCGATTACCGCCAGAACCTTTCCCTTCCCTCGGATCTGCTGAATCCTTCCGGCAAGGAAAGAGTCGCGTTCGTCAATCAGAACTTCTCCTGCTGCAGGGGCAATCTCCCTTGCTTCCTCCATCATGCTGCTGAGAAGGTCTGAGTCTCCTAGCACCTCGTCAATTGAAATATCGTCGTCGTCCTCTTCCCAAAGCAAGGTGTTCAGAATCCTCCATTTCTCGATAAAACCCATCTTCCTCCAAGCCCTCCTCAAGGTGATTAAAACATCCCTGTCGATCATTTCCACGGGGACTCCGGACTCCTCTGCCGCTTCCACCGCCGCAAGTAACTCTGCCCCGGGCTTCTCTCCCGATGACACCCCCATCCTCCTCTGTTGCGCAGCAAGTGCAGATTGCAGGAGAATCATTCCCGACCTGCCCTCTTTGATAATCTTCAGAAGGTCCTCAGATTCTAGCGAGTCTGGTTTCTTCAATGCGTCCATTCTCGATGGACACAGCTCAACTGCAACCAAGTCTGGACCCCATTCTTCGATCTGACTCCTAACTAGGTGCACCGATTCACTACTGACATGGGCAGTCCCCAATATTCTCAGGCTGCCATCGATGTCGATTATGTTGTTGCTTTCACTTGACATCTTTTCATCTCACCGCTTTGATTGAAGAGAAAACATCCGAATGTTCGGCAACATCATGCACTCTGATGATGTCGACCTCTTTTTTCATGGAAACAGCAGCTACTCCAAGGGTTCCGGCAAGCCTATCTCCGCTACTTTCCCTGCCAAGAAGATCTCTGAACATGCTCTTCCTACTGACTCCCCACATCAGCCTCATTTGCTCCTCGGGTACAATCTCCCTCCCAGAAGAGAGGAGTGCTAGGTTATGCTCCAGAGTTTTCCCAAATCCTATACCCGGGTCAGCAACTATGTGCGATGGGTCTATGCCGGCTTCGACTAGCCTACCTGTGGCTGTGGCTAGGTAAGACCTCACTTCACTCACCACATCTCCATACTTCGGATTGTTCTGCATGTTCTCAGGCAGACCCTGCATGTGCATGACGCATACGGGACACTCGAACTCGACTAATACGTCAATCATCCCCTGATCCCCCAGGGCCGAGACGTCATTCACCATGTTAGCACCCAATTCCAGTGCCTGACGTGCAACCTCGGCTCTTCTGGTATCCACAGAAATGCAGATTTCTGGAAGCTCGGACCTGATCCCCTCTATAGCAGGGATGACGCGCGCCAACTCGTCGTCCAATGTCACTGACTTAGCACCTGGCCTAGTCGACTCTCCCCCTATGTCGATCCAATCAGCACCTTCTGCTGCCATTCTGGTCGCGACGCCAATTGCATGACCTGTGTCCTCTGACCTGGATTGGGAGAAAAATGAGTCAGGGGTGACGTTGACGACCCCCATAATCCTTGGAAACCCGTCGTCCCGGCGTTTTAGCATAGGTCGCCAGTCGGCCATATGAGACTCGCAAACGACGATTGCTTTATGATGTGACGGAGGGGCAATCGGGCGATGGTTCTGGGCGAGGATGCTTCCCTAGAGGCCTCAGAGCCACAAATTGCTCAAGACTCAGGCGAATCTCACGACCCTGAGACTCTGTTCATCCTAGACTCCATAGTTCAGAGGCTAAAGCCTCGAGATGCTCACCACGTCAGGGACATGATTACTGAGCGAGGAAGGACCTCTGGGGCCCTTTTCCTCTCAAGCGCACTATGGTGGTGGATCACAATTAGCAAAGGCTCAGAGCAAGTCAATGACTCGCTAATTCCACCCTCGACTCTGGGGTCATTGGACTTCGAAACAGTCAGCATGGTTATCCCGGCTCTAGTCATAGCAGCCATACTCTTCACTGGAATAGGAAGGGAGAGGGGAAATGCCACAATGTCACAGATCGGAGGAGGCTTGGGTGTACTAGCTGCGTTCTACATTGTCGAACCAGCGATGATGAATTGGGGCGAGCTAGAGGGGGATGCGCTATTCGCTACTGGCAGGGTCCTTGTTCTTGCAGTGATGGTTGGCTTCGCTTCACACATGATGTTTGACGCGCTCCTTCTTCAGTGGGTGAGGGCAAGCATGCTGAACATGGGCGTGGACGTTTTCCCATCCTCTGGAACAGATGCCATGGAGGGTCATGCTGATGAGTCACCCCCTTACGCATGAGTCATGACTGCCGGGATGCCACCTCATCTCTCAGTGCTTCGCCTCGGACATCGACGTGATAGGGACAAGAGGATCACATCCCACCTCGGACTTACAGCTAGGGCATTCGGGGCCGACGAGGTTATTCTAGCCGGAGACAGGGATCCGTCTGCACTGGAGACTTGGGATTCGGTTACAGAACGATTCGGAGGTGACTTCACGAGTAGGTTTGAAGAGAGCCCCATTTCTTTCCTGAGGGGCCAATCCAAATCAGGAGAGGTGACAATAGTGCATCTAACGATGTATGGTAGTTTGTGGGAGGAGGCCATTCCAAGCATATCGTTGGAGAAGCCTGCTTTGGTAGTGGTCGGCGGTACAAAGGTTCCGTCTGAGGTATTCCACTTGGCTGATCACAATGTGTCTGTTGGGAATCAGCCTCACTCTGAAGTGGCTGCTCTTGCGGTATTTCTGAACTCCTGGCTAGGTCCCGTAGACAACGAATCCAAGTTCTCGGGCGCTAGGATGAAAGTGATACCATCGGCCAAGGGAAAGGTCGTAATCAACGATGATGAAGAGTGAATTTGAGATATTGGAATTCCATTTTCCCTGTCAACCATTAAGAATCGTACTTGGGCAGCGTTGCTGATGTCGGAGAGTCCAGCAGACGGGGGCTTCTGCCCCGGCGCTGGTATTCGTGGCGTCGACTCCCCACCAACCTTCCCAGATGCAGCCGATTTGCTCATCGATTCTGAATCCTCGGAGCAGCCTAGCGGGGCCCGTGGCGTGCTTCTTCTTGCTGATGGAACAAGGTTCGAAGGGCGACTTTTCGGCTCGGAGGAAATTGCAGAGGGTGAGTTGGTTTTCACTACTGGGATGTGTGGATATCAAGAGAGCCTTACCGACCCATCCTTCGCCGGCCAAGTCCTAACTTTCACATATCCTCTTTTGGGAAATTACGGTGTCCACCCGGGAATTTCGGAGTCTTCTTCGGTCCATCCCAGAGGAGTCGTTTGCAGGCAACACATGTCATTCCCTGACCACCGTGACTCGGTGGGAAGCGTGCACGACCTGTTGGTGGCTCACAACATCCCCGGGATCGAAGGTATCGATACAAGGGCACTGACTCGTAGGGTCCGAGAGCACGGCACCCTCCTCTGCGTTTTCGGTCCCGCGGAAAGAATCGAGGAAATGGAAGTAATTCTCGATGAGCTCACTCCTCCTGATGCGGATGATTTGGTCGCCCAAGTAACCTGTAAGGCCCCTACTCTTCTGAACCCGGGAGCCCAGGATGAAGAAGGAAACGCCCTGCCTCGCCTCGCGGCCCTAGATTGTGGTGTCAAGCACAATATTCTGAGGGAACTCTGTACTAGGTTCGAGGTTGTCTGGTGCCCCGCCGACATGCCTCTCGAGGAGATTTCCCGCGACTGGTCCCCTGATGCGCTATTCGCCTCCAATGGCCCTGGAGATCCAGCACACCCCGGGGCTGCAACTGACGCTAGGAGGACATTAGCAGCCGCAGTTCGACAGGGGATGCCAGTAATGGGAATATGCCTCGGGCATCAGCTGATGGGCCTCGCAGCCGGACTAAGGACATACAAGCTGCGATACGGCCACAGAGGCTCCAATCAGCCAGTCATGGACTTGGAGACAGGCAGGGTCCATATCACAAGTCAGAATCATGGATTCGCGGTTGAGGATCCGGTTCAGGGTATGCTTGCTCCCCATCCTAGTGGTGCCCGGTCCGAAACTAGCGACAATGTACTTGGGGCTGAGTTCAGGGTCAGGCACGTCAACTCTAACGATGGTACGGTTGAGGGCCTCGACTTATTGGACAAACCCGCATTTACCATACAATTCCATCCAGAGGCTTGCCCGGGACCCCATGACGCCTCGCCATTGTTCGACAGATTCCAGAATTTGGTTGCAGAGCATCTTGGGAGGCCCAAGGCGGAACTAGTTAGCAAGGAAGGCGGTTCTTGATGCCTCGTCGTGATGACTTGAAGCGCATCCTCATCCTTGGTAGCGGACCTATTCGTATTGGCCAGGCAGCCGAGTTCGATTTCTCCGGCTCACAGGCCTGCAGAGCACTACGCTCAGACGGTTACGAGGTCATTCTAGTCAACTCCAACCCAGCAACCATTCAGAACGACCCAGAGATGGCTGATAGGATATACATCGAACCGCTCCTGCCAGAGGTGGTGAAGCGAATCATGGAGTCTGAGAAGCCAGACGCACTTCTAGCAGGCATGGGTGGGCAGACTGCCCTGAACATTGCCTCCGCTCTCGCTAAGGACGGAACCCTGGACGAGTTGGGGGTTGAGCTGATAGGGTGCAATCTTGCTGCTATAGATGAGGCGGAAGACAGGGACCTGTTCAAGAGGGTGTGCGAGGAAATCGATCTACCTGTATGCAAGGCAATGGCATGCGAATCGATTGAGGAGGTAATAGCAGCGGCTGAGGAACTAGGCTCCTTCCCATTGCTGATTAGGCCCGCCTTCACCCTAGGGGGCCTCGGAGGTGGAACTGCATTCAACATGGGGGAGTTGGTTGAGATTGCGAGCCAGGGGATTTTGCACTCAGCAATTGGCCAGGTGCTAATTGAGGAGAGCATCCTAGGCTGGCAAGAGCATGAGTATGAGGTGATGAGGGACAGCTCGGACAACGCGATTATCGTATGCACTATGGAGAACATCGATCCGATGGGAGTTCATACGGGCGAGTCGATTGTGGTGGCCCCACAACAGACCCTTTCCGATCGCGACCATCAGGGTCTTCGTGACTCGGCCCTGAAACTAATCAGGAGACTCAACATCAAGGGCGGATGCAATGTACAGTTCGCAGTCGATCAGGCTACTGGGGACTATAGGGTCATTGAGGTGAATCCTCGAGTCTCCCGCTCATCTGCATTGGCTTCCAAGGCAACAGGCTATCCGATCGCAAGGATGGCTGCCTTGATTGCCGTCGGCTACACACTGGATGAGCTCCCCAATCCAATTACCGGAGAAGGTACCACGGCTGCATTTGAACCAACCCTGGACTATTGTGTCGTCAAGATTCCCAGATGGCCGTTCGACAAGTTCAGGACTGCAGACAGGAGCCTCGGGACCTCGATGAAATCTACTGGCGAGGTGATGGCCATTGGCCGTTCCTTCGAGGAAGCGTGCCTCAAGGCTTGGGCTAGCCTAGAGTACGGAAAACCTCATCCAAGGCCATTGACTATGTCCGATGCTTCCGATGGCGAGACTATGGATGAGCGGGCTTCAGAGAGACTACCAACAGCACTCCTCGAGGACTGGCTTCGAATACCCACGGATAGGAGGCTTGGAGCCGTCATTGAGGCTTTTAGAAGAGGCTACTCGATTGAGGACGTGAGGGATCTAACTGGTGGAATTACAAGGTGGTTCCTTAGAAGGTTCGAGAGAATTGCGGCTATAGAGACGGAGATCAGAGCGGCTGGAGAGATAGGCATGCGACCTGCCGAAATACCACAATCAGAGATGAGGTCATGGAAGGGGGCGGGATTCACAGATCTGCATATTGCGGATGCGCTTTGCGGCTTCCCAGAGAGCGGCTTCAAGAATCTCCCAACCGGCCAAGATGAAACCGCTGTAAGGATTAGGAGGCACGAAATAGGCGTACACCCAAGATATCGGATGGTCGACTCGTGCGCCGCTGAGTTCGCTGCAGTAACTCCATACTACTACTCGACTTATGAGGGCGGTTCGGCTGAATCCGGAGTTGACTACGTCCCAGGATTAGCATCCTCGGTCAAGCAGAGGATAGCTGTCGTGGGTTCGGGACCGATTCGAATCGGACAGGGAATTGAGTTTGACTACGGGTGCGTGCACGCTGCAGGCGCGATACAGGACTTGGGGCATGAGGCGATAATCATCAACAACAACCCGGAGACGGTATCTACTGACTTCGACACCAGCGACAGGCTGTACTTCGACCCATTGACTCTGGAATCAGTCTCTGAGATACTCCTCAGGGAAGACGCCAATGGGATCCTGCTGCAATTCGGCGGCCAGACTGCGATAAACCTAGCACTGCCCCTGTCCGATGAACTGCCTCACCTCTCGTCTATGGGTCTGGAGCTTGTGATGGAGGGCACGTCCCCTGAATCGGTAGACGAGGCAAGCGACCGTGAAAGATTCGAGGCGTTCGCACTTCGATGCGGTCTGAGGATGCCAGATGGTGCAACTGCAACTAATCCAGAGGGCGTTAGGCATGCCGCAAATGAGATCGGCTACCCGGTTCTGGTCCGTCCCTCATACGTCCTTGGAGGGAGGGGGATGGAGATTCTGGCCAACTACAAGCAGTTGGAGTCATACATGAGGGATGCTTACCTTTCATCAGACAGGCCCCTGCTTATCGACAAGTATCTTGGAAACGCGATGGAACTGGATGTCGATGCCGTATGCGATGGAGAGGACGTCCTAGTGGGCGCGATAATGGAGCATCTCGAAGAAGCAGGGATACACTCGGGAGATTCTACTTGCTTCATTCCCCCGCAGAACGTACCAGATGAGATCCTCGAGCAAGTACATGAATGGACGAGGGTGATAGGTCTGGAACTTGGAATTCGCGGCTGCTACAACATCCAGTTTGCAATCCACGACGGTCTGCTGTACGTTCTCGAAGTAAACCCGAGGGGGTCTCGGACGTTCCCCTTCGTAGCCAAGTCCACAGGGATCCCACTTGCAAGGATCGCTGCAAGAGTCGCCTTGGGTGATAGGCTATGCGATTTGGAGATCCCGGAACCGCATACCGATGCCGTGTGCGTCAAGGCCCCCGTTTTCCCATTCATCAAACTTCGTGGGCTGGATCCCGCACCAGGTCCCGAGATGAAATCGACCGGGGAGGTCATGGGTTCCCACGTTAGGGCATCAGCTGCCTACCTCAAGGCAAGACTCGCAACCGAAATCCCCGTGCCTACGGAGGGAGGGGTTTACATCACGGTGAAGGATGAGGACAAGTATGCAATGATCCCACTAGCAGATAGCCTCAAGGAAATGGGATTCACTATTTTCGCTACAAGGGGCACCTCTCGCGTACTTCGTGGAGTCGGAGAATTGGAGGTGGAGACGTGCTACAGGATTGCAGAGGGGAGGTCTCCCGACGCGCTCGACCTGATGCGCCAAGGAAAGATACAACTCGTCATCAATACTCCCAGATCGACTGGAGGGGCGGTTCTGGATGGCAACATGATGAGGAGGCTGGCAGTTGAACTCAACATACCCTTCGTAACTACCATGGCAGGTGCAAGAATGGAGGTTGAGGCGATCAAGGAAGCCTTGGATGGGATTCCAGAACCAAGGCTTCTGGATATCAAATCCCTTAACTAGAGAAAAAAATAGAATTTACCTTCTAACTTGACTCAATTAATTAGGGTGGCTCCGGTCTCTGTCCTGATTATCTTCCCATCCTTCTTTGTGTGGACGGCCATTACCGCCTCGGTTGTCCCATCTGGGAAGTCCATCACAGAGTGCTCGACCAGGATATCCTCGTTCTCGTAGATGCATCTTGGATTATTGATTACTACATCCTTATTGGCCATCATGCTAGCCATCATCTCGCTCATCTTGGACTTGCTCATTGTCGTCCCAGTTTGATGACGTACGAATTCGAAGTCATCGTGTAATGCCTCTATGTAGTGCCTTTCGTCCCTCTCTTCCATTGCCTTCATCAGTAGTTCGTAAACTCCCATGATTGATGGTCCAGTATGGCTCATTTGATATTTTTCTATAGGATTGATAGGACCACGTATCCAATCAATAGTAGTGGGATAAGTAGCAAAGCAGTAATCAAGTCATCCTTTGGGTTGACTTGATCTAGGTTCTCTCTGTAGTAGATAAATACAGGCGGATAGAAGGTGACAGTAAGAGGGAGAATAATCCACCAAGGGAAACCCTCTGCGAGGCCTCCCCAACCCGTTATCGTCATTGCGAACCATTCTGCGAGCCTCAGCAAGATGCTCAGAAGAATGTAGAAGCAAGATATGGCAATTCCATGAAGTGCGAGGATGTACGACTCTTCCTTTTCCACTCTAAGCACTCCCTAGGAGCGATAGAACTGCATTTCTATCAAGCTCGAAGAGTAGGGAGGAAGCCTTGGGTCCATGACTCCTTCCAATTAGTGCCCAATATATCGTGGAATACCCCTTCCTTCTTTCTATTCCTGAAGACTCGCAGGCGCTCGCAATCGCCTCGTTAATCTGCTCATCCGCCCATTCACATTCCGAAAGGAGGGGTGAGAGCGCAGAAAGGAATTGCTTGCTCTCAGAGTCTAGCCTCTCCCTGGTTTCATCGCCCAGTTCCATCTTGATCTCGATCTTGGCGTCTTCTGGGAAGTGCGGACCATCAATCCAAGTCCTCATCCTAGATAGTCTGACCATTAGCGACTCCCCAGGTTCGCCTTGGATGTGGCCTGACCGATTCAGGGATTCCCAGACGTCCTCGTCGGAGGACTTGATCTGCGCGAGCATTGATAGGTGCCTGAACGAAACCCCGCCTACTGACTCAAGTGGGTCTGAACCGGACTCCACTTGACTCAGCCTGATGGCCCCTTGTTGGGTCTGGGCGGCCACCAACTGCCTTTTTGTCATACCCTCCTCTTCCTGAGACGGTCTGGAAACAAGTCTTTCATACTCGTCAGCAGTACGGAAAAGCGCTCCTCCCGTATCGAATTCTATATGCCGGTTGATCTTGCTCCTGGCGATTACGAAACGAAGAATCTCAGGGGGGACAAGGGAGAGGGCCTCCATCGGCCCGATGGTGAGTCCGGTGGAGCTTGACATGGGGCCCATTCCCTTCAATTGGATCCACTCGTACACTATTTTGTCCGGGGGATCTCCACCTAGGAGTTTGCAAATCGGAATGCCGGTATCGTAACTTCCTCCTGCGGACCCATGGTCCTTTCCGGCCGGCTCGCAAGTAATGCCATGAATCGCCCATCTGGCTGCCCAGTCAATTCTCCAAGGCATTTTCCCCTCGGCCTTTCTGATGTCTGATTTCCCTTCTTTTCCATTCGAGTCAGTCCAATGGACGAATGGCTTCTCATAGTTTGTCACGGTCACCCCATCCATGCTCCCATCGGACCCCATTGGGTTGTAAGGGAACCAGTCTCCAGAAAGCTCTCTCCCTGAAATCTCCTGGATGATCGCCCTGATCTCTTCCTTCTTTGAGATGGCTAAGTCGATGTACTCCGCGAATTCCCCGGATTCGTAAGTCTCGTGGTTCATTACCACCTCTGGACGGACGCCTATCTCGCCTAGGGCCTCGAGGAAAGGTCCAAGGAAGTGCTCCGCGTAAGTGCCCGCCCCCCTTGGCCTTCCCTCGGAATCGGGTGCTGGGATATATGCGAGTGGCTGGCCGATATATTCCTCGTATTCGGGTGATAGGAAATCATACACTCTCCTTAGTGGGTCCATTGAATCAACGATGAAGATGTATTTCGAATCTAGCCCGGCATCAATGCATGCCCTATGGATCATCTCGGCCGAGAGAATCTCCCTCAGGTGGCCTATGTGGAACTCCCCAGAGGGCGTAATGCCAGATGCTGATACCTGTTTCCCACCACGCTCCATGAGCCTTTGTGCGGTATAATCCGCCCAGTGCATGCGCCACCCCAGACCGTCGCTGCTCTAATCAGCGCCCCCAGTGGCACACCATCGACGTCATCGTCCCATGACTTGTTTACAAGAACCATGCACATTTTTACATCCGCACCAGATGCCTTGAGATCCGATGCAGTCTTTTGCATAGTAGTGCCGGAAGAGTATACATCATCAACAATGATTACCCTTATCCCATCGATGCTTGCATAGACTTCTGAAAGATGCCCGCTAACATCCACGTT
>PVBE011502361.1_pt1 | contig 24849 bp, 21 predicted proteins | sample 1631181 | NCBI WGS metagenome assembly PVBE01 (sample SAMN08397723, study PRJNA350692) | Marine metagenome, whole genome shotgun sequencing project. | isolation source: water | place: Pacific Ocean | collected 2012-04 | reverse complement strand
CGCTTTCGTTGCGGCGGGCTTCAGGCTACAGGCTGCAGGCTACGAGGTTAGCTTTCGTCAGCTTGGAGTCATCAGACATGTGCCGCTCTCACAATAGCCCGCTCCGCCTGGGCCCCAGGTAGCGGCGCCAGCGGACGTTGTCGGAAGGTAGCCAGCCCATGGCACGTGCGAGGCCCGCCTTGTAGCCGGGAGCCCGGAGCCCGGAGCCATGATTTCCGGTCCCTTCAGGATGAGGTGACCACTGAATCACGAACTGTGGTTTAGTCGACGCGCACTAGCGGGCGCAGATGCTCCACTGTTTTTGGGCCGATCCCCTTCACGCGCTGTAGATCTTCCAGCCTCTCGTAGCGTCCTCTCCTCCTTCGATCATCCACAATCCACTTGGCTTTTTTCGGGCCGATGCGGGGCAGCGCCTGCAGCTCCGTTGCGTCGGCGCGGTTGATGTCGATGCGCACGCCGAGGATCAGGGCTACCTGACCCGGCAGCGGCTCGATGGCAACGCCGCAGGGCTCTTTTTGTGATGGGATCACCAGCTGCCCGCTGACGACCACGTCCCCGCGGTCCGGGCAGTCGTGCTCCACGCCGACGCGTGCCAGCACCTCGGTGAGCGACATCTCGCTGGCGTCTCCCAGGCAGACGGCCAGAATTCTCTCCTCCACCTTCACGCCGATGGGGTTGCCACAGGGGTCGACGGTATTCGGCTCCCCGGGCGTCATGCGCCACGCCCCCAGGGCGAGCACCGGTAGCAGGGCGAGGATAACGGCCAGGCGATGTTCGACTTTCATGGGAGGGTTATCGGACGCAGGTGCGAAAAAGTTGCTCGATCCGCGCCAAAAAGTTCAAAAAAATGAAGCCAGCCCACTACCGCCGGACTGGCTCCCCATTTTCAATTTTGAATTTCTTGTTTTTTATTTTCTATTTTTCCGCCGCCCCCGCCGGCGAAAGTAAACGTGCACCACAGCCAAAAACACAAAAGGAGGCATCATCCCCAACGCCTGCTGCCACTGAGGCGGCCCACGCCGCCGCCGCTTCGCGCCGACCCCCGCCCAGGCGTCCCCCTCGCAGCTCATGTCCGCCGACGCGCTGTCGCCCTCGCAGCCGCCGCCGCTGCTGCTGCCGCTGTCCCAGGAGTCGCCCTCGCACCCCTGTGAAGAGGAGCTGTCGCCGCTGTCCCAGGAGTCGCCCTCGCAGCCGCTGTACTCGTCTTCCTGGTAGGTGTCGTCTCCGCCGCAGCCGGTCTCTTCCGTGTCGTCGTAGTAGTACTCGTCCTCCTCGGGGTAGCCGGCGCAGCCGTAGTAGTGGTCGTGGTCGTCGTAGTACCCGCCGCTGCTGCCAGAGGACGGGGTGGTGTCGCTGTCCTTGGCCTTGCCGGGGCAGTGGCTGATGCCCAGGACCTCCACCCGTTGTTTCTGCTGCTCGATGTTGGTCAACCGGGCGTAGCGGCAGGAACTGGAGAGGAGCCCGAAGTAGCCCCGGCTCAGGCGCCGCACGCGGTCGTCCAGGGTCCCCTTGACGCCGTCCGGGCCGTGGTCCACGAACTCCAGCTCCAGGCGGCCGTCCTGGCAGGCGCAGGAGGGGCTGGCCGGCACCTCAACTTTGCCGCGCACGCTGTGGGCGTCGAAGACCTTCTTGCCGTCCTTGTACTCAAGGTAGACGTAGTGGGGGGCCGCGGCCGACGCGCCAGCCTTGCTGGTGGTCGGTACGTCCAGCTCCACCAGGGCCACGGCGCCGGAGGTGCGGCGCAGCTCGAAGTAGAGATAAAGGCCGCCTGCGCCGAAGCGGCTGGTCATGCGGCTGACGAAGGCACCGGCGGTCTGGTCCTCGGACGGCGCCATGGTCTGGGTCAGCGAGAGGCAGCCCGAGTTTTCGTTGCAGATCACCGGCTGGTCGTAGATTCGCACCCGCGCCATGCCCTTGGAGTCCGGCTGCTCACAGCCGAGGGTGGCGCCGGCCAGCCCCACGGCCAGCAACAGAGCGGTCCCGGTTCGGGCCCAGGTCATGGTTGCCTCCTCACGTCAGAAGTGCCAGGTCAAGCCGCCGGTGATGGTGGTCCTCACCGGCGTGCTGTTGCCCACCGCGGCGTGGAGTCCGGCCAGATCGTCGCTGGTGAGCACGAACTTGGTCCGCAGGCCCAGGGACAGGTGGTAGAGCACGCGGTACTGGAAGCCCACGGCCACATGGGCCAGGGGGGACCAGCCGCTGGCCACCCGGTCCGGCAGGTCGTCCCGCTTGAGGGTCACCGTCTGATGGCTGCCGCCGCCCATGATGTCGCTGTAGAGGCGCATGCGCGTGAGCACGGGGATGTAGATCCGCAGGCCGATGGCCAGGTCGCGGAAGGCCCGCTCGTCGCGGTAGCCCAGGGGCACCGAGGCCATGTCGCCGGACTCGGTGCTGGTGTTGAAGGCGAACTCGGACACCAGGTAAAAGCGCAGGGGCAGCTTCCACAGGCGGCCGCCCACGCCGATGATGCCCTCCATGGCCAGGCCGCCGCCGTCGTAGACTGTACCGCCGCCGTTTAGCTCCACGAGGAAATGGGTGCCCGGCCGCTTGGCCTTGACGCACGGCCCGTCGGAGCATGGGATCTCCTGGGCCGACGCCGCTGCGGGCAAGACCACGAGGGCTGCCGCCACGACGAGTGCTCTGTTAAGGGTGTTCATGGTGAGACCTCTCTTGGCCTTGGTCCAAAGCAACTGCCGTACCAGCATCGGCAGCCTGTGATCTCGGGTGGTTCCGAGGGAGGCCCGGCGGAGGTTGTGGTCTGAAAGATACAGGTGTGAAACATGAGGCTTTGCTGCGACCCTCAGCTTGGATACAGTGGATCCTGTTAGATCTTGGTTGGGATCCCCGAGCGGATGGTGTCCAGACGGTGACCACACCGGACAAAAAGAAGAGCGTGGAGCTTAAGGAGCAGATCGACCAGCTCGAGGCTGCGCTGGTAAAAGATCCCGAGACCACCGAGTTCTTCAAGCTGGCCGACCTCTACACTCGCGCGGGTCGTCTGCTGGACGCCATCCAGGTCTGCCGTGACGGGCTGAAGAAGCATCCCCGCCTGGCCGCGGCCCACGTCTCTCTCGGCCGGGCGCTGTTCGGCTCGGGCAACCTGCCCGTGGCGGCCAAGGTCTTGCACCGATCCCTGTCCCTGGATGACGTCACGGGCGAGTCGTTCCGTCTGCTGGGCGAGGTGCTGCTGCGCCTGGGCCGGCCGATGGAGACGGCCAAGCTGCTGGAGCGGGGGAAGGAGCGGGGCTTCTCCGAAAAGTCCATCGCGGCGCTGCTCCAGCGGGCCAGGGCGGCAGTTACGGCCGACAAACGCGCCCGGGATCAGGCCGCCAACGACCGCGGCCTGGGCAACAAGGTCGTCTCCGGCACCATCAACACCGAGGATGAGGAGACGCGCCCCATGCCGGCGCTGGCCCGGGATGAGCTGGAGGACAAGTCCACCGAGGTGCAGGCCAAAGTGGACCGCGCGCCAGGAGTCGAGCGAGGCGTGGCCCCGCGGGTCAAGACCGACCTCAGCCTGCGGCGGCTGCCCCTGGAGATCTTCCGCTCCGAGAGCGAGGACGGCAAGCAGGGCTGGTCCACCATCGACGACGCCTGGGAGCGGACCCTCGACGCCAGCCAGGTCAAGTCCAAGCGCAGGCGGAAGCACAAGACCCCCACCCCGGGCTTCGAGCCGATGGACGTGGCGGTGGCGCCGCTGACCGATCCCATGGCCGAGAGCCTGCCGCCGGGCGCGGACATGCCGCCGCTGCCCGACGACGCCGAGGAGGAGCCCACCAGCGCCTTCGTCACCGGAGGAGCCCTGGACCTGGTGGAGGAGCTGGTGCCCACCGTGCCCCAGGAGACCACCCCCCTGGCAGAGGAGGACGACGACTTCGCCCCCACCGAGGCCCTGGGGGCGCAGCCGGAGCCGCCCTCCGAGGAGGTGATCACGCCCCGGCTGGAGGAGGAGGTGGAGCTGGCGCCGGCCGCGCTGGAGACGCCCCCGCTGGAGACGCCCCCGCTGGAGACGGCGCCGCGGGAGGAGCCCACCGGGCGCTTCGAGGGCCTGGTGGAGGATGAGGAGGTGGAGACCGTGCAGCTGCCGGTGGAGGTCGAGGACGCGGAGCCCTTCCCAGCGGCGCAGGCGCAGGGTGAACCCGATCAGGGCCTGGGCGGCCTGGACGCCGAGATCGTGCCCATGGGAGAGGACGGCATCGAGGAGGTCAGCGACGATGGGCTGGACGAGCTCATGGGCGATCCCGAGGACGCCCCCACGGTGCGCTTCCACCGTCCGGACGAGGACGCCCTCTTTCAGGAGGCGCCGGCGGCGCAGCCGTCATCTGCCACCGAGCCGGTGCCCGCCCCGCCGAGCCCTCCGAGGAGCCGCCTGACGGTGGTGCTGTTGGTCCTCGGTGTGCTGGTGCTCTTCGCCGTGGGCACGGCCCTGGGCTGGTATCTCTACGAGCACCGCATCCTGGGCTGCCTCGACACGCCCGGCGAGACGCGCCCCTCATGAGCGAGGCGCGGGTCCTGATCTGCGAAGACGATCCGCGCTACAGCCGGCTGCTGGCCAAGGTGCTCGGCGCCGCCGACGGCGTGGAGGTGGTGGGGCAGCATCCGTCGGGCGAGGCGGCGTGCCGCGCGCTGCGACAGGCACGCCAGCCGCCCGACCTGTTGCTGCTGGATCTGGAGCTTCCGGGCATGGACGGCATCGGCGTCATCGAGGCAGCGCTGCCGCTGCACCCCGGCCTGGAGATCCTGGTGCTGACCAGCTTCGCCGACGAGGCGAAGGTCTTCGAGGCCATGCGCGCCGGCGCCGCGGGCTACCTGGTCAAGGGCATCGCCCCGGAGCAGCTGGTGCGGGCCATCGGCGAGGTGCTCCGCGGCGGTACGGTCATCGAGGCCCGCCTGGCCCGCCGCTTCTGGAACTACTTCGCCAGCGTCAAGGGACGCGGCGGCCAGCCCCACGGCCTCACCGCCGAGGAGCTGGAGGTGCTGACCCTGGTGGGCCGGGGCCTGTCCAACCCCGAGGCGGCCGAGGCCCTCGGCGCCTCTCGCCGCACGATCAAGACCCACCTCGAGCGCATATACCGCAAGCTCGGCGTCTCGGGTAGAGTGGAGGCCACGGTCAAGGCACTCGCCGGGGGGCTGATCGAACTGTAGAGGAAACGAGATGAGTGAAAAAATCAAAGCCACCACCCCCGAGGGATTCGAGGACGCCAACTGGAAGGACATCTGCGGCGAGGCCACGGCGCTGCTGCAGCAGCTGCTGCGCATCGACACCACCAACCCGCCCGGCGACGAGATCAAGGCGGCGCGGGCCCTGGGGAAGAGCCTGGAGGACGACGGCATCGAGGTGGAGCTCATCGAGTCGGCGCCTGGCCGCGGCAACCTGATCTGTCGGCTGGAGGGTCAGGGCGCGAACCGGGAGCCGCCGCTGCTGCTCATGGGGCACCTGGACGTGGTGCCGGCCGGCGACCTGTCGCTGTGGACGCACCCGCCGTTCTCCGGAGAGCTGGCCGACGGCATGATCTGGGGTCGCGGCGCCGTGGACATGAAGAACATGGTGGCCATGAGCGCCATGATGATGAAGGTGCTGGCGCGGCGGGAGGTGCCCCTGCGCCGGGACGTGATCCTGGCCGCCGTGGCCGACGAGGAGGCGGGCTGCCGCTTCGGCTCGCGCTTTTTGGTGGAGGAGCACCCGGACAAGGTGCGCGCCGGCTTCGCCCTGGGCGAGGTGGGCGGCTTCCCCGTGTCTGTGGGCACGGCCAAGCTCTGCCTGGTGCAGACGGCGGAGAAGGGGATGTGCTGGCTGCGCGTGCGGGCCAAGGGCCAGTCGGGCCACGGCTCCATGCCCACCGCGGACAACGCCGTGGTGCGGCTCTGCAAGGCCCTGGGCCGCATCGGGACGCATCGGTTGCCCCAGCACAACACGCCGGTGGTGGAGAGCTTCATCCGCACCGTGGCGGGGCTGCTGCCGCCGCCCAACCGCTGGGTGCTGCCGCGCATCCTGACCAAGCAGATCAGCCCGCTGATCCTGGACAAGGTGATCACCGACCAGGGCCAGGCGCGCAACTTCAACGCGCTGCTGCACAACACCGCCTGCCCCACCGTGCTGCGCGCGGGCCAGGCCACCAACGTCATCCCCGACGTGGCCGAGGCCAAGCTGGACGGCCGCCTGCTGCCGGGGCAGACGGCCCAGGACCTCATCGCCGAGCTGAAGGACGTGGCGGGTGACGAGGGCCTGACCTTCGAGGTGATCACCGAGGCCGAGGCCACGGTGAACCACCCGCCGGATTCGCCGCTGTGGGACTGCATCACCCAGGCGGTCAGCCGCGCCGACTCGACGCTCAACGTGGTGCCTTACATGATCCCCGGGTTCACCGACGCCAAGTACTTCAGCCACCTGGGGGCCCGCTGCTACGGCTTCTCCCCGGTGTACATGGATCCCTTCTCGGACCTGAAGTTTTCGGAGCTGTTCCACGGCATCGACGAGCGCATCCCCGAGGACGGCTACCACTGGGGCCTGGGCGTGCTGTGGGAGGTGGTGGAGTCGTTCTGCAAGGCGCGGGGTTAGCCCCGAATCGAGCGCGTGCAGCCGATTTGAACGGGCGCTACTGTGCCTCCTCCGCCGCGGCCAGCTCCTCCTTGAGCCGCTCGAGGTGCAGTTCCATCTCCTGCTCCATTTTCGATAGCACGTCGTAACCGGCGCGCAGGGTCTCGGTGCTCAGCCCCTCCACCTCCTCCATCAGCTCCTGCAGCTTGTGGGCCGAGTTGAGCGCCTTGCGGGTCACGTCCAGCTGCTCCTTGGCAGGGGGCTTGGGGCGGATCAGGGGGTCGAACCTGTCGCGGAGCTGCTTGGGTGAGCAGCGCTCGTTGAAGACCGCCTCGTAGAGCTGGCCCGACAGCTCGGGTGACATCTCCTGCTCGGGTGCGTCCCGGGAAGGGTTGCCGTCCAGGCGCAGCTCGCCCGTGGCCCGCGAGTAGTAGTCCAGGGACTGGCAGCTCGGGATCGGCGCGTCCTCGGCCGGGGCCTCCAGCCGCTCGGGTGCCACGCGCTCCAGCACGTAGAACGAGGCGGTGAGCTTGTCCACCACCGCCCGCTTGAGGCCCAGCTCGCGCTCGCAGTAGTTGAGAAAGTCGGTGTAGCCCCACTTCTCGTACATGTTCTGGTTGCGGACCTCAACCAGGGAACGGGCCATGTCCAGCCAGGAGTGCTTGAAGTTGTAGGCGCACTCCACGGCGTAGAGGCGCGCGGGGTCTGCGTTGCCGTGCTCCAGCTCGTTCCTGAGGACGAGCAGCCTCTCCAGGTTACCCATCTGTTGCCTCCGTTTTATTGCCGAGATGTCGCCCCCAGCGTACACCGTGCCGTGGGCCTAGAGTACCCGGAATCTCTCGAAACCGGGCGGCGCCTTTCTAGCGATCCTGCTCCAGCAAACTCTTGCGCTGCAGGTCCTTGCGGTTGGCGCGGCGCATGGCGGCCGCCATCAGCGGCGCCGTCAGCTTGGAGAACCCGCCAGGCTCTCCGCAGTTGCGCAGGGTCATGTGGGTGGTGCCGTCCGCCTCGCTGCGCCAGGTGTATGTTGTCTCCATGGGGTACGGCCCCTCCGCCGTGCGCATGACCATGCGCTGCGGGGGCTCGTACTCCACCACCTCGTAGGTGTAGGCCATGCGGCGCCCGAGGAACTGGGCCACGAAGGCCATGCGTGAGCCGACCCGCACAGGCGGCTCGGTCTCCCACTCCACGGAGCGAATGTTGACGTACCACTCCGGCGCACGATCGGGGTCTCCGGCGAAGGCCGCCACCTCCGGCGCGGGGCGGTCGATCACGATCTCTGTCTGCACGTCCACGCTCATGTAGTCTCTTATGAGACCTCCCTGGACCGCCGGCAAGGAAACTGTGCGTTCCTTGACCACCGGGCGCCGCTGCCCGATCATGGCGCCATGAACCTCCGTTGCTGGCTGCCCCTCGTGCTGCTCGCGCTGTGTGCCTGCGAGGACGGCGAACGGTGTGACCTTGACCCTGCGTGACCACGCTCTTCCCCTGGGCCTGCTGGCCGCTGCCTGCGCCGTGGTGGCCGGGCCGCTGCTGCTCGGCGTCCCGGCGGGATCGGACGCGCTGCTCCAGGAGCTGGACTTCGCCGCCCTGCTGGGGCAGGCGCTGTCCTCCGGCAGCCTGCCTGGCTGGAACCCCTACCTGCTCTGCGGCACGCCCCACCTGGGGGCCATGAGCGGCGGGCCGCTGCACCCGGTGCACCTGCTGCTGGCTCCCCTGGGGCCGGAGCTGGCCGTGGGCTGGGCCGCGGTGATCCACCTGGTGGTGGCCGCGGCCTCCTGCTACGCCCTGGCCTTCCGCCTCTGCCGTTGCCCCCTGGGCGCCATGGCCGCGGGAGCGATGTACGCCCTGGGCGGCTACTCCGTGCTGCACCTGGAGGCGGGTCACGTGAGCCTGCTCGGCAGCTACGCGCTGATCCCGCTGGCGGTGCTGGGCGTGGACCGGCTGTTGGCCCGGGGCGGCGCGGGGCGACTGGCCGTGGCCGCCCTCTGCCTCGGCCTGCTGGTGCTGTCGGGGCACGGCCAGCTCATCGTCATCGGGCTGGTGGCTGTGGCGCTCTTTTGCGCCGTGCGTTTGTTGTGGTGGCGTCCGGCCGGCGCCATCCCCCGGGCCCACGCCGCCAGCCTGCTGCTGGGCGCGGCCGCCGTGGGGGCGCTCGTCTCCGCGATCCAGTGGCTGCCGGCGCTACTGTTCGCGTCACGCTCGGGCCGCGGCGCGGTGTTCGACGAGGGCTTCTACGCCATCGGCCAGCTGAGCCCTGCGGACCTGGCTCTGGCCCTGGCCCCTGGTCCCGTGGCCCGGACCCACGACTTCCCCTGGGAGACCTGCGGCGCCGTGGGCGTGGCCGGTCTGACCCTGGCCCTGCTGGGCCTCGGCCGCCGCCGCAGCAGCGTGGCCCTGGGCGCGCTGGCGTTGCTCGGCGTGGTGCTGGCGGTGGGGCCGGTCTACCTGGCGCTGGTCAAGCTCATCCCGGGCCTCGGCGTGTTCCGCGTGCCGGGCCGCTTCCTGGCCCTGGCCACCCTCTTCACCTCGCTGCTCACGGCCCTGGCCCTGGCCCGTCCCTCTGCCGGGCGGCTGCTGACCTGCGCCGGCGTGGTGGGGGTGCTGGCCCTGGCCGGCGGCGCGTTGCTGCCGGAGAAAGCCTCCACCCTCTACTGGCCGGCCGCGCTGATCCCGGCGGCGCTGGTGGCGGCCCTGGCCTGGGCCAGCCGCGCGGGGCGGCTCGGCGAGCAGAACCTGCGTCGGGGCCTGGCCCTGTTGGTGCTGGTCGAGCTGTGCGTCTTCGCCTGGCCGCGGATCAAGGCCGCGGACACCGTGCCGAGCATTCCGCCAAAGATCGCGGCGCACCTGCGCGCAGCCGGGCCGGACCATCGCCTGTTGATCATGGTGCCCGAGCGCTACGGCCGGCGCCCGAAGCTGAGCCTGAACATGGCGGTGCGCGCGCGGGTGCCGTCCATGGGCGGCTACGTGCCGGCGGCGCCCGAGCGCATGCGGCGCTACTTCGCCATGGCCGCGGGCCACGGTCCGAACGTGCAGATGGTGCGCTTCTTCACACACCGCCTCACTCCCGCGGTGGCCAACCTCGGACTGCGCTTTGTGCTCACGCCGCGAGGGATCCGCGCGCCCGCCTTCCTCAGGCCGGTGCTCAGCGAGGGCGACCTGACGCTGCTGGAGCTCAACCGCCCCTGGCCCCGAGCCCGCATCATTCGCCGCGCGGTCAAGGCCTGGAACGCCGAGAGCGCGGCCAGCCGGGCAGTACACCACGGCAAGCTGGACCTGCGCACCACCGCGATACAGGAGGCGGACCTGCCGCCGCCGGTACCAGGCAAGCCCGCGCCCGGCGCCACCGAGGGCATCCGCTGGGTCCGCGCTGACCTCGCGGGCATGGCGCTGCAGGTGACACTGAAGCAGCCCGGCCTGATCAAGCTGGCCGACGCCTACGACGTGGGCTGGCGGGCCACCACCAACGGCAGGCCCGTGCAGGTGGTCCCCCTCGACGGCGTGCTCCTCGGCGTGCACCTCGGCGCCGGCGTCCATCGGCTCGAGCTGAGCCACGAGGACGAAGCCCTGGCCTCTGGCCTGCCCGCTACCCTGGCCGGCGTCCTGTCATTGATGGCCCTGGGGGTTGTGTCGTGGGGCCGCCGGAGGGAGGGGGCTTGTCCCCCGCCTACTGACAGCTAATCGCTAACAGCGATGTAGCTAAACGGGCAATTACGATCCACTATCACCGCAATAGCGGGCTACGGGCTACTGGCTCCAGGCTACGAGGCCGGATTTCGCCAGTTTCGCAGCCGCGGACAGGTGCCGTTTTCGTCGACAGTGCGCTCGCCTCCGTATCAAAGATGTCGAGCCAGCAGGAGAGACGGGAAGGAGCCAGCCCAAGTCGCATACCGGGCTTGCCTTGTAGCCCGTAGCCCGGAGCCTGAAGCCCTGGTCACGAAACCTCCGCACCACGGGGCGATTGCGAATCATGAACTGTGGTTAGGGCCGTTTAGGGCGGTTTAGGGCAGGCAGACGAACTGGCCGCTCCCCGGCGGGTTCTCCACCGGATCGCACTTGAGCCCGGAGGGGCAAGGCCAGGTCTGTGTGCCGATCTTGCAGAGGAAGGCGCAGTAGTACTCGGTCTTGGCCGAGTTGGACAGCAGGCAGTAGGCCATGGTGCCGCCCAGCATGCCGGTGCACTTGCTGCCGGAGTTGTAGCACTTCTTGGTGCAGAAACCGTCGGTGGCCGTGGCCCCCACGGTGGTGCACTGGAAGGCCGAGGAGCATGGCGCCTTGGCGTTGCACTTGGTGCCGAAGTTGCCTGGCGGCTTGTAGAGGTCCGGCTTCGGCACGAACTGGTCCGGCGGCGGCGGCACGAACTGATCCGGCGGCGGCGGGTTGCCGCCCGTGTCCTTCTTCTTGCCGTTGTCGAGCTTGCCCCCGCCGTCGGTGGTCTTCTTCGGGCAGTCCTTGGGGCAGTTGCCGGGGTTTTCGCCAGACTCACACTTGCCGTTGTTGTTGCACGTCTGCCCGCCGCCGCAGCCCGCGCCGGGCTCGGCGCCGACCTTGACGCAGCACGCGCCCTGGCACTCGTAGCCGTCCGGGCACTCGGGGTTTCCGCCCTTGTTGCAGAGAAACGGCGCGTCCCCCAACTCCACGGCGCAACCGCTCAGCGCCAGCGTAGCGACCGCCAATAAGAATAAGATATGCCTGCCTGCCATCACGATGGTCCTGCCATTTGTATAGTAACAGGTTATCTCCCCTCTCCTCAAAACTCCACCGCCCTTTGGGCAACGGAACTCTAGAGCGGGATATTCCCGTGCTTGCGCGGCAAATTCTCCTGGCGCTTGTTGCCCAGCATCTTCAGCGCGGTGATCAGCTTGCCGCGGGTTTCGCGGGGGTAGATCACCTCGTCGATGAAGCCGAGCTCCGCCGCCTTGTAGGGGTTGGCGAAGGTGGCGCGGTACTCGTCGATGAGCTCCTGCCGCCGAGCCTCGGGGTCCTCGGCGTTGGCCAGCTCCGCGTGATAGATGATGTTGACCGCGCCCTCGGGGCCCATGACCGCGATCTCGGCGTTGGGGTAGGCGTAGTTGATGTCGGCGCGGATGTGCTTGGAGTTCATCACGTCATAGGCGCCGCCGTAGGCCTTACGCGTGATGACGGTGATCTTCGGCACCGTGGCCTCGGCGAAGGCGTAGAGCAGCTTGGCCCCGTGCTTGATGATGCCGCCGTGCTCCTGGTCCAGACCGGGCAGGAACCCGGGCACGTCCTCGAGGATGATCAGCGGGATGTTGAAGCAGTCGCAGAAGCGCACGAAGCGCGCGCCCTTGATCGAGGCATCGATATCCAGGCAGCCGGCCAACACCGCCGGCTGGTTGGCGATGATACCCACGGAGCGGCCGCCCAGGCGCGCGAAGCCGATGACGATGTTCTGGCCGTAGTGCTGCTGCACCTCGAGGAAGTAGCCCTCGTCCACCACCGAGCTGATGATCTCCTTGATGTCGTAGGGCTTGGAGGCGTCCTGGGGCACCACGCTGTCCAGGGCTTCGTCCTGGCGGTCGACGGGATCGTCGGTGGGTAGCGGGGGCGAGTCCTCCATGTTGTTCTGGGGCATGAAGGAGAGCAGCTCGCGGGTGGCCTTGAGGCAGGCCTCCTCGTCGGGGAGGGCGAAGTGGGCCACGCCCGACTCGGTGTTGTGGGACATGGCGCCGCCCAGCTTCTCCTTGGTCACCTCCTCGTGGGTCACGGCCTTGATCACGTCCGGCCCGGTGATGAACATGTAGCTGGTCTTCTCCACCATGAGGATGAAGTCGGTGATGGCCGGCGAGTAGACCGCGCCGCCGGCGCAGGGCCCCATGATGGCCGAGATCTGCGGCACGACCCCCGAGGTGAGGGTGTTGCGCAGGAAGATGTCGGCGTAACCGGCCAGGGACTCCACCCCCTCCTGGATGCGTGCGCCGCCGGAGTCGTTGATGCCCACCACCGGCGCGCCGACCCGGGTGGCCAGGTCCATGATCTTGCAGATCTTGGAGGCGTAGGCCGACGAGAGGCTGCCGCCGAACACGGTGAAGTCCTGGGCGAAGACGTAGGTCAGCCGGCCGCGCACCTCGCCGTAGCCGGTGACGACGCCGTCGCCGAGGAACTTTTTGTCCGGCATACCGAAGTCGTTGCAGCGGTGGGTCACGAAGCGGTCGAGCTCCGTGAAGGTGCCGGGATCCATCAGCAGGTCGATGCGCTCGCGTGCGGTGAGCTTGCCCGCCGCGTGTTGCTTGTCGATGCGCTTGGCGCCGCCGCCCTCCAGGGCCTTGGCGTTCATCTGCTCCAGGGTTTCAAACGGATCGGTCTTGGTGTCTTTGGTCTGGCTCACGTCGAGGACCTCGTTGGTGAAAAATTTGCCTTCACCCCGCAAGGGTTCCGGAGGAACCGCGGAGCAAATTTCGGCCGGACGTTACTCCGCTGTCCGGCCAAGTTCAAGCCGACAGATCAGGATCGGATCTCGATTTTCTGCAGGTTGGCCCGGGTGGCTTCGGAGTACCAGATCTCGACGAACTCGTGGATGGAGTCTGCCTCCCGGCGTTGAGCCTCCGCGGCGATGGGGTCACGCAGCAGACTCTTGATGCTGGCGAAGGCGGCGGGGGCCTTGCGGGCCAGCTCGGCGGCGACGTCCCGGGCCCGGGGCAGCAGGGCGTCCGCGGTGGTGACCTGGTCCACCAGGCCCAGCGCCAGCGCCTGCTCGGCGGCGTACATCGCCCCGGAGAAGAGGATCTGTTGGGCGTTGGCCGAGCCCACGCAATAGCGCAGGGTCTCGGTGGCGCCGGCGAAGACCGAGGCGCCGAAGGTGATCTCGTTGAGGGAGATGCGGGCCTTGTCCGAGACCATCACGCGGTGGTCGCAGGCCGTGGCCAGCATGCAACCGCCGGCCACGGCGTGGCCGTTGATCGCCGCCACCACCGGCCTGGGGAAGAGAAACAGGGCGCGGCACAGATCTGTGAACTTGGTCAGATAGCCGGTGAAGGCTTCCTTGCTGTAGTCGAGGAAGCCGGGGATGTCGAAGCCGAAGGAGAAGAACGCCCCGCGGCCGGTGAGCACCACGGCGCGAACCTCGCGGTCGCGCTCCAGCTCCACGAGGCGCCGCTGCAGCTCCTCGACGCCGGGCTCGTCCAGGGCGTTGACCTTGCCCCGGGCCAGCGTGATGGTGGCGATACCCTGCTCCGTGGAGACCTCTGTCAGTGCCATGCTCCGCTCCTTGCTGTGGTGAGGCATTAGAGTCCGACCCGGTCTCGCAGGTCAACCGCGCTGGGTCGCGGCGGCCCTCCTCTGCTGGCCGGCCACCGAGACGCTCATGCCGGCAGGCGCCACGGTTCGCAGGCTGCGGCTGCCCAGGGCGGACCAGGCCGCCGCGGGCAGCGGCCCGTCGGGCTGCAGCCGGACGATGGCGTCAGGGGGCAGCGAGGCCAGGCGACGTTGCAGCTGCCCGCGCAGGTCCGGGCCCAGGGGCAGCGGCACGTTGAGCATGGGGCGGGTGGGCAGCGGCACCAGGCGCCAGCGCACCGGCTCGCCCTCGGCCAGCTCCAGCAGCAGGTAGCCCTTCTGCTCCTCACGCTCGGCGAAGGAGGTGCGGTCGGTGGAGCCAGGGTAGAGCACAGGCGCGCCCAGTGGCCGGCCCGCAAGATCCTCGGTCAGCACCTGCCAGCGGTGGATGTGGCCCGAGAGCACCGCGTCGAAGGCGCCGGGGATCGCCCGGCCGGGGACCACGTCGCGCCCCCGGCGAAAGGTGAAGTCCTGCACGCCCACGGTGGCCCCCTCCACGGCCTGATGCAGGCACATCAGGCGCAGCGGCGCGTCCGCCCGGCGCCAGCCGGTCTGCTCCACCAGGCGGCCAAAGGCGGCGCCGTCCACCCGGCGGGCGAAGGGGAAGCCGGAGACGGCCAGGGGCAGGCGGGTCAGCCGGGGCGGTATGGTGCGCGGCTCCTGGAAGATGTGCAGGTTCGGGTGTCGCGCCAGCAGCGGGTGAGGGATGCGCGAGCGTTCGTGGTTGCCCGGCACGAGGAACACCGGCAGGCCGAGATCTGCAACACGCAGCAGGGGCTCGAGGGCCATCTGCGCCAGCTGCAGCGGTGGGCGGCTGCGGTTGAACAGGTCGCCGCCGTGGACCACCGCGTCCACCTCGCCGCGCAGGGCCGGGCGCAGCGCGCGCTGGAAGTTGGCGAACAGCTCGGGGCCGCGGCGCCGGCGCAGGACCCGTGGATGCAGGGCGTGGTCCAGGCCGAGGTGCGTGTCCCCCAGCAGCAGGATCCTCAGGCGGGTCATGGTGACGCGGCGAGCGAGCCCATCAGAACCACCACAGGCGGCGGGCCAGCGCCCGGCGGTCCAGCGCGCGGTCGGGTCCCAGGCGCAGCTCCAGCTCGGCCTGGCGGGCCACCAGCCGGCGCAGCTCCGTGGTGAGCACGCGCAGCCGATCGTGCATCACCGGGTCGAAGCGCGCCATGCGCTCCAGGGCCGGGCGAGCGTGGCCCTCCGGACAGGGCGCCGGCGCGCCGGGGTCCAGCTCGTCGGCCCGGACCACCTCCCCTCCCCGGATCTCCAGCAGGCGGCGTCCGCCCGCGGAGGTTTCCCAGGCCAGGCAGGCCTCGGACAGCTGGCACAGCCAGTGAGCCCGGCGCAGCAGCTGGGCCGCGCGCAGCAGCGAATACTCCAGGGCCGCGGCCACCCGGCCAGCATCCCAGACCCGCTCCTCGCGCTCTTGGGCGGGTTCGTCAGCCTCGGGCTGCGGCTCCTGGCCGGCCCGCTCCTCCTCTTCGCGCCGCTGCCGCCGCCAGAGCCACGCCCCGAGGCGGAGCACCGCGCCCGCCTCCAGCGGCGCGTCGCCCAGCCAGCGACCGCGCCGGGACCGCAGCTCGACCACGCCGGCGAGCAGCAGGGCAGCCTCCAGCTCCCGGGGCAAGCCGGCGTGGTACGCCTCGGTGGGCGCCTCCAGCCGCGCGCCCGCCAGCAGGTCGCGCAGCAGGGTCATGGTGGAGAGGGCCCCGCGCACGGGCACCGGGCCCAGGCAGTGGCGGGCGTCGGCCTGCGGGCGTTCATCGTCCAGGCCGGCGCAGGTGAACCAGACCGCGTCCTCACGCTGGCGCAGGGCGACGTTGTAGGGCGGCGCCAGGCGCTTGATCTCGTCGGCCTCGCGCAGGGCCGCCTCCAGGGGAGTGGGCTCGGGGTAGACCGCCACGTCGTAAGCCTGGGTCAGCCACTCGCTGGTGCGCTGGTTGTCGTGGCGCGGCCGCTGGAAGTAGCTGTTGACCCGGCTCTTGAGGGAGGTGGCCTTGCCGAGGTAGAGCACCTCGCCGCCCTTGCCCAGCATGTGGTAGACGCCGGGCGTGGCGGGCAGCGCCAGGCGCCGCTCCCGCGGCATGGGGTACTGGCGCCCCCCGCCGCGGGCCGCCTTGACCTCCTGGAGGAACAGGCGCAGGTCCCACAGCGACGAGATCTGCCAGTCGTCCTGCAGCAGGTCCACCAGGTGGGACCAGACCACCGCCGTGGCGCGGACGTGGGCCTCGGCGCGCTTGTGCTCGTCCAGCACGTGGCCAAAGTAGCCGGCCATGGCGCGCAGGCCCCGGCGTGGCAGGCCAGGCAGCACGCGGCAGGCGATCTCGTGGGTGCAGATCAGGTCGAGGGGGAACGGCTGGATGTGCTGCTCGCACAGATCCTCGAAAAAGCCCCGCTCGAAGCGAGCGAAGTGGGAGACCGCCGGCGCCCGGGTGGAGCCCGCGCTGGTGACCACGGCCCCGGCGTCCCGCATCAGCCGCCGCCAGACCTCGGCGGGCTGCAGCGCGCGCTCCAGATCGGCCTGGCCGATGCCGGTGAGCCGCTTGATGCGCCGCGGCACCTTCTCCCCTTCTGGCAGGGCCACGGTGGTGGCGAAGACGTCCGCCTCCTCCGCGCACTCCCCCTGCCGGGCGCGGGTGCGACACCAGGCCACCTCGAGCAGGTGCCCCCGCCGGGGCGAGGCGCCCGTGGTCTGACAGTCCAGCAGCAGCACGTCCAGGTCGCGAAGTGAGGTCACCGAGGTAGATGAAAAGGCAGGTCCCATGTACATCCCGACCACTATACTGAACATGCGTTCAGTGAGCAAAAAAAGGTGCCCGGACCTAACTTTTGTACTTTTGTGCTTCTCGCGCAAGCAATTCCAGGTGGTTACATCCTGCCCGGGCCTAACTTTTGTACTTTTGGGTTTCACGCATGACAGCGTCGTGTATCCGGGGCCGGAAATGATTGATCTGCTCCGGATCGCGCCCGTAGTAGACCCGGTTGGTCAGCAGCACCACCCAGACGTGGCGCTCGAGGTCGATCCACAGCGAGGTGCCGGTATAGCCCAGGTGCCCCACGGTGTTTGTGCCGAAGTACTTGCCCGGGCTGATCAGCCCCTGGGGCGTGGCCCAGCCCAGGCGCCGGGGCGAGTCGGCAGGCCGGCGCCAGCGGAAAAACTTACGAACGATCTGGCCGTCGAACAGAGAGCGCTGGCCGTCGTACGCCGCCACCAGCTCCCTGGCCAGCAGGTGCACCTCGTAGGCCGTGGAGAACAGCCCGGCGTGGCCCGTGACGCCGCCCATGGAGTGGCAGTTGTCGTCGTGGACCTCGGCTCGCAGGCGTTTTTTTCGCCAGGGGCAGCGCTCGGTGGGCGCGAACTCCTTTTGGGGATGCGGCAACGCCTCCGGTCGGTGGAGGTCGACGAAGAAGGTGCGCGTCAGCCCCAGCGGGCGGTAGATGCGGCGGGCGGTGAAGCGATCCAGGCGCGTGCCCGAGCAGCGCTCCAGCACCCAGTCGGCCAGGATCAGGTTGAGGTCGCTGTACTCGGTTCGCGCGCCTGGGCGAGCCTCCAGCGGGGTGGCGGCCACCCGCCGGCGCACTGACGCGCGGCGGCGAGACGGCGCCAGCGTCCGCGCTCGCTCGTAAAATGGAGCCCAGGCAGGCAGCCCCGAGGTGTGGTCCAGCAGGTGGGACAGGCGCATGCCGCGGGTCTCCATGCGGTCGATCTCGGGCACCCACCGACGGACGAAGTCACCCACCCGCAGCTTGCCCTCTGCGCAGAGCACCATGGCCGCCGCCGTGGTGGCCAGGGGCTTGGTCATGGAGGCCACGTCGAAGATGGTGTCCAAACGAGCGGCGCCGCGGGCCTGGTGCAACAGCGGGTGGCCGTCTCGCGCGGCCAGTAGGCTGACGGCGGTGTAGCAGCTACCGACCCCCCGGTCCATGAGCTCGGTTATGTGACGCATCGGTTCACCAAAAGTACAAAGGTTAGATCCGGGCGGGAGCCAAGATATTGAAAACACGAGGCATGAATGACCAAAAGTACAAAGGTTAGGTCCGGGCCAGCTATTTGCCCTGCCACCAGTCCTTGCGGGAGCGGGGGTCCATCCAGGCGCCGGTGTCGCGGATGGCCACCTGGATCTCGCCGAAGATGGCGCGGCCGAGGGGCTGAGTGTTCTTCAGCGCCGGCAGCTTTTTGCGCCCGCCCTTGTGGCACTGGTCGTAGAGTTTCTGCAGCTTCGGCTCCACGCAGATGCCGCTGATGTGCACGGTGTAGCCCTTCACCACGTCGTCCTCGGTGGTGTACTTGAGCGTGATGGTGTTCTTGGTCGCCAGCAGCACAATGGCCGTGTTGCCGCCACCCACGTGGTAGCTGCTCTTGGGCGTGCGGATAACCTCGTCGAGCTTGGTGGCCATGCCGGCCAGCGTCACCTCGGGGCTGCCGATGTAGCCCTTGAAGCACTTGCAGCCCCAGTCCCAGTTTTGCACCTGGTAGACGTTGGGAAACGCCGGCACGCGGTTGTTGACGAACAGCGAGTAGAGCTGGGGCGGCTGTCCGGTGGGGCCGTTGATCTTGACCAGCCCCTTGGTGTGGCCCACCGCCTTGCGCTTGCGCATCAGCAGGTTCACGTCCACGTGCTTTTTCGGGTCCACCTTGGACGGGTTGGACGGCGGCAGGGTGGCGCCGTAGCTGGCGCCGGGGATCGGCTTGCACGGGCAGCGCGTGTTGTCGCACGCCCCCTTGACGCAGGCCTGGCCGCAGAGGCACCCCTTGGGCAGCGGCTTGCAGGGATCGGGCGGCGGTTTGCCCTTGTCCAGCTTGGGCTTCGGCTTGCCCTTGTCCAGCTTTGGCTTCGGCTTGCCCTTGTCCAGCTTTGGCTTCGGCTTGCCCTTGTCCAGCCTGGCGGCCGCGCCGTCCTGCGCCGCGGCGTCGGGCGGGTCGCCCCCGGGGCCCACCGAGCCCTGGCACCCCACCAGCAGCGCCGTCGCCAGCGTCAACCCCGCGCGCAGACCCATGGCTACTGCTTGTAGAAGAAGTACCAGCCGGTCTCGGTGATCCCCTTGCCGGCGCTGGTGACCAGCTTGCCCGCGGAGTCCACCGCGGCCTCACCCATCTTGGTCTGCTTCCCGTCCTTGACCGACACGTGGTAGAAGTCCAGCTTGGTGCCTGCCGTGATACCGCTGCCCGAGACCTCCAGGGTGGCCGGCGGTTTGAAGGTCATCTCGGCCGGCACGATCATGTACACCGCCGCGGCGGTCTTGCCCTTGGGCTGGGCCCCGATCATGCGCTTGTGCAGCAGCGACATGTCGACCTTGCGCCCGCCCACGTCGGCCTCGGTGGTCAGCGGCGGGAGCTTGGTCGAGCCCACGGGCACCTTGAGCGTCACGCCGGCGCCGAGGTCCATGGTGCCGCCATTTTTGACGTCGATCTTCACGGTCTTTTTGATCGTGGGCAAAATCACCTTGCCCACGTCGATCTTCTTGTTGGCCGCGATGTCGGCCTTGGTGATGGTGATGGGGAAGTTCACGTCGCCGTAGTGCACGCCGTTGATCTTGACCTCGGTGGCGTGGAAGACGTAGTCGTAGGCCTGCCCCAAGCTGAGGCAGAAGGAGCCGGTCTGCCCCGAGGTGGCCGCGTGGCACTCGTGGTCGTTGCAAGCGATGACGCCCACGCCCATGAGCTTGATGCCCGTCTCGCTGACGAACCAGCCGCAGATGCTGGCCGCCTTGGGCGCGTCGGGCTTTGGCTTGTCCGGGCCCTTGTCCTTCTTGGTCGCCGGCTTGTCCGGGCTGCCGTCCTTGGCGACCTTGATGTCCCCGCCCGGGCCGCTGTCCTCGTTGACGACGTCGTCGTCCGAGCAGGCCGCGGCCAGCAGCAGAGAGAGGACTGAAAGATAAATAAGAGTGCGCCTCATGGTCGTGCTCCGTGGCGAATGTCGAGGGTGCTGAATGATAGCATGGTGGAAAGGGATGGGCGATGGCGGTACAGAGCGGCTACCATATCCGGCGATGCCCACGTCAAAGACCAGGAGCGCCGCCGGCGTGCTGCGCTTCGCCTACACCCTGGCCAGCCAGGACGAGTCGCTGGAGCTGCACCTGCTCGACGTGGCGCGGCAGTGCAACCGGGCCCTGCTGAAGAAGTCCCAGGCCGCGCGCCGCGTGGCGGTCTGCGCCGCCCTGGCCCATGACGTGGGCAAGGCCACCACGGCCTGCCAGCGAGCCGTGCGCCAGGGAACCCAGCCCGACATCGGGTCGGCCGCGTCCTGCGGGGCGCTCTGGTGCTGGTGGCTTTCACGGACCCTGGCGCGCTGGGAGCGGTTGGCGGCCGTCGCCGCGGTGCTGGACCACCACGGGGTGCTGGCGCACACGCCCCAGGACGAGCTGCGAGCGCTGGCCTCCGAGGCGAGCGACGGCCGGATGCTCCATGATCAGGTGAGCTCCATGGACGTGGAAGGCGCCGGGAGGTTTTTGCAGGAATCCGGGGGCCGCCTCCTGCTGCGGGTGCCGACCACCGCGCCCAGCCGCCAGCGGGTGCTGGACGCCCTGGCCGAGGACCGGCAGGTCGAAAGCGGCGGCCCCATGGACCAGGTTCGGGTGGAGGCGTTTCTGGAGCAGCACAGCGGCCTGCTGGCGGCCGCGCACCATTGAGCCGACCTACTCCTTGTCCCGGCTTCCTCGCCCCGGGTGCTCCACCCGGTCCATGGCCTCGCGCAGCTGGTTGCGGGCCCGGTGCACCTGCGCCCGCAGCGCCGTGGGCGAGATGTCGGTGACCTGCTGGATCTCCCTGTAGCTGAGGTCCTCCATCTCCTTGAGCATCAGCGGGACCCGGTACTTGGACGGCATCTCGCCCACCGCCCGCAGCATCTGGGAGATGCGCCGCCCGGTGGCCACGTTCTGCTCCGGCGTGGGCGAGCCGCTGCAGACCGCCGCCGCGTATTCCCCGCTGTCCCCCGACGGCAGCTCCTTGCGCTGGTGTCGCCGCATGAAGTCGCGGCAGTTGTTGGTGGCGATGCGCATCAGCCAGGTGCGGAAGCTGCGCTTGTGATCGTAGCGAGCCAGATCCTGGTAGGCCTCGAGGAAGGTCTGCTGGGTCAGGTCCTCGGCCTCGGCGCGATCGCTGACCATACGGATGGTCGTGCGGAAGACCAGCCCCCAGTAGTGGTTGATCAGGCTGTTGAAGGCGTCGCGGTTGCCCGCCAGCACTGAGCGAATGATCTGCTGGTCGCTGCGCAGCCCCTGGATCTTCTCGGGCTCGACGCTGCCCTTGACCAGGTGATAGCCGCCGGTGGTGGGTCTCTTTTGGCGGTGGGTCGACTCGCTGCCCGCGGGCGGACGGGGGGGTTTGCTGCTGCGGTGGCTGATGGTACTGCTCCTCCATGGGCCGGGGATCCCCGCCTCCCACGGCCCATATTAATAGTTGAGCACGTGTTCGGGCCGTTGCAAGCCCTTGGTCATCGCCGGCGGCCCGCCTCCTTCCACTGTTCCACGTAGGGGGCGGTGCCCCTGCCGCTGCCCAGCGAAGAGCTGGCCACCGTGAAGACCGTCGCCTTCTCGCCCTTGCGCCCGGCCTGGGCCACGGCCAGGTCGATGCGGCCACCCACCATGGTCAGCCCGGTGGCCCGCACGCCCTGGTAACGGGTGGAGGAGATGAGCCGGGGCGTGCCGTTGCCCTCGGTCATGCGCACCAGCCAGCTGCTCCCCCTGCCACACACCTTGGCGGGCGGATCGTAGAGCAGATAGAACGCCTCGCGCTGGGCGCTGCCGTCGGGCAGGCTGTTATTCAGCAGCAGCGGCGGCGACACCGGCCGGGCGCGGTCGCTCGGCGCCAGGCAGGTGGGGAGGGCACCGCGCCGGGGCAGCCGCTGCCCTGGCCGCAGACCTGGCTCACTGCGCAGGTCAGGCTCGTACCGCCGCTGGCCACCACGCCGTCCTTCTCCTGGCGCATGAACAGGGTGGCCTCGGCGCCTGCCGGAGGGGCAGCCTCGTCCACCGAACCCGACGCCGTGGCCAGCATGACCTCGCCGCCGGCGCCGGCCATCACCGCCGGGCCGTAGTACAGCGGTTGCTTCCCACCCGCGGACAGTACGGTGTGGCGCACGCCGGTCTGCCCGCGGTCATAGCGCACCAGGCGCCCGGCGAGATCTGCCTGGTAGGTGGCGATGATCTGTCGCTTGTCGTTGACCGCCGCGGCTGCGTCGGCCAGCACAGCGAACTCCACCGCGGCGCCGCTGCTGTCATGCTGCGCGGCGCGGGCCGCACCCGTGGGGGAATCGAAGCCGTGGTAGTAGGCCCCGCGAGAGCCCTTGCCGTAGCCGCTGCCCATGCCCATGGCCGCCTCGGTGCGCGCGGGATCCGTGGCCGAGGGTCGGTAGAACAGGGTGGGCACGGACCAGGTCTCCCCCATGGTGCGAGCGGTGTTTTTGTCCCGGGAGTGGGCCAGCAACCGAAACGGCGGCTCGTTGAGGGCGCACTTCAGCGGTCCACAGGTCGACGGCGCGGTGACGTCGAGCACGACGTAGTCCTGCCCGCCGGGGCCCATGGTGAGCACCAGCTGGGTGGTCCAGCCCGACGGTGCCGACCGGGGCGGCACGTCCTCCACCCGCGCCGAGGAGGCCAGGATCCAGCGGAAACGCTCGGGGTCGGGGTCCTGGCCGCCCTGCTTCCACAGCGCGTGGATCGCCGGCAACAGGTTGGGGGGCAGGTAGGCGAAGGCCTCGGTGCCGTCCTCCTGGCGGAAGGCGTGGAGCAGGCCGTCGTTGGAGGTGACGTAGACCAGCCGCTCGCGGTTGGCGTGCACCTTGCGGAAGACGTCGTGTCCGTCCACGACGCCCTTGTAGTTGGGCGGCGGCCCCACCACCGCCGGCGCCGAGCGCAGCACCGGCCCCAGCTTCCAGGGGCGGTCCTTGCCCGCCAGCCAGAGCACCACCGCCGTGATCTCGGCGTCGGGTGGCGGGGTGGCCCCGGTGGCGGCCCACACCTGCCGCAGACCCTTGGCGCCGCAGCCGCTGCACCCGCCGGCCAGGTTCACCGCGCCGTGGCTGGAGAGCAGCGGCACCGGCTTCCCGCCGGACACGGGGTACCCTGTGTAGAGCCGCCGGCTGGTGTGGCTGCGCTGACTCAGCAGGCCGCCAGCCTCCCACAGCTCCGCGGGCGGATCCTTGGTCAGGTCCATGGCCCGCAGGCGCCCCTTCCAGCCGGGGAACTTGGTGGACGACACGAGGGCCACGTCGCCGGGCACCAGCGCCCGGCCCGAGGTGGCCACGCCCGGCGCGGTGGTGGTGTAGTCGCCCTGGAGCATCTCGAAGAAGGCCTCCTTGAGCACCCGCGTCAGCGAGGTCTCGTCGCTGGCATAGAACGCCGTCTTGCTGGCGTTGGCCTTGCCGTCGTCGCCCATGTCGGCGGTGCCGTCCAGCTCGCTCAGGGCGCTGGACGGCAGCCCGGGCAGCGCCACCACCAGGGTCTTGATCGGGTTGCCGGAGAACGCGGCGTTGCCGAAGAGGTGGCCCGCGGCGGCGGCCGGAGAAGAACCCTGGTTTGACTGACCGTCGGTGAGCAGCAGCACGTAGCGCGGCCTGCACGCCGAGGCGGTGTCGGCTCCCGCCCCGGCGAAGGGCCCGGCGCCCACCTGCCGCGAGAGGAAGTGCTGCTCGGCGGTGTAGATCGCCGGCCCCGTGGGCGTGCCGCCCCAGGCCCAGATGCCGCCGTTGGACGCCAGGTTGAGGTGGCCCATGATGCGGTGGAAGACCACGTCCTGTGCCGTCTGCTCGGCCCGGGCCGAGATCGGCTCGCGCACCACCCCGGTTCTGCTGGCCGAGATGCCCTGGGCAGTGTAGGAGGGGTCGAAGCGGTGATAGACCCAGGTCTGCCCCTCGGAGTCGGTGTGCTGGGGGCCGCGGTAAGAGTCGAAGACGGCGCGGTCCGTGGGCACGATGCCCGCCTGCTCGAAGGTGTAGTAGCTGCCCCGGTAGCGCCAGGTGTGGTTTCCGTCGTGGGTGGTCTGGCCGGCCCGGCTCCAGGAAAACCGCGTCTCCGAGGACAGGTCGTCCTGGCGAGCGTAGAGGCTGTCGCGGGTCACGGCCAGCCCGCTGCCTGACAGCAGGGTGTAGCCGGTGCCGTGGCGGAAAAAGGAGGACCGCGGCGCCGCGGCGGTGGCATCCCAGGCGCCGAGCTGCACCATCTCGGAGCGGGAGAGGAAGATCGTCACCTTGCGCCGGGGGATGCGCGGATCTGCGCGGTAGTAGCGGAAGTAGCCGGTCTGGGCGAAGGTCACCAGCCCGAAGGCCGCCGCCTGCTGCAGCTGGGGCAGCAGGTTGCGCAGCACGCGCTTGACCATGAACATGCGGGACTGGTGCACGGCGTTGGGGTTGCAGGCCGGCGGGGAACCGGGGGCCGCCTCGGCGCCGGTGGTGACGGGACAGTCAGCGCGGCACGGGCTCTGGCTGCTGCCCTCGGCGCCGGTGCACATGCCGTCGCCGCAAAGATCCACTGTACCGGCGCGCTGGCCGCCGCAGTCACTGCCCACTGTGCTGGCCGGTGAGGTGCGCCAGGCCATGGATCCGGAGGTGTCCAGCACGATGAGGATCTCGGCGCGCACCGAGCGCTCCTTGATCACCCGCAAGGGATCCATGCGGGCCGTGGCCGGGCCAGAAAGATGCAGAAGGCAGAGCGTCAGAGCAACGGTCAAGCACAGACGGGTGGCGGCGAGGGGACGACTCATACTAATTCCCTTCGGACAATTCCGTGATTCAGATTACAGTTTCCGCCCCTTTTATTAACTGCGCGTGACCCGCGAGAGCGTTACAAGGAAAATTGAATTTTTTGTGGTGACTGGAATTAAAGGGCGCTCACAGGAAGGGAGGAACAGCGGCAGGGGCGGGCGAGAGCAGGGGCGGAGGCTTAACCACAGTTCGTGGTTCGGTGGTCACCTCATCCTGAAGGGACCGGAAATCATGGCTCCGGGCTTCGGGCTCCCGGCTACAAGGCAGGCCTCGCACGTGCCATGGGCTGGCTTCCTACCGACAGCGTCCGCT
>PVBE010771195.1_pt1 | contig 24849 bp, 20 predicted proteins | sample 1631181 | NCBI WGS metagenome assembly PVBE01 (sample SAMN08397723, study PRJNA350692) | Marine metagenome, whole genome shotgun sequencing project. | isolation source: water | place: Pacific Ocean | collected 2012-04 | reverse complement strand
TATAAGATATGGTTTTTCAGATGATGCTCATATACGTGCATATAGTAAACGTTTAAGGACTGATAGGGCAAATAACAAAAGACCCTTAGGCACTGAATGCAAGATACGTATTGAGGAAGAAGAGATCCAAGTTTTTTTACCTGGTGTAATTTCTGACGCACACATTAATTCAATCCTACCAGCAATTGGTGTGGCGTATAAAAAAGGTATTACTCTTGATGATATTGTAGAGTCTTTAAAAAATTATCACGTACCACCTGGTCGCATGAAATTACTACCAGGCGTTAAAGGAATATTAATTATTGATGATACATATAACTCATCCCCTGTTGCAGTCATTAATGCAGTAGATACATTGCATAAACTTCCTATATCAAAAGGAGGCAAAACGTGGGCAGTACTTGGTGATATGCTTGAGTTGGGAAGTAAATCAGACAGTGAACATCGTGAAGTAGGAAGATATGTCTATAAGTCTGATATAGATTATCTTGTTACCGTAGGTATGCACGCAAAAGGAATAGCAACTGGCGCTAAAAGACGCGGGATGTCAAAAGATAGAGTATTTTCGTTTGATAATACGAGAACAGCAGGGAAGTTTATTCAAGGTCGAGTAGAAAAAGAAGATATTATTTTAATTAAAGGTTCACAAGGGGTGCGTATGGAAAAAATAGTTAAAGAAATAATGTCAGATCCTCTCAGAGCAAAAGACCTTCTTGTTCGACAAGATAATTCATGGGATTAATTTCTGTATGGTTGAAGCACTACATTACGTTCCAGAAGATGATCAAAAAAAACGTTATAACTCAATAGATGAGTATAGAAAAAAATATGGCGATTCTTCTCAAGAAGCTAGGGGGAACCTGGGATTACAGCGTGGCAGAGCATTAGAGCGAATTCTCGGAACTCCTGATATTGAGAGCATAGATAATGAAGCTGAAAAAAAGGGTTTAATTATGAAAAAGAGATTTGATGATGGTAAAGAGTTTTCGGTAATAAAAAAACGTTATGCTCAAAATGGTAGAAAAGAGCTTGACCTAGATGCTGTTGAGGAATATTTTAAGATTGTAATGAAACATCAGGAAGGTGATCCAGTAAATCCTGAGGCACAATTTGCAAATGATTTACGTATAGAAATACTAGACCAGCTAAATCTTGATGAAGATGCCGTTAAATATTATTCGTCTGTAGGAACAGCGTTAGATACAACTAAAGATATACGTGCAGATGCTTTTTTTGACATTGCTGGTTCTATTTTTACTTTTGATATTACGGCTAGGGAAGAAAAAAGTGATTTAGAATTGGATTCTGATATTCTTATTACAGAAGATGACATTTCAATGGTTAATGAAATAGGTCTTACACTTAAAGAAGATTCTAAAGCAGAGAGAGAAAGAAAAAAGCTTGCTGAGCAGGCCTATTTAATACAGATAGAAAAAGTTGCACGCAAATTTGTTGAAGTATATCAGCAAAGACAAGTGAACGTTGCCTAACGAGTTTAAATAGATTTTATTTACTGAAGTTAGTCTGATGATATTACAAAGAAGTCACATTCGTTGTGATACCAGTTTTCCTGTGGGGAATCAGCGTGTGGCGGTGGGGGTGAACAATTAGGTGATGGGGGTATTCCATGTACAATGTCACATACATTTGGATAAGACCAAAAAAACTCTTCAGCAGTAAGAACTGATTGAAATTTGTAGTCGTTATTAGCACAACTTTCAGGGTGGTTAGCGCCTCCCTCTAAGCGTGCTATTAGATCGTATTGCTGTCCATCATCTGACATATATACATACCCGTATCTATTTTCATACATTGGATCTTGAACTGGATCGGTCTCCGATGGGTCAGATGGTACTAACGGCATAAACTCTTGTAACAATGTTTGAAATTGTGACCAATCACAATCCGGGTCGTCATACTCAGTCGCAACAACCCCCCCTACATAATTATATGTATAAGCATTAATACATGTGTCTTCACTTGGGTATTCTTGATTTTCGTCATAATATAATTCTAAAGCTTTAGATATTTGTCTTAAATCTGCAATGCGTTTAACGTCTCTTGCTTTTTCTCGAGCGCTACTTAAGGCAGCTATTGCAACAGTTGAAAGTAATCCAAGAATAGCAATTACTACAAGTAATTCGAGTAACGTGAATGCTTTTTTATTAAAAATTAACATTAATATAATTATAACATATAACAAAAAAAGTGTCTAATATAGAATAAATCCATTATGGTGACCCCACGGAGAATCGAACTCCGGTTTTCGCCGTGAGAGGGCGATGTCCTAGCCGCTAGACGATGGGGCCGTAACGTTTTGTGATATATATCACAAACAGAGTTATTTGTTAAGGGTTTATTCTAGAATGCCTATGTCAGTAAACGAATTTAATTCAGTTGAGTTTACATTCATTACAGCACTAAATTTGTATCCACGCGATAAGAATGACTTTTCTGTGGTGAATCGTTTGCGTACACCTGTTACAAAGTTGATATGATAGACCACCGGGCTATTATTTAGTTTTACAAGATTTGTTTCTGTATAGTTTTGTAAATCTTCGTGAGAAATTGTTATGATGTCTCCCCATCTGTTTTGAGGATATGAAAGAAATACAATTTCAGAAGGAATTCTTTTTATTAGCTTTCTGCCCTCTTCCATAAAAAAGACAACTGGACTTTCTTTTGTTTTCACGAGTTTTGCTATTGGGTATGTATTTAGGGTATCTTGAGATACTGTTCTTACATCAGCAAACGATAACCCGTAAGATGTTAATACATTAGGGGATGTAATATGATGCTTTTTTCCATTTATAATTCCATAGATTCTTGCGTCAGTAGGTGTTTTTATTACAGTTATATCAGTGGAGATCTTTTTAATTGTAATACCTTTTACTATTACTGGCTTTGTTGTGTTAGCAAATAAAGGTGTTGTAAAAGATAGAATTTCTGTTGAAATCGTTTTACCAAATACATCTTTTGAGGTTATTCTGTAGACATAATCTGTTTCTGGTTTGAGGTCGAATATTTTTATTTTATGGTTAAATGTTGAAAGTCCTGATTCACGAACAATTGTTCTGGGCCTTGTTCCTTTAGCATACCGAACATAACCCAATGATGGTTTATTTGTTTTCCATTCTATAGTTACTGCCTCTGGCGTGATGTTTGTTGATTTTGTATCAGCCGGTTCAATTTTTGTAATTAAAAGCGCCGTTTTTTCAGGATTAATAAAACTCGTTGTTCTAAATGTAATATCTTGGTATAGAGCTGGTTCTCCTTTACGAGTTTTTGCTTCAACTCTGAAATGGTAGATAGATTGTGGTTTTAGTCTACGTATTGTTACTTGATGCTTTGTTCCGTCCTCATAAGACTTTGCTCTTGCTGAGCGTCCATACCCATCTGTGTTTCCATATAAAATTTTACCTGTGGATTTAATATCAGTTTCCCAAGTAATTGTGGCAGTTGAACCAGTTATGTATGGTTTTTTTACATTAGAAATTATTGGTGTGTCATCATCTTCAAATTTATCAGTTTTAAATGAAAAGTTATTACTTTCTGCAAGGTTGACAAATGTGTCTACTGAGCGTACCTGAAAATGATACAGAGTATCTGCTTTTAGTTCGCGAATTGTTAATTCATGATCTGTTGCGTTGGGGATATTAGTTGTTACGAATTTGTCATAATCTTTAGTTTCACCGTAGTGCACCCTACTCGAAGAAGCTCTGTTGGTTCTCCAACTGATAGTTGCTACATCTTCATCTAGCTTCACCTCAATATCTGTAATAACAAGAGAGTCGCTAAAAGCTCCTGCAGGGATTGCAATGAGTAGTGCTAGAAAGATAATAGTTGATAGTTTTATTTTGTTCATATTATTGTTAATTTATAACACATGAATATAGCAGAGAAGTATAGTTTTGTCAAGCTATCTTATGTGTTATACTAATATATATCTTGTGTATGAAAATACTTATTATAGATGATGACATGTAATTTCTTCAATCTATTAAAGCACTTTTAAGTGCCGAGGGTTTTAGTGTCCAAGGAGCGTCAAATGGCAAACGTGGAATAGAGTTAGCGGGTGAGTGGCTTCCAGATATAATTATATTAGACCTAATCCTTCCAGATATTGATGGATTCAAAGTGCTCTCTGATATACGGGAGCATCAAGAAATAAGCTCTACACCAGTTATAGTTTGTATAAACAATGAATTAAAAGAAAAGAATGATAAGTGTTATTCGTTGGGTGCTACAGATGTTTTGGTTAAAGTAAAATACACACCAGGTCAATTAATAAAAAAAATCAAAGAAGCTGCACAAAAGAAGAAGTAGAAGTCGATACCTTACCTTTTCGTTATTTTTTTAATAAGGTAAGGATGTTGACAATTATATTAAATATAGTATGATATTAGCACTCTATTTATGAGAGTGCTAATTTATGATATCAGATAGACAGTCATATATACTTGCAGAAATAGTAACAACACATGTGGTTACTGGCGAACCAGTCTCATCTAAGATTCTTGCTTCAGGAGATATTAATATGAGTCCCGCAACAGTAAGGAATGATATGCAGGTACTTGAAAATGAAGGGTTTATTACACACCCTCATACATCTTCTGGAAGAGTGCCAACGGACAAGGGTTACAGATATTATATTGAACATTTTATGAAGCCAGCGCGTATTACTGAAAAAGAGAAAACTAAGTTGGAGAATCGCTTATCAAATGATGTTGATGAAGCCGCTATAAAAGTCTTTGCAAAAGAGTTGTCAGCAATCGCTCATGCAGCAGTAATAGTAGGATTTCATAAAGATTATTTGTATTATACTGGTCTTTCAAATTTACTTCGAGAACCAGAATTTACAGATACTGAAAATATTTTTTCACTTGCTGAAGCGATTGATAGAAGGGAAGGTGAGATTGCCGAGCTAGTCGAACAATCACACACTACTGAAATTACTCATATAGTTATAGGAGATGAAAGTCCTTTCGGTACGTATTCAAGTGCAATTGCAGCGCCATTTAATTATCATAATAAAAAAAGTATGATATGCATCGTCGGACCAATACGTATGAATTACAATAAAAATTGCAGTCTTATAGATTTAGCACAATCACTCTTAAAGTAATATGTCACATTCAAACAAAGAAGAAAAAAAAGATTCTAATCAATCCACAGAAAATGACGGTAAAATAAATTGGGAAGAAAAAGCAGATGAGTATTTAAATGGATGGAAGCGAGCAAAAGCAGATTATATGAACTTTAAAAAAGAAACCGAAAAAAAACAGGAAGAAACAGTACAATTTGCAAACGCTTTATTTATATCAGAACTTCTTCCTATAATTGATAACTTTTCAACGGACGTTACTGGTGCAAAAGATTCACTCAAGGAAAAAGAAAATAGTTGGCTAGTTGGGTTTTCCCATATCGGGAAACAATTTGAAGGTTTACTTGAAAAAAGAGGTATTAAAAAAATTAAATGTATGGGAGAAATGTTTGACCCAACATTACATGAAGCAATTGAAAAACAAAAACAAAAAGATACTAAGGAAGGAATAATTATTAAGGAATTACAAACAGGATACACACTTCATGGAAAAGTGCTCAGACCAGCAAAAGTTGCGGTCTCAGGATAATAACTAAATTTATATTATATGGGAAAAATATTAGGAATAGATCTAGGTACAACAAACTCAGCAATGGCTATTGTTGAAGGAGGAAAACCGCGTGTGCTTGAAAATAAAGAAGGTAATAGAACCACACCATCAATGGTTGCTGTAACAAAAAATGGTGAAAGAGTAGTTGGCCTTACAGCAAAAAGACAGGCAGTTACCAATCCAAAAGATACTGTGTATTCAGTGAAAAGACTTATTGGAAGAAAGTTTGAAGATCCTGAAGTTGGACGCATTAAAGGGAAAGCTCCTTTTGAAATTAAGCAAGCAGGGGAAGCAGTAAAAGTAGTAATGGGCGATAAAGAATATTCTCCTGAAGAAATTTCTGCAATGATTCTTCAAAAATTAAAAGCAGATGCAGAAGAAAAGATTGGAGAAAAAATTGAAGAAGCAGTTATTACAGTACCTGCATACTTTGATGATTCTCAGCGACAAGCTACAAAAGACGCAGGAGAGATTGCTGGACTCAAAGTACGTCGTATTATTAATGAGCCAACAGCAGCAGCGCTTGCCTATGGGTTTGATAAAAAAGAAGGTAACAAAATTGTTGTATATGATTTAGGTGGTGGTACATTTGATGTATCAGTTCTAGAGGTTACCCATGATACCGTTGAAGTTAAAGCAACTAATGGGGATACTTTTTTAGGTGGGGATGATTTTGACCATGTAATTATTGAATGGATAATTGATGAATTCAAAAAAGACCAGGGCGTTGATCTTTCTAAAGATGTTTTAGCACTTCAACGAATAAAAGAATCTGCTGAAAAAGCAAAGATAGAATTATCGACCACTGCGGAAACCGAAATTAATCAGCCTTTTATTACCTCAGGTGCAGATGGGCCGAAGCATTTAGTTCTTAAAATGACCCGTTCAAAACTTGAAGAATTAACCAATACACTTATTGATAAATCTCTCGAGCCATGCAAACGTGCACTTGAGGATGCAGGACTTAGTGCATCAGATATTGGAGAAGTTGTTATGGTTGGAGGAATGACTCGCATGCCACTTGTTCAAAAAAAGGTAGAAGAGTTTTTTTCCAAGAAACCTCACTTAGGAGTTAACCCAGATGAAGTAGTTGCTACAGGGGCTGCTATTCAAGCAGGTATTCTTCAAGGAGACGTTAAGGATGTACTACTCTTAGATGTGACTCCTTTAACCCTTGGACTTGAAACACTAGGTGGCGTCAGAACTCCACTTATAGATAGAAATACAACAATTCCAACATCTAAGTCACAAGTTTTTTCAACAGCTGCTGATAATCAGACATCTGTTGAAATACATGTACTTCAAGGTGAGCGTGAATTTGCACGTGATAATAAAACATTAGGTAAGTTCATTTTAGATGGAATACCCCCATCACCTAGAGGTGTTCCACAAGTTGATGTCACATTTGATATTGATGCTAATGGTATTCTTAATGTTTCTGCAAAAGATAAAGCTTCTGGGAAAGAACAAAAAATTACTATTACCGCATCATCATCACTTTCAAAAGAAGAGGTGGAAAAAATGAGACAAGATGCAGATTCACATGCCGAAGAAGACAAAAAGAAAAAAGATCTTATTGAAGTACAAAACATGGCAGACAGTCTTATATATACCACAAAGAAGACATTAACCGATATGGGAGATAAAGTAGATGCAAATGTTAAGAAAGTAATCGAAGAAAAAGTGAAAGCAGTTGAGGATGTAAAAGATAAAGAAGATGTCGCTGCTATCAAGAAAGCAACAGATGAACTATCTTCAGAAGTACAAAAAATTGGTCAAGCAGCATACCAGGCACAGCAACAGCAAGCACAGAATGAGGGAAGTGATTCTGAAAAAGATAATTCAGGAAAAGATACGGAAGGCGAAACTGCAGATTTTGAAGAGGTTGATGAAAAAGATTCAGATAATTCTGATAACGGAGATCCTAAGAAAGAATAACGTACTTCACAATATGGAGGGCATATCAAAGAATCGCGGCCTAGTGTACAATAATACTATGTTTTTATTTAAGCATATTATTCATACATGATATTTTTAGCATCATGACATATAGAAAAAAGTACAATGGTAATCTTGACGCAGACGTAGAAAAGTCTGCGCTACTAGAAGATAAAAATAAAGATACAGTTGGGAAGGAATTAGCGTTAGTGCTTTTAACATTACTTTTTTCCGCAGCGTCATGGATATTTATCAAGATAGTCCTACTTGAAAATATTTTTATACTTGGATTTGGACAAGAGATTGATGTTAATGAACGTATCTTAAGCTACGCTGGCGTAAGTATTTTACTCATGTGTGCACATTTAGCACTTATGAGCTTGACTGTAAAACTAGTACGGCATAGCGTTTCGGTACTCATGTTATTTTTTATTGGCATAATTCCTCTTATGGTGTTCTTTTTTATAAGCCCATATTATGTTCTTTTGGGGAGCACCATATATATCTTTGTATTATTTATATGGTTTGCCGTAGCAAAAAAGGCCGATAAGAAAGAAGGTGATTTTTCACTACTTCGAACATTAAGACCTGGGCTATCATTTATTTTGCTTTTTACAATTGCACTCATCTCTTTTTTGAGATTTGCAGATTATCTTGAAAATGACAACGATTCAAATTCATTTCAAGAAGCTACCATTAGTTATACGTTACTGGGTATTAATGAGGTTTTTGGAATAATCTTTAAAGGATATTCAGATGAGATGAGCGTTGATGAATTTATTATACTTTTGAGTGGTACTGACGGGACAAATGAGAGCGTTTTAAAAGAGCAAAAAAAAGTTATCAAAGGGCTTTTAGGAGATTTACCTATAGAATTTAATGTTGATGTAAATGCAAATGTCTTAGAAGAACAGAAAGCAGTTTTACGTAATAGTTTTTTTGAAAATTTAAAATTAACGGGATATGGATTTACCGGAGAGACACCTATACCGGATGTATGGAGAGCCTTTCTACAAAGCAGATCAGCGAGATACACAAAAAATCTTGACCAATTTATACCTGCAATTGCCACTCTTGGACTATTCTTTACATTGTATATTTTTAAATTATTATATAAATTGATTGTTTATTTATTAGGATATATTATTTTGCACATACTTCTTTTAACTAATTTTTTCACCTGGAAGAAAAAAGAAGTATTAGTAAAAGAACTTAAATTATAGAATTTCATGAGTAAAGATTATTACAAAATATTAGGCGTAGAAAGAGGTGCTGATTCTTCTGAATTAAAAAAAGCATTTCATAAAATGGCGCATAAATACCATCCTGATAAAGATGGCGGTGATGAGGCGAAATTTAAAGAGGTTAATGAAGCATATCAAATACTTTCAGACGACACGAAACGACAAGCGTATGATCAATTTGGTTCTGAGTATGCTAATCAAGCAGGCGCATCAGGTTTTTCTGGATTTGGTAATATGGGAGGTATGGGACAGCAAGGTGTTGAATTTGATCTCGGAGATATTTTTGGCGATATGTTTTCTAGGGGAAGAAGTGGTGGAAGACAGCGTAAAGGTTCTGATATAAATTTAGATATAGAATTAACTCTTGAGGAGGTCTCTAAAGGAATAACAAAAACAATTTCATTAAACAAGAATAACATTTGTGCTGTTTGCAAAGGGAGCGCTGCTGAACCCGGAACAAGTACCAAGACATGTACAAGTTGTGATGGAAAAGGAAAAGTTGTAAAAGTTCAAGCTACTATTTTAGGGCAATTTCAAACTTCTAGTACCTGTCAGACATGCCAAGGCGTAGGGACTATTCCAGAAACGCCATGTAAACATTGCAAAGGACAAGGAATAACAAAAGAGATAAAAGATATTACCATTACGATTCCTGCTGGGATTGATAATGGCCAAATGGTACGTATAACTGGCGAAGGAGAGGCTGTTGGAAAAAATGTAGCAGCTGGTGATTTATTTATTACAGTTCATCTTAAAGAGCATGACAGGTTTGTGCGTGAGGGGGATAATTTAAAAACTACTGTTGCCATACCTTTTTCTAAAGCAGCTCTTGGTGATAAGATCCAACTAACTGCCCTTGATGGAAAGACTTTAAAAGTAAAAATTCCTTCAGGGATTCAATCCGGTAAAATTCTTCGTATTCCCGGAAAAGGCATTACGTATATGGGCGACCTACTTGTTACTGTCGTGGTAAAAACACCACAAAAATTATCAAGAAAAGCAAAGAAATTACTAGAACAACTCTCAGAAGAAGAATAATAAATCTCTTCAAGTATTGCCCGTATGCATAAATACTAGTTTTATGTATTGTGGTTTGATATACTAGAACAATGAAAAAATACGATTTTATAGGTATTGGAGATATAACCAATGACGCTTTTATTAGTCTTAATAAAAAGAGTGCTCATATAGAAAAGAAAAAAGATGGATCAGAAGAAATTCATTTGAGTTTTGGAGATAAGGTTGAATATGATGAAGTTACTGTTGTGAAAGCCGTTGGTAATTCTGCAAATGCATCTGTTTCAGCTTCTAGGCAAGGATTAAAGACAGCGCTTGTTTCTAATGTAGGAGCAGATGATTTTGGTAAAGATTGTATAACTTCAATAAAAAAAGAAAAGGTGGATACTAGGTTTATGAAAGTGCAAGCAGGTAAGGCAACGAATTACCATTATGTTCTTAATTATGGCCCTGAACGTACAATTTTAGTAAAGCATGAAGATTATACATATAGTATGCCGAATATTGGAGATGAGGGATGGATATATCTTTCATCCATAGGTGAAAAAGCAGTAGGCTTTCATAAAAAAATAACAGAGTATGTTAATAAAAATAAAAAGATAAATTTAGTTTATCAGCCCGGAACATTTCAAATAAAACTTGGGTATGAAAAATTAAAGCATGTATATAAATCGTCAACTTTATTTTTTTGTAATGTAGAGGAATCACAACGAATACTTAAAACAAAATCTCGTGATGTAAAATTACTTTTAAAGAAAATGAAAGCAAAAGGTCCTAAGATTGTCTCAATTACAGACGGTAGGGCAGGGGCCTATGCATACGATGGAAAGAACGGATACTACATGCCAATGTATCCAGACCCAAAACCACCTGTAGAAAGAACAGGTGCTGGAGATTCCTTCGCGTCTACATTTACAGGAGCTATGGCACGTGGAAAAAATATGGCAGAGGCTCTCGAAATTGCTCCAATTAATTCAATGAATGTTGTTCAGCATATTGGAGCACAGGAAGGACTTTTACCTCTTTCAAAACTTAATTATTATTTTAGAAAGCGCCCCAAGCATTATAAGTTGAAAAAAATTATTTAGATGCTCAAGCTTTACAACACACAGACAAAGAAGAAGGAGGAGTTCAAACCAGTAAAAAAAAGTCATACGAATATTTATCAGTGTGGCCCCACTGTTTATTGGTATGCTCATATAGGTAATCTCAGAGGTTATATCTTTGGAGATGTTTTGAGAAAAACATTAAGAGTACTAGGATACAAAGATAATTACATAATGAATATAACTGATGTGGGTCATCTTGTAAGCGATGCGGATGAAGGTGAGGACAAAATTGAAGCAGCTGCAAAGAAAGAAGGAAAAAGCGCAAAAGATATATCAACTTTTTACACTAAAGTTTTTAAAGAAGATTTAAAACTATTACATGTCGATAATCCTAAAAAGTGGGTTAAAGCAACTGATCATATAAAAGAGCAAATTGATTTAATTAAAAAGTTAGAAACAAATGGGCTTACTTATATTATTTCTGATGGAGTATATTTTGACACTGAAAAATTCCCAAATTATTCTTGGTTGTTAAATGTACATTCAGGCGAAGATACTAAAGGCCGCATAGATAAAAATAAAGAAAAAAAACACACAAATGATTTTGCGTTATGGAAATTTTCACCAAAGAAAGGTTCCCGTTTACAAGAATGGAAATCACCATGGGGAGTAGGATTTCCTGGCTGGCATGTTGAGTGTTCAGCTATGTCACTTAAATATTTTGGAAATCCAATAGATATTCATATTGGTGGCGTTGATCATCTTGCAGTTCATCATCCTAATGAAATTGCTCAATCAGAAGGTGCTGGCTTTAAACCATTTGTAAATACATGGCTTCATTTTGAACACGTTAATTTAAAAGATGGCAGGATGGCAAAGTCAAAAGGTAATATAATGAGATTAGCAGACTTAATAGAAAAGAAATTTGATCCACTTTCTTATAAATATTTTGTACTTGGTACACATTATCGACAGTCTTTAAATTTTTCAATTAATGCACTTGGATCTTCTCAGAGTGCACTTTTTAATTTAAGAGCTATTGCACAAACTCTTCCTATAAAAAATAAAAAAAATGATTCAGTGCTTAAACCTTTTTATCTAGCACTTGAAGATGACATTAATACACCAAAAGCGATTGCCGTTGTTTGGGATATTTTAAAAAGTAATAAAATATCTGAAGAAGAAAAAAGATATGTTCTTGAAAAAGTAGATGAAGTATTTGATATAGATATTAATGTTGTACTTAAATTGCCTAAAAAAATAAAAGATAAAGTTGAAATGAGAGAAAATGCTCGTAGGGAAAAAAAATATTCTGACTCTGATGCTATAAGAGGTGAGCTTGAAATTGAAGGGTATACAATATCAGATACTCCATCAGGTCCTCTCATCACAAAAAGAGGTTAACGGACTTTCCGTTAAACTCCCAGATCGGCAAACCTGTTTTCGGGCAGAGCACGAAATACGTTTGCCTATTTTGACATTTTGAATTTTTTCTTTGCGGTACTCACTCGATGTACTTATTAGTACGCCTCGTTTCGATCCTCAAGAAGAAAATACAAACTGTCCTAAATTCTGGAAGTTTATTTTTTTTAGGTATATACTTACTCGAAACCTGTAAGTCTTTTTAGTATTTTAGTTTTCCACATGCTTGTGGAAAAGATGAATTAGACAAAAAAAGTCCATATTGGTATAGTTCAACAGGCTTCAAAAATTAACAAAAATAAAGGAAAAACAAATATGTCAAATCAGAGCGATTTTTTAAATAGTGCCTCAGATATTGATAAAAAAGAAGATATAGAAATAAAAAAAGACGATGAAAATCTAGATTTTGATGAAAAAAAAGACGAGGAAGAAATTTCACTACCAGCTCGTCAAACTATTCAAGAGAGTCTTACTATTATTCAGTCACATGTACAACGAATTCAAAAGTTGTTAAATGGTGATGGCACATTTATTGGGGAAATAAGTGAAACTGTTACAGCTGGAAAAGATAAAATTGAACAAGCACCAGCTGCTGGAAATAAAGTTATAGAAGGTGTATTTGATGGACAAATGATGATTGGGCCAGATGGTAAGAAATACCAAGTTCCACCAAACTATGCTTCGAAGTCTAAATTGGTTGAGGGTGACATTTTAAAATTAACAATTGCAGATAACGGGAGTTTTATTTATAAACAAATTGGCCCTATTGATCGCGATCGTATTATGGGTCAGCTAACAAAGGATGTAAGTACAGGCGATTTTCGTGTAAAGACCGACAAAAAAATATACAAGGTTTTGACAGCAAGCGTTACATATTTCAAAGGTGAAGACGGGGACGAAATTACAATTCTCATTCCAAAAAACTCTGAAAGCAATTGGGCTGCTGTTGAAAATATTATTGGTAAAACAAGCTAGATAAGTATGTCAGAGACGCTTTATAGGAGATATAGACCTTCTCGTTTTGCCGACGTGGTAAATCAAGACCATATAAAAAAGATATTGCAAAATGAACTTGTGTCAGGAAATCACGCACAAGCCTATCTTTTTTATGGCTCGCGCGGTATAGGAAAAACAACTCTTGCTAGAATTTTTGCAAAAGCACTTATTTGTGAAAAAAGAGCTGAAAAAAAATATGAACCTTGTGACTCATGCTCATCGTGTAATTCAGTAAAAACAGGAAATAACTTAGATGTTATTGAAATGGATGCCGCAACGCACACGCAAGTAGATAAGGTGCGTGAAAATATTATTGAAGCATCTCGCTCACTTCCATCAAGCAGTAACTTTAAAATTTTTATTATAGACGAGGTGCACATGCTTTCTAATTCTTCATTTAATGCTCTTTTAAAGATTGTAGAAGAGCCGCCTGAGCATGTTGTTTTTATATTAGCAACAACAGAAGTACATAAAGTCCCGCAAACAGTTCTTTCTCGCTGTGAACGTTTTGATTTTAAAAAAATAACACATGCATTAACAGTAAAACGCCTTCAATATATTGTTAAAGAAGAGAAACGATTAGTTGACGAAGACGCGCTTGAAGAAATTGCAGGTTCTTCTGATGGTGCTCTTCGAGATGCAGAGACCCTACTTGGTAAGGTGCTTGTTTTAGAAGGAAAAAAAATAACCCTAAAAGATGCTTCATTTGTTTTGCCAGTTATTCATTTAGAGCATGTTACATCGCTTGCCACTGCTCTCATTTCAAAAGATATGGAAGTCGCATTTAGTACAGTACAAAAATTATCGGATAATGGAGACGATCTTAAACGTACTATAGATGCTTTACTTGAATTAATGAGAGATATCCTTATAACTTTAGTTACAAAGAAAGAATCTGAAAATGAAAATGTGCGTTTATGGTTAAAAGAAAATAAAAATAATATTTCTTTAGAACAAATCAAACTTATTATTGATGCAGGGATTTCAGCAAAACAAAAGATGAAGTATGAATCAATTTTAACACTTCCGCTTGAGTTAATGATTGTTGAACTATGTTATCTTGATACTATTAGGTCAGACGAATCAGGAAATGAAAAGCTTTCAAAACCTGTTTTGAGGAAATCATTAGAAACGTCACCATCACCCACAACGCTAACTAAAAAAGCTGAGTTGTCAAAAGCAAAAGAATCTTTACCTGCGTCAAAGCCATCAAAGAATCTATCTGAGATTATTGATCAATGGCAGAACGTTATTAATCATGCAAGTAAGGAAAACGCAAGTCTTGGTGTAATATTACGATTGACAAAACCAATAGAATACACTAAAAATATTTTAAAGCTTGGAATAACATATCAATTACATTTTGATAAATTAAAAAGCAATAATGTTAAAAGTTTATTAGAATCAATTTTAAAAAATGTGTTTGGTAAATCTATTACAATTGAGCCGGTGCTTCACACGGAGGACAAAGAAAATAAAGAGGATATGAGTTCACTTGCTGAAGCTTTCGGAGGTAAGATTATATAATATGTTCGGGGATCGTCTAATGGTAGGACATTAGGTTCTGGTCCTAAGAATCGGGGTTCGAATCCCTGTCCCCGAGCCAATTTTTATGATAAAAAAAAGATTTCAAAGAAAATTTGAGAATTTCGTATGCGAAAACTGTGGACTTTCAGTTCGTGGAGACGGTTATACGAACCATTGTCCTAAATGTTTATGGTCAAAACATGTTGATGTTATGCCTGGAGATAGAGCAGAAACGTGCCATGGAATGATGATACCCAAAGGTATTCTTAATGAAAATAGTGAGCATATTATTGTTCATAAGTGTCGTAAGTGTAAGAAAGTACATAAAACAAAATCAAGAGAAGAGGATAATCAAGAAGTTATTATTTCTATTTCCAAAAATCCTGTATCTTTATGATAAAAAAGAAACCACTAATAATATGGATACTTGTTATCCTTTTTGGCATTGCTGCACTTATTCGTGTGACAGGAAGAATTTATCCTGGAATAAAACCATCACTTAAATCAGAAAATACTTCAGAATATTTAGAGGAATTTCCTAAAACAAATGAAGATTTAAAAAATACACGACTAAATATCTTAGAAGACTATGATATTGGCATATATGCAGAGAATTTGGGAAATCCTAGAGTAATGGTGTTTGATAACAATGAGCGGCTGATAGTTACTGATACAAAAGGTGGTAATGTTTATAAAGTTGAAGATTTGAATAAGGATGGTTTTTCTGAAACAAACACTATACTTTTAGAAAATTTAAATAACCCTCATGGTTTAGTAATTCATGATGATAATTTGTATTTAGCTGTTGTTGATGCTGTATATCGATACAAATATGATGTAGAAGTAGGAACAGTTGGAGAGCCTTTAAAAATATTAGATTTACCGGACACCTCTACCAAACGTCATAAAACACGTTTTCTAGCAATTGGATCAGATAATAAATTATATGTTTCTATTGGCTCATCATGCGATACATGTATAGAACGTGATGAAAGAATAGCTACTATAATGTATGTAAACCTTGATGGAACTGAAGAAAAGATTTTTGCTAGTGGACTTAGAAACGCTGTATATTTTTCTTTTCATCCAGAAACACAAGAATTATATGCAACAGAGATGGGAAGGGATCATTTGGGAGACAATTTACCTCCTGATGAAATAAACATTGTAAAAGAAGGTGGTGGGTATGGCTGGCCGTTTTGCTACGGAAATAAAGTATATGATAAAGTATTTGCAGGAGTTAATAATTGTGCATTATCTGTAGGTTCATTTATTGATTTACCAGCTCATGTTGCACCATCGGGTATTGCCTTTGCACCGAAAAGTTTTAATGATACCACAAATGACATGTTTGTAGCTTTACATGGATCTTGGAATAGTAGTGTACCTGTTGGTTATAAAGTAATACGTTTTAAATATGAAAATGGTACATATAAAAATAATCCAGAGGATTTTATTACTGGATTTTTAAAAGACAGAACTGCAGTTGGAAGACCAGCAGGATTAATGTTTGGTAAAGATAACAGTCTATATATATCTGATGACAAGGCTGGCGTTATTTATAAAGTATTTAAGAAAAAATAATACCCCAGGAAGTTTGCAGTCCTTCCTGGGGTGGGGGGCAACGGAGGTGGTCAGAGACCAGAGAGCTATGACCGCAAGGCGGTCATTCCGTTGCAGTGATCGCCCGGCGGCGGCAGATCAGCCGCGCGTCGAAGTCGTCGGCGCCGTGATGGCGCGGTCGGAGGTATAACTCAGGTGGGTGCTGTGGAGCACACGCATGTGGTCTTGTGCCTCATTTTCCGTTCGGAGGCAATCAGCATGCCGGTCATCCCGGGTGCTTTAGCCTAGCTCGTTTTAAGAAAGGTCGATTGAAGGTCGCCTGGATTTTTGTCCATGGTGGACTCGTAGCAACTTCAAAAACGATAATATCAGATAATTTAATTATTGTCAACGCCAGTCTTTATACACTTGTTTTTATGCGATTTTCTGGTATACTTTTCTAATTGCAATTAAGTATATGCTCAAAGAGTTATTCAAAAATTCTCCAATAAAAAGCATAACAGGCGCTGCAGCGATTGTGGCGCTTTCGTCTTTTGTTTCTCGTATATTAGGACTTTTTCGTGACAGGGTTTTAGCTGGAGAATTTGGTGCAGGTGAAATGCTTGATATATATTACGCCGCATTTCGTTTGCCAGATTTTATGTATAGCCTACTTATTCTAGGAGGGCTTTCTGCTGCATTCATACCAGTATTTACCGGTTTTTTAAGAAAAGACACATCTAATAAAGATGCATTTGAATTTGCAAACACTGTAATCTCAGTTGGACTGGTTGTAATAGTTCCACTAATTGCAATGGGCGTATTATTTGCGCCTTACATAATAAACATGTTTGTAGCTCCTGGGTTTACTCCCGAACAACAAACACTAACAACCTCTCTTACAAGGATAATGTTTTTAAGCCCTCTACTCCTTGGCATTAGTGGGGTAGCAAGTTATATATTACAATCATTTAAAAGATTTTTTCTATATTCACTTGCTCCAATATTTTACAATGTAGGTATTATTATTGGAGCTCTTTATTTTACAGATTTTCTTGGATTACACGGACTTTCTTGGGGTGTTGTGTTGGGAGCGGCTTTGCATTTATTAATTCAGTTACCAGGCTTACGTGGTATTAATTTTAAGTTCAGTTTTATTCCAGACTTTAAGCATAAGCAATTAAAAACTTTTGCTACGCTTGCTGTTCCTCGTACTTTTAATTTGCTTGTCATTCAACTTAATCTTGTGGTTATAACATTTATTGCTTCATATCTTACACCAGGAAGTATTACAGTTTTTAATTTAGCAAATAATATACAAGGGGTTCCGATAGGTATTATTGGTATATCTTTTGCCGTTGCTGCTTTTCCCGCACTTTCAGAGTATGCAAACTTTAAGGAAAAGAAACATTTTTCAAATAGTTTATCTAAGACAGTAAATGAAATTCTTTTTTTTGTGCTTCCCCTTACTATACTCATAATAGCGCTTCGTGCTCAGATTGTTCGTGTAATATTGGGGACAGGCGCATTTAATTGGGAAGATACTATTATAACATTTAATACTTTAGGATTTTTCAGCATTAGTCTTTTTGCGCAAAGTCTAATACCACTTCTATTAAGGGCATTTTATGCTCTTAAAAATACTTACATTCCACTTATAATAAGTATATTTGCTTTTGTTTTAAATATTGCTTTAAGTTTTCTTTTCTCGATTCATTATACTTTGGGAGTTCCTGGTCTTGCACTCGCATTTTCAATAGCTAATATTTTTCAACTTATAGGATTATGGGTGGCACTCAGAATACAATTTGGGTACCTTAATGATTTAAATGTTTTGAAATCGGGAATACGTATTTTATTTGCAACGGTTTCCATGCTTCCATTTATAATATACATGAAGATTTTCGTTGCATCTGCAATAGGGACAGATACATTTATTACTGTTCTTTTGCAAGGAGTAGTTACTGGTTTTGTTGCAATAGTAGTATATATATTAGTAAGCTGGCTTATCCGTTCAGAAGAGCTTTCTGTTTTTGTAAATGCAATTAAACGTAGGCTTTTTAAACCCAAAGCGCCTATAGACGTGGGTGCGGGTCGTGAAATGTAAAGGCTATGATATGATAAAAACTTCACATATACGTAATTTTTGTATAATCGCTCATATAGATCATGGGAAATCTACACTTTCTGATCGTCTTTTAGAAACTACGAATACTATTGATAAAAGAAATATGAAAGAACAACTTTTAGATCAAATGGAGTTAGAGCAAGAACGTGGTATCACCATTAAACTTCAGCCCGCAACTATGATGTATAAGCAAGGTGGAAAAGAGTATATGCTTAATCTTATTGATACTCCAGGGCATATAGATTTTACGTATGAAGTATCTCGCAGTTTATCTGCAGTTGAGGGAGCGGTTCTTTTAGTAGATGCTACTCAAGGAATACAAGCCCAGACGTTAGGGAATTGGTATCTTGCAGAATCACAAAATTTAAAAATAATTCCAGTACTAAATAAAATTGATCTTCCTGCAGCAGATGTAAAAACGCACTCAAAAGCGCTTGCGGAACTTCTTGGTATAGATGAATCAGAAATACTTTCTGTATCCGGCAAGACCGGAGAAGGAGTAGATGAATTATTGAAAAAGATTATTGAAGAAGTGCCTCAGCCGGAACCAGTCAAATCAAAAAAGCCACGAGCATTAATTTTTGATTCTTTTTATGATGATTTTGTTGGAGTAGTTGCATATGTGCGAATGGTCGAAGGTAATTTAAATTCAGGAGACAAAATTTCTTTTTGTTCAAATAATGAAAGTTCCATAATTACTGAATTAGGAATTATTACTCCTGATAGAAAAAAGTTAGGTGAGTTATCTGAAGGACAAATCGGTTATATTATTACGGGTCTTAAAGATCTTGGAACAGTACGCGTTGGAGATACAATAAAATTGGATGGAGACAACACAACAAAACCACTTGAAGGGTTTCAAGAGATAAAACCAATGGTATATGCAAGTATATATAGTAAGGATGGTGATGCCTTTACTGAACTTAGGGAGGCTTTTGAAAAATTAAAGTTAAATGACGCTGCACTTTCATGGGAAATAGAGCAGTCTGTTGTACTTGGGTACGGAGTGCGTGCAGGATTTTTAGGTATGCTTCACTTAGAGATTATTCAAGAAAGATTACGTAGAGAATTTAATCTTGAAACAATAGTAAGTGTTCCAAGTGTTTCATATAACGTTTTACTTTCAAATGAGAGCGAAAAGGTGGTTACATCAGCAACAGATTGGCCAAACCCTTCTAATATAGATACTGTAATGGAACCTTGGATAAAAGCAGAAATATTCTCGCCAGAGTCTTATTTAGGAGCTCTTATGCAGTTTTTACATGAGAGAAGGGGTAATTATTTAACAACAACATATCTTACTAAAGCAGCAGGAAGAGAACGTATGGCAGTACTTACATATGAAATGCCACTTTCAGTAATACTTGTAGATTTCTATGATAATATAAAAAGTATATCTTCTGGTTTTGCCTCTTTTTCTTATGAACTTATTGATTACCGTGCTGCAGAGGTTGTTCGTATGGATATTTTACTTGCAGAAGAAATGCAAGAAGAGCTTTCCATGATTGTTTATAAGGATGAATCATATCAAGTCGGTAAACGAGTAGTTAGAAAATTAAAAGAATTACTCCCAAGACAACAATTTGTCCTAAAAATACAAGCAGCAATTGGAGGAAAAGTTATTGCCTCTGAACGGTTATCTGCTATGAGAAAAGATGTTACAGCAAAATTGTATGGCGGTGATGTAACAAGAAAGAGAAAGCTTTTAGAAAAACAAAAAAAGGGAAAGAAAAAGATGGCAAATATTTCAAAAGGAAAAGTTTCAGTCCCTTCTGATGTTTACGTTAAGCTTTTAAAAAGCTAGATTAGTAAATACTTTGATGAAGTCCACCGTACACAGCTACAAAAGAAACTATTACCATGATAGTAACTGCCCACCAAAATATTTTTTCAATTTTTTTACGTTTCATTCATACAGTATATATGGAAGGACAACACTATGGCAAGTAGTGTAATGAATATTGCAAAAACCTATCCCGCATCTTTTGATGAGGAATTTTCTCATTACCCTAGAATAATAAGGCAAATTGCTTTTACTAGGGGCATTATTACAAAAGATGAGCTTGAACGATTTATGAATTCTTCATATAAAGACGATATTCATGACCCTTTTTTATTTCCAGATATGAAAAAAGTTGTAAAAAGAATAATGGAAACAAAAGAAAGTGGAGAAAAAGTAACTATATATGGTGATTATGATGCCGATGGTATAGACGGTGCGGCAATTCTTGCAAGAACTTTTAAAATTTTAGGAATAACATTTAATACATATATTCCTCATAGATTAATTGAGGGATATGGCATAAACAAAGATTCAGTAAAAAAATTAGCAGAAGACGGTACAAAACTTATTATATCAGTTGATTGCGGAATTAGTAATAGTGAAGAAGTGGCTTTTGCAAGTGAAAATAACATTGATGTTATCATAACCGATCACCATCAAATGCTTAAAGAAAAACCAGATGCTTTCGCAATAATTCATCCAATACTAGATAAAGAATTTTATCCAGATAGCAATCTTACTGGTGGAGGAGTAGCTTTTAAATTAGCTCAAGCTTTAATAAAAACGAATGAAAAGATATTCCCGGAGGGTTATGAAAAATGGCTTTTGGATCTTGCTGCGATTTCTACCATTGCAGATTATGGAAAACTTGTTGGCGAAAACAGAGCTATAGTTAAGTATGGTCTTATTGTTTTTAATAAGACTAAAAATTTGGGATTAATCGCGATGAAAGATATTGCAGGCCTTAAGCACCAATATGATTGTATAGATATTGCTTTTAAAGTAATTCCTCTAATAAATGCAGCGGGAAGGATGAATCATGGCGTTGCCGCATATGAAGCACTTGTTGAGGAAGATAAAGAGAAAGCTCTTGAGTATGCTAATAATTTGCTTACTGAAAATAAAAAAAGGCGAGAGTTGTCAGATGCAATGTACAAAGAAGCACTTACCCAAGCACGTGAACAAGAAAAAGAAAAACTAATTGTTGTTAAAAATAAGAAATGGCCTATTACATTAGTTGGTATAGTTGCAACACGTATTATGAATGAATTTGGCAAGCCAACATTTGCTATTGGTCATAAAAAGGAGCTATGGGCAGGATCTGGAAGGAGTTTACCATCCTATGATATTTCATTAGCATTACAAGAACATAAAGATATGTTTGAGGATTATGGGGGTCATGCTGTAGCAGGCGGTTTTACCTTTAAAGAAAGTGTATCAATTGATGAAGGTGTTAAGACATTTCAAAAACATGCAAAGAAACTTTTAAAAGGAGTAGAGCTAGTCCCACAAGTTGATATTGAAGCAGAAATATCACTTGATGAAATTAACGAGGATCTTATAGACTGGCTTTCCAAATTAAAACCATTTGGTGCAGGAAATCCACAACCACGTTTTCTCATTAAAGACATGAAGCTTTCTGAAGTGTATCCTTTGGGCAAGAACGGAAATCATTTAAAATTAATGGTGCCAAAAAAGGGCGGTGGCCATATGAAATGTGTATTTTTTAACGGAACTAAAAAATATGCGGAAAAACTTATTGCAGGTGCCACGTGTGACGCAATTGTTGAATTAGACTACAATGAATGGATGGGAATGTCTGAGATACAAATAAAAATTATAGACGTACATATATAATATGGAAGTTGTAATTTTTTCAGATGGAGGATCAAGAGGAAATCCGGGACCTGCGGCATATGGAGCAGTATTATATGAAAAAAATGAAGATGGCGCTCTTGAAATAATTTCCGAACTTTCTGAATACATAGGTGAAACTACTAATAATCAAGCAGAGTATAAAGGAGTAATTGCGGGACTTACTAAAGCAAAAGAGGTTGGCGCTACAAGCGTTATTTTCAATATGGATTCTGAACTTATTGCAAAACAATTAACAATGAAATATAAAGTGAAAAAAGAAGAGTTACAGCCACTTTTTTTAAAAGCATGGAATCTCATGCAAGAATTAAAAAATGTAACTATTCAACATGTTCCTAGAGAGAAAAATACTGTAGCGGACGCGCTCGTTAATAAGGCATTGGATTCTCATATGTAAACAAAAAGACATGTTTTACATGTCATTTTGTTTGCCTAAGGAAGCAATAAGCCGAATTCTGTATCTCACACTTTTAAAAAGGGCGAGACGGTAATCATCTATCTTGGACGAATGTTACCACTCATCTCTAGCGAGCTACCTTTCTTGCTCTTGCACCGAACAGGGTTTACCATCACATCCAAATCACTTTGGAGGAAAAACTGCAGCCACCTAATTCGCATAAAAACACGCTTCACATGACATCAGTCTACTTTTCACCTTTTACCACCAACGGTGGTTAGTATAGTCTCTGCGGCACTTTCCCTAGAATTCGTATATGCCTTTGACTCGTAGAACTTATCAATGCATATCCTTCTTCTGGTTCCCGTTAGGAACTGTTCTTTCTTTGTTATATCAATTGAGTATAACAAAATGGTGTTCGGACTTTCCTCTCCATATTTCTTGTTTAAAGATGTACAGAGCGATTACCTAGCTTTCTTAGGCATGCGTATTCTACAACATATTGAAAAAGTTGTCAATATAGTATAATGTATGAAGTCAGTTAATATAGTAAATAATAGATAATATTCTAATATAATTTAATGAAAAAATCAGAATTAATTTTATCAGCTTCTCTTATTCCATTAGATTTTTTGCTTTTAACATTGGCATTACTTTCAGCGTATGCGATTCGTTTTAATACATACATTACTGAAATTCGCCCAGTTATATTTGATTTAGCATTTGTAGATTTTTTACCTATTGCTTTATTTATAGCAACTGCAGGAATAATAATTTTTGCTTTTTCAGGCTTATATAAAATAGAAACCTCCAGAAGTATTATTCAGGAGTTGATACGAGTCGTTCTTGCCACTGCTACTGGTTTTTTTATTTTAGTTATATATTTTTTTTGGCAGAGAGAATTTTTTGATTCACGTTTTATTATACTTGTAGCCCTCGGATTTACTATTTTGTACGTCAGCATAGGAAGGGTGTTTGTTAGGTTTGTTCAAAAGATGTTGTATACGAAAGGGGTTGGGCTTCATAATTTAGTTATTATTGGCAGTTCATCTTCTGGTGATAATATTGCAGCAACATATCATAAGAATAAATCTTTTGGATATACTATTATTGATCGTATTAAAGAACCTGAAGACTCAATAGTTTCGCAATTAAAAAGAATTGAAAAAGAGAAACACATTGATGATATTCTTTTTATTGACGCTCAACAAGTTGGTCAAAAAGTAGTTTCTGAAATTATCAACTGGTCTACTCTTACTCATGTTGCTTTTCATTATTCTTCTGAATATTTAAATTGGCCAGCAGCAGGGGTAAATGTTTTTACTGTTGACGGTGTTCCAGTGATGGAATTTAAAAAAACACCACTAGACGGATGGGGTAGGATTACAAAACGCCTATTTGATATTGTAGTCTCTGCAATATTAATCGCTGTTACAATACCTGCTATGTTTTTTATGACACTCATTATTAAGATAGACTCAAAAGGGCCGATTTTATTTTCAAATAAAGATGATGGCTCTAAATTGATGCGTATTGGGCAATATGGAAAGCCTTTCCGTTATTTTAAATTTAGAACTATGATACCTAAATCTGATAACTTAAGATACACTAAAGAGTTTACTGATAAAAATGTTCGTGCAGGAACACCAATGGTAAAGATTAACGACGACCCTCGCGTTACGAGGGTTGGGAATTTTTTTAGACGTTTTAGCTTAGATGAATTACCTGAATTATTTTTAGTGCTCAGAGGTTCTATGAGTCTCGTTGGGCCACGTCCACATTTACCTGAGGAGGTGGCGAAGTATCAAAATCAGCATAAAATAGTACTTACTATAAAGCCAGGTATTACAGGACTTGCTCAAATTTCTGGTAGGTCTGATTTACACTTTAATGAAGAGGTGAGACTTGATTCATATTACATTCAGAATTGGTCTTTAAAACTAGATTTACAAATACTTGTAAAAACTATTCCTGCAGTATTAAAACGACGTAAGGTGCTATGAGCACGGGAAAAAAACCACGTATTGCACTTGTTCATGATTTTTTAGTACAAGATGGGGGAGCAGAGCAAGTACTTAGAGTGCTCGCATCTATGTTTCCAGAAGCTCCTATTTATACACTCATTGCAGATTATAAAAAAGCCGCAGGAACATTTGATAAAAATAGAATAAGAACTTCATTTTTACAAAAATATCCTTTTAGTATAAAAAAATATCAATGGTATTTGCCCCTCATGCCGCGTGCCATTGATGCTTTTGATTTTGATGAATATGATAT
>PVBE012084687.1_pt1 | contig 24861 bp, 18 predicted proteins | sample 1631181 | NCBI WGS metagenome assembly PVBE01 (sample SAMN08397723, study PRJNA350692) | Marine metagenome, whole genome shotgun sequencing project. | isolation source: water | place: Pacific Ocean | collected 2012-04 | reverse complement strand
TCCAGTCGGGTGGGTCCGCCGGCGCGGGCCAGGGTCTCGGCGCTGGCGAGGACCTTGGGCGTGCCCTCCTCGGCGTGCCTCTCATCGAACAGAACCTGACGCGGCAGGTTCGAGAGCTCCACCACGTCGCGGTCCACGAGGACCAGGGTGCCCACGCCCGCACGGTGGAGATGTTGAGCGAGCACTCCACCGAGGGCGCCGCAGCCCACGAGCAGGACGCGTGCTTCTTGCACTCGCGCCTGTCCCGCGCTACCCAAGGCGGCGAAGCGTTCCTGCCGATCGAATCGGGGGTCCGACATGGGTCAGCTGTTGAAGTACCAGAGGGCCAGCAAGGAGGTCAACACGAGGATCGCTACACCATAGGGAAGCAGGGCGGCGACATCGCTCTTGGGCGGCGTGTCGATCTCAACCCAGTTGAAGTAGCGACGCGAGGAGCCTTGGACCTCGACTCCGCAGTGGGGGCAGGTGAGGTCACCCTCTTCGAAGGGGATCACACCCTCGCACTCCATGCAGTAGAAGTTGCGGGACTCGCCGCCCTCGGCCACCCCGGGGGCCCTGGAGCGCTCGCGCAGGTACTCGATGTCCTCGGGGTTCGAGTCTTTGCGGGTACGCGTCCAGTGGTCGTCGCCGATGTTTCCGAAGCTCTTGCGCGGTTGGCCCATGGTGATCCTGCAGGCATAGGGTACCGCCGGGTCCACGGATCACCTCACACGGGGGCAAGAATCGCCCGGGTCCGGCCGATTGGAACGGTATGGAGACTTTGAAATCCGGGCAGTCAGGTCACGCTTCGATTCCCAGGCCCGCCCGCGCTGCGGGTCCCGCGTCTCTCAGGCGCGTGAGCGGGGAGGGGGACGTCGAGCTCACTCCGCGGCTGCGGATCGTCGGTCCCGGACGCCGGGAGCGTCAGTACATCGCCAACGTTGAGCGGCTGGAGCGCGAGGCGCTGAAGAAGGACTCAGCCCTGGAGGCGGCGACCCTCGTTGAGCGCGGGACCGAGCGCTACGTGGACCGACTCGAGCACGAGCGCGTCGCGGACCGCGAGCGGCTGCAGGAAGTTCAGGCCCAGGGGAATCGACTGCTCGTGGCCATGGGTGCCATGCAGAAAGAGAACGAGCGCCTCGTGGGGGAGCTGCAGCGAGCCAATGGCCGGATTGCCGCAGCGCATACACCGGGAGTGCTCGGACGACTGCGTCGAATGCTGCGCTAGAGTTCAAGTTCAGTCGCGGCGAATGGGTGACCTTGCGCGCGTCTTGATGCCCGGAGTCTGTTCGTGGCCGCCAGGGGGAAATGTTCTTCTCGCACGCTTGACATCGCTCGTGCTGACCCAGATGCTCTCTCGCGCACGGGACCGTCAATACCACAAGGTTCCGGCTTCGGATGGTGGGTGTAGCTCAGTTGGTTAGAGCGCCGGTTTGTGGTACCGGAGGCCGGGGGTTCGAGTCCCCTTACCCACCCCATCCTCTCCTAGAACTCGAAGTACGCTTCGCCGAAGGTGAGGACACCGCCCCAGTGGCCTGTTATGGCGACAAGCGCGGCGGTCAGGAAGATGAGCCAGGTCGCCGTGCGTGACCAGGGATTCGACGTGTCTCCCCGCGCGCTCCTCTCGGATACCCACAGGCACACGATGCACATCAGCGCGGAGCCCACGCCGAGCCAGCGGTGCTGGGTCAAGGTCGTCTCGGCGCGCACACTCTCGCCCACGATCCAGCCCACGCCCGCGGCGGGGATAGAGGAGATGGCGGCCAGATAGAGACAGAATCGTCGGGCCTGGGGCAGGGCCCACGACGCTCCGATTCCAAGCAAGAGCAACAGCTCGGCCAGAGCCGCGCCGTAGATGAACGCGATCGGGAAGTGGACCACGGACGCATGGCTGTGACCCATGAGGCGCCACACTCGTGCTCCGAAGGAGGGCGGCGCCGGGGGATCTTCCCCCGGAGTCTCATCCCCCTGCACCTCTTGGGGCTCCGCGCTCTCAGCGGCGAGAACACGCGCCAGCACCTGCTCGCCCCTGCGCCGGGCCGCGCTCAGCTCTTCGGCCGTTGGCAGGTGGGCGCCCGCATCGAGCCAGCTCCTCAGGGCCTCGGTCTGTTCCTCGCTCAGGCTCGGCCCCGAACCATCCACGCCAGCCCAGTCCTCGGGTGGCATGTCCCCATCGAGCACCATCAGGAATACCAGGGAGTCCTCCGCATCCCCGGGCGTGACGAAGTCCTCGGCCGCCAGGGTGGCGGGCAGGTCGAGCGCATCGGGCCAGTCGCGCACGGCCTTCTTGTCCGACGACTCCGGATAGTGGCAGGGCAGGCACGTGTCCACCAGGACCTCCAGCGCCGCGCTCGTCGTCTCATCGCCAGCGGGGCGGGTTTCCACACCCGCCTCCGCCTGCAGGGCCCAGGCCAGACCGGCGGCAAGGATCAAGAAGAGAGACGGTCTCATGCGGGCAGGCCATGCTCCAGCACGTCCTCGATGACCGCACCGAAGCGGTCCACCTCTTCCAGCGTGGAGTAGAACGAGGGGGAGACCCGCAGGCCGTCGATCTGCAAGGGGGCCTCGACGGGCAGCTCCCGCCCATCCGTGCCCACGCCCCGGTGCTGGATGGTGATCGTGTAGATGCGGTGGTCTTCCCAGAGATGTTTTTGCAGCGCGGCGCTGTCCACACCCTCGATGCCGAAGTTGGCTATCCCGCCCGCCCGGCCGGGGGTGCGGTCGGTGTTCCAGCGCACGCGCGGGTCGTCCTCGATGCGCTGGGCCCAGCGCTCGCGCAGGTAGGTCAGGCGCGCGTGCACGTTCTCGGTCCCGAGGCGCTGGTGGAATCGGACCGCGTCAAGGATGGAGAGCACCAGCGGCAGGGAGTAGGTCCCGATCTCCTCGAACTTGCGGATGTCATCGTCCCGCGATTCGGGGGCGGCCATGAGAGGCCAGAGGTCGCCGATACGCTCCTTGCGCACGTACAGCATCCCCGTTCCGAAGGGCGCGCTGAGCCACTTGTGCAGGGAGGTGGCGTAGTAGTCGCAGTCGAGGTCGTCCATCTTGAAGGGCACGTGCGCGAAGCCGTGGGCTCCATCGACGATCACGGCAATGCCGTGCTTGCGTCCCAGGGCGCAGACCGCGTCCACGGGCAGGAACTGGCCCGTCAGATTGATGACCTGCGAGACCAGCAGCACTCGTGTGCGCGGCGTGATGCGCGCTTCGAATTGCCGCACGACCTCGTCCGGATCCGTCAGGGGGACGGGGATCGGAAAGAGCACCAGCTCGATTCCCTCGCGCCGTACCCGTTGGCGGAAGGTGGTCAGCATGCGACCGTACTCCTGGTCGCAGCACAGGACCTGATCGCCGCGCTCCAGGGGCAGCCCAAACTGGCAGATCTGAAGACCCTCCGAGGTGTTGCGCGTGATGGCCACCTGCTCGGGGTCGGTGCCCAGCACCTCGGCCAGGGCGGTGCGTACCTCCTCACGCCGCTTGTCCTGGAGCCTCCACATGACGTAGGCCGGTGCGCCGTTGGCCTCGGCGGTGAGCCGCTTGAGGGATTCCTGGACGGGCTCGGACGACGGGCTGACCCCGCCGTTGTTGAAGTTCACCATGCTGCGGTCCACGGCGAAGGCCTCCTGCACGGCGCGCCACTCGGACTCCTCCCCTGCGAGCTCGGGAGCCGTGCGGTCGTCGGCTCGCAGGTTGGGGAGGCTCGCCAGGCTCGCGGGATCCTGAGCGGAGCGGCAGGCGGCTAGGGCGGGCAGCGAGGCAAGGAAGTGACGGCGTTTCATGGGCTCAGGATACGAATCCGGAGCCGTTCAGGCTTGCCTGGATTATCCCTTCGCCTGGAATGGCCCTAGCGGAAGGTGTTGCGCGGAGGCGTCGTCGTCGGGCCCGAGCTGCCCCGGAACGCCCGGCGGCCGGCACCCGCCTGGGGCCCGGCGGATGTAGAAGGCATGCCTTGCCCGGGGTGGCGGGCGCGACCCTGCGTACCGGGGCGATGGCCGACCTGGTCGCGCAGATGGGCGAGGGGCTCGTGTACCTGGGGCATCTCTTCCAGCTCGATCTCGGCTTCGATGGCCCGGCGCTCGCGCGGGGAGGGGCGATCGCCGAAGAGGCCACCCTCGGGGCGCAGGGCGACCTGCAGCTCCTCGTACAGCGCCTTGGCGAAGGGTCCCCAGAGGGGGAAGGCCGCCAGGACGAGGCCGATCTTGAGGAAGTCTGTGCCGGTTTCTTCCATGGGAGTAGGGCGCGCGTGGCGAGGCCAGCGTCAGCCAAGTATCGGCCAAGGAGGGCGCGTCACGTGCGTCCAACCCCGGGGAATATCAGTTGTTCCCCCTGCGCCCCGCCTGAAGGGTTCCAGCGGGGTGCCAAAGGCCCCGGCAAGCCGCACTCAGCGGGCGTTGCAGCCCGTCATCTTGACCTGCTCGGGGGTGGGGTTGTCCACCCGCTCGCCACAGCGGACACACTCCAAGAAGCGCAGCGGGGCGTCTTCTTCACCGGCTTCCATGTGCAGCTCGGTCATGTCCTTGTCCGAGTACCAACGGATCTTGGACGCATCCGACTTGTAGACGTAGGTGTGACCGATGAGCTTGCAGTACCACTTCATGGAATCAGGGGGCCGGGGCCGGGGGGTGCGTTGTATTCCCTCGTGGACCTGGGGGCAAGGGTGAGCGGCCGGATTGGGCCGCACGCAGACGGGGAGGGCTTGGTATCCTCCGCACCCAACGGGCAGTCACGCGCTGCCAGCCTTCCTCTGCCGCCCCCCCAAGAAACTCGCAGAAGTTCATGCCCCGTCCCATCCACGTCGCTCTCATCGGCCAGAAATTCATGGGCCGTGCCCACTCCAACGCCTGGCACCAGGTGGGTCACTTCTTCGACGGACCGCGGCCCGTGCATCTGCACACCGTGGCCGCCCGGGACCAGGGCGAGCTGATCCCCTTCGCCAAGCGTTGGGGTTGGGATCATTGCAGCGACGACTGGCGCTCTCTGGCGTCTATCGACGAGGTGGAGCTCGTGGATGTGGGCACCCCCAATCATCTGCACGCCGAGCAGGCCCTGACCATGCTCGCGGCGGGCAAGCACGTGGCCTGCGAGAAGCCCCTGGCCGGAACCCTGGCGGATGCCCGTCAGATGCGGGATGCGGCACGCAAGGCCAAGAGCTCGAAGACCTTTGTGTGGTTCAACTATCGGCGTTGCCCCGCAGTGGCTCTGGCTCACCAGCTTGTGCGTGCCGGCAAGATAGGTAGTGTCCTGCACATCCGCGCGCAGTACCTGCAGGACTGGGGCGGGCCCAGCACACCCATGTCCTGGCGCTTCAAGAAGAGCCTGGCCGGTTCGGGGGCCCACGGTGATCTGAATGCACACATCGTGGACATGGCGCGCTTTATCACCGGCGACGAGGTGCACGAGGTGCACGGTGCGGTGGCGCGCACCTTTGTCAAGGAGCGCACCCTAGAGGGCAAGCGCGGCAAGTCTCGCAGCGACGTGGATGACTGCGTCCTGTTCGTCGCATCCTTCAAGGGCGGCGCCACGGCGAGCTTCGAGGCCACGCGCCTCGCCTGTGGGAACCAGAACCGCAACACGATCGAGATCAACGGAACCAAGGGCTCGGTGCGCTTCGACTTCGAAGACATGAACGTCCTGCACTTCATCGGTCCGTCGGATGACCCGCGCACGAATGGCTGGCAGCGCATCATGTGCACCTCGGCGGGCAACCACCCCTACGCCGACGCCTGGTGGCCGGACGCCCACGTCATCGGCTACGAGCACTGTTTTACGAACATGGCCGCGGACATCGTCAAGGTCCTCTCGCGCCGCAAGCCGCTGGTGCCTCTGCCCGATTTCGAGGACGCCTACCAGACCCAGCGTGTGCTGGAGGCCGCTCTGGTGAGTGCCCGCGAGCGAACCGCCATCCGCCTGAGCGAGGTCAAGTAACCTCTTGGCTCTCCTTCTCCTCCCGATCGCATAGGAATCTCCCCATGGCACGTCCTCTTTGTCTGTTCACCGGTCAGTGGGCCGATCTGTCCCTGGAAGAGCTGGGCGGCCTGGCGGCCTCCATGGGCTACGAGGGTCTGGAGTTGGCCTGTTGGGGGGATCACTTCGATGTGCAGCGCGCCCTGGGGGAGGCGGACTACTGCGAGCAGCACTGGGCCCTCCTGGCTTCCAAGGGATTGGTCTCCTATGCCATCTCGTCCCACCTGGTGGGGCAGGCCGTGGCCGACCGCGTGGACGAGCGCCATCAATCGATCCTCTCCGAGAGCATCTGGGGTGATGGGGACCCGAGCGGTGTCCGCGCCCGAGCGGCCGAGGAGATGAAGGACACCGCCCGCGCGGCGCGCAAGTTCTACGACTGCGCTCCCGACGAGGTGCGCGCGACCCTGGAGGCCAATGGGGGACACGCGGTGGTGAACGGCTTCACCGGCAGCCCGATCTGGCACCTGCTGTATCTCTTCCCGCCCGCCGCCCCGGGCTCCATCGAGGCCGGCTTCGAGGAGTTCGCCTCCCTTTGGACACCCATCCTGGACGTGTTCACCGAGGAGAACGTGAAGTTCGCCCTCGAGGTACACCCGACCGAGATCGCTTTTGACCTGGCCTCCTCCCGGCGTGCCCTGGCGGCGCTCGATGGTCACCCCGCTTTCGGCTTCAACTTCGATCCCAGCCACTTCGGCTATCAGGGTGCGGACTACCTCGGCTTCCTGCGCGAGTTCGGGGATCGCATCTATAACGTGCACATGAAGGACGTGTGGTGGTCCGACAAGCCCGAGGCGGCAGGCGTCTTCGGCGGCCACGAGAGCTTCGGCACCGACGGTCGCTTCTGGGACTTCTGCTCGGTGGGCCGTGGCAAGATCGACTTCGAGGGCATCATCCGCCAGCTGAACCACTCGGGCTATGGCGGCCCGCTCACCGTGGAGTGGGAGGATCCGGGCATGCACCGCGAGCACGGAGCACGCGAGTCGGCTGAGTTCTGCAAAAAACTCGACTTCGAGGTGAGCCCCCAGGCATTCGATGCCGCTTTCGCTGAGGACTGATTCACCCTGCCTGCCCAGACACCTTCTCTCTCATAGCACCCCCTCAAGCAACTCAACATGCCTCCCTCTCTGCTGAAGACACGCCTCTCGGCCATGATGTTCCTGCAGTACGCCGCTTGGGGGGCTTGGCTGCCCTTTCTGTGGTCGTTCCTCTCGGGCCACCGGGAAATGGAGCCCGGGCAGATCGGCGACATGTTTGCCGCCGGTGCGGTGGGCGCCATCATCGGGCCCTTCGTTGCGGGTCAGGTAGCGGACCGCTACTTCTCCACGGAGCGCTTTCTCGCCTTCAGCCACCTGATCGGCGCCGGGCTGATCTGGCAGCTGGCCTCGATCGATTCCTACAACGGCTTCCTGATTTTCTCACTCCTGTACGGGATGGTGTATGCACCGACCCTGTCGCTCACCAACTCCCTCGCTTTCCACCACCTGGAAGACAAGGACCGGGACTTCGGCAAAGTGCGCCTCTGGGGCACCTTCGGGTGGATCGCCGTGGGCCTCGCCATGGGTCAGTGGCTGGCCACTCTCCCCGCGGATCAGGTCATAGCAGGTAAGGCGGATGCGTTCCGATTGAGCGCCATCATCAGCGCGGTCATGGGAGTGTTCTGTTTCACCCTGCCGCATACGCCGCCCTCAGATTCCAGCGAGAGCAACGCCGCTCTCGATGCCTGCGGTGAGGCGGCCAGGCAGCCTCTCCTGTCCTTGTTCCTGTTGGCCATTCCCGTCAGCTGTATCCACCAGTTCTACTTCGTCCACACCGAGTCTTTCCTGGGATCCCTGCAGGTCGCCGCGCCCGAGTGGTCCAAGACCATCTTTGGCGTCGGCGGAGGTGGGCTGATGACCGTGGGGCAGATGTCTGAAGTCCTCGTGCTTGCGGCCATTCCGTTCCTGGCCAAGAGCTACTCCCGCAAGACGTTCTTGGCGGTGGGCCTCCTGGCCTATGGTCTTCGCATGGCTTTGTTCGCCTACGTGGACGTGCTCCCCATGCCCGTCATGGCCACCCTCCTGACCGGCATCGCCCTGCACGGCCTGTGCTTCGGTTGCTTCATCTTCGTGGCCTTCATGATCGTGGATGAGAACACCTCCGACAGCGTGCGGGCCAGCGCGCAGAACCTCTTCAACCTCGTCATCGTGGGCATCGGCGTCATCGTGGGCAGCAAGATTGCTGGCAGCGTGGCAGAATGGGCCACCAGTGACGCGGGCGTTCTCGACTACACGCGCCTTTTCTCCGTTCCGATGTGGGCATCCGTTGCCGTCTTCATCCTTCTGCTCCTGATCTACCCCTCCAGCCGCCGCGAGGTGGCCTGACCCATGCGCTCTACCTCCATCCTGATTCCCTGCCTGCTTCTCATGGTCTCTTCATGTGAAAGTCCTTCCAAGGCCGCTTTGGTTACCGATGGGGCCGACATCACCTCCCTTGCCAACTGGCGTGGGTACAATAAGGACGCCGTGCCGGAGAACTGGGTGCAGCAGGACGGCGCCATCTACCTGACCAAGGGTGGCGGCGGCGATCTGATCACGCGCGAGCAGTACGCCAGCTTCGATCTGACAATGGAGTGGAAGATCTCCCCCAAGGGTAACAGTGGGATCATGTACCACGTGGCCGAGACCGACGGCCCCACGTACTTCACGGGGCCGGAAATGCAGGTCCTGGACAACGCCGTCGCCGGTGGTGATCTGCTGCACTCCGCGGGAGCCGACTACGCCCTGCACGCTCCTGAGGCGGACAACTCCAAGCCGGTCGGGCAGTGGAACGCGGCTCGGATCCTGGTCCAGGGACCGCACGTCGAGTACTGGCTGAACGGTGTGCAGCAGTGCAGCTATGAGCTCTGGAGCGAGGATTGGAGCGCTCGGGTGAAGGCCTCCAAGTTTGCCCAGTGGCCGGGCTTCGGGCTGGAAAAGGCCGGGCACATCGCGCTTCAGGATCACGGCAACCCGGTCTGGTACCGGGCCATCCGCATCCGGCGTCTGTGAGCGCAGGCGCCGGCGCTTGACGCGCCTTTGCGGAGGAGTCGGGACGGGGGGAGATTCCTTCACCCTTCTCTCCGCCCACCTGCCCCCGTGTACTCGGTGGGATGGGCGCAGTATGGCGAGGGGTCAGTCTCTGATCTGGCTCCACTCAGCGGCCTTCTCGGCTCGCTCCGGGTTGGGTTCGGCCTTGTTCCATTGGGTGTAGGCCTCGCCCAGAAGCGCCCCGACGGCGCGCGTGCGCTCATGGGACTCGCCAAGCGCGGCGCTCAGGGTGGCGTGGCTTTCTTCCAACAGTTCCACGCTTTCCTGCCAGCGACCGAGGGCGAGCCTGGCGTGTCCCAACTCGCCGACGTAGACCCCCAGCGACCAGTGCTGGCTGACTTGCGTCTGGCGGACGAGATCGAGGACCTGGCTCAGCAGTTGCTCGGATTCTTCGAGCCGATTCAACTTGCGCAACACCCGGCCCAGGCTGCGCTTGGTCGAGAGGGTGTCCGGATGCCTCGACCCGTGCACGCGGACGGACCGCTCGCTGGTATCGCGCAGGATTCTCTCTCCCTCCTGTAGCTTCCCTCTCTTCATGAGCAGGAACCCCAGGTTGGTCAGGAGATCGAGAGTGTTTGGATGGTCCACACCCAGGACACGCTCTTGGACTTTCAGCAGGTCTCGGAAGCACTTCTCGGCTTCATCAATCTTGCCCTGATTCGCGAGCAGGACGCCCAGAGTATTGCGGGCATACATCGTCTCCTCAGAATCCTGCGGTCGCGGCCCCTCTTCCGGCTCTAAGACATCCCGCAGGATCGCCTCGGTCTGGTCCAGGTTTCCACTGCGTAGCTCCAACCCGGCCAGGGTCAGCTGGATCGTTACGCGTCGTACACCGTCACGCGGACCGCCGGCTCCCAGGTACTCGGAGGCAAGTGCAAGCGCTGCCCGAGACCCGGGTATGTCACGCTCCATGGAGAGCGCCTCGCTCAAGGTGATGCAGAGGTCAACGATCAATATCGACCGAGGAGGGGTTTCCTCCGTGAGACGAGCCAGAGTGCCCCGCAACGCTTCTGCTGCCTCTGCGTATTGCCCCAGGTGGACGAGAGTCCGCGCCAGATGTCTTGTCGAGGTAACGCTGTCGTCGTGGTCGACACCGAGGAGCTCATGGCGCAACTCGACCGCGCGCTGAATCTGGGGCAGGGCTAGAGTCGGCATTCCAAGGTGGACATAGCTTATGGAGGTGGCATCTCGCAGTGCGCTCTCCACAATCGGATCTTCACTCCACTCGCCATCGAGGACCTCGACTGCCTTGGCGAGGACCTGCTCGTTCATCAGCGTGCGTGCGAGGTCGGTCGGGTTGAGGAGGGTGCGAAGCTCCTCGAAGTTGCCTGTAATGCGGCCCTGCTCCTCCTGCGTCATGTCCCGGGTGGCGAGGGTTTCTTCGATCCCCAGTCGAAGGTGCCCCACCAAGCTCACACCCATCGCAGTCAGGTCGGTGCGTGTGATCTGATCGCGGTGAAACTGGACGACCCGCTGAAGGCGCCCCAGAGCGGATCGGGCCTCATCCCTTGCGATCTCTGCGTCGCGTGTGCGCGTGCCGAGATCCTCGTTGGCCTTGGCCAGTCGCGAGCGCTCCAGCTTGAGTTCCGTGTTCGAGCCTTCGAGCGCCTGCGTCTGCTCTGCGAGCGAGACGGTCTTCGCCTTGAGTTCACGGCTCTTCTCCAGAATGTTCGCGTACAGGAATGTGATGACCACCAGCGCGGTGGCTCCACCGACCAGGAGAGTCGCTCGTAAGGGCTCGCGTCGGGCCCATCTCAGGGAGGCGACCCAAAAGGGAACCCGGCGGGCAGAAACCGGGCGGTACTCCAAGAACGCCTGAAGGTCGTCGGCAATATCGCGTGCCGTGGCGTAGCGCCGGTCCGGATCCCGGTCCATCGCCTTCAGGGTGATGTTCACCAGGTCGGGGGGCAGATCGGGATTGAAGCGGTGGGGGGAAGGCGGTGCCTTGTGAATGATCCGGCCAAAGACCTCCAGGGCGGTGTTTCCCTCGAAGGGCCTGTGCAGGGTCAGGAGCTCGAACAGAGTGACACCCAGGGAGTAGACGTCCGAGCGCCGATCCATCTGGGCTCGCCCGCTCATGGCCTGCTCCGGAGAGACGTAGTAGGGGGTTCCCCTGAACTCCCCCGTACGAGTCGCGCTGGGTGACTCGGAATTCTGGCTGAGCCCGAAGTCCGAGAGCATCGCGTGGCCATCGGCACGCAAGAGGATGTTGCCGGGCTTCACATCCCGGTGCAGGACCCCGGCCTCGTGGGCGAAGTGCAGGGCTTCGGCTACTTGACGCACCCACTCCACGGCCAGCCGGATCCACCCGTGGGCCTCGTCGTCAACCCACTCGCTCTCCCCGAGGGCGCTCGCTTTCAACGCCTCGGTCAAGACCTCGGTCGTGAGCTCCTCCGGCTTCCGGCCCACCAGGCTCGAGACCAGTTTGTCGAGGGAGATCCCCTCGACGAGTTCCATCGCGAAGAAGTGGGCTCCATCCTCCTCGCCGATCGCGTGGACCGGAACGATGCCTGCATGCCGCAAGCGGGCGACGGTGCTGGCTTCCCGCCGGAAGCGTGCAATGGACTCCTTGGACAGGGAGAGGGCCTGGGGCAGTACCTTCAGGGCGACGATACGATTCAACGAGATCTGCCGCGCCTTGTAGACCACTCCCATGCCGCCCCGGCCGAGTTCACCAAAGATCTCGAAGTCCCCCAGGGTCCTCGGCTGCCCGGGAGTCTCTGACGATTCCGACTCCCGCAGGTCTACGGCTCCGAGGAGTCCATCCGCCAGGGCCATTTCGTCAAGCATCTCCTCTAGGATGTCGCGGATATCCTCGTTGGACCGGAGGAAGGCCTCCTTGTCCTTGACCTCTCCCTCATCCTGGGTACAGAGCCACTCGTCCAGAGAGTTCTCGGCTTGCTTCCGCCTGTTGCTATCCTCGTCCATATTGAACTCTCCTGGCGGCCAAGCCTAACAGAAGGGGGCATCGCCACCCATGGCGTCCGCTCTGGCAAATGGCCCCATCCCTTACAGATTCCCCACAAAGGGTGCCGATTCTGGACAAGCGGGTGGTGGGGAATGGAGGAGGCGAAGTCCTACTCTCTCCGAGACCCACTCATGTGGGACTCTCGCCGGATGCCAGGGAAACCCCGTGCGCCATACGGGGTATCATGCGCCCATGCTGAGTCTGGGAATCGCCTGTGTGCTGCTCGTCGCTCCGCCCGTCCCCCAGGACGTGGGGGAGCTGAGCGCGTTTGGCCTGGCCATCGACAGGGCCGAGCGGGCGTTGGAGGCCGGCCAGCTGGATCAGGCCCAGGCTCTGGTCATCCGGGCCCTGGAGCGGGATCGCAAGAACACGCGCGCCTGGGATCTGCGGGCGCGCTGGGCGAAGGCGGCCGAAGACCGGGATGAGGAGGTCTATAGCCGTCACCAGCAGTATCGCCTGAGTGTGGCCCAGGGTGTGGATCGCAAGGTTCTGCGCACCCTGTGGGACGAGCTTCTGATCCTCGATCCCCTGGCCCGGGATCTGTACGGCCTCAAGGACCGCTTCCTGAAGAAGCTCATCCCCCTGGCGGAGTCCTACGAGAAGGCTGAGCGGCCGCACTCGGCCATCGATGTGTGGAAGAAGGTGCAGGCCATCGACCCCGAAAACGTCGAGGCTCAGCTCTCCATCGAGCGCATCGCCGCCAGCCCCGACCCCAGCTTGGCCGGGGAAGCCAAGCCCAAAGACCTCTTCGCTGACGTGTCCGATGAGTGGATCGAGGAATTTGACACTGCACATGGCACCTGGGATGAGGCCGGAGAGGAGGAGCGGCCCAACTACATCACCGTCACCGACGCGGGCTACCACGTCTTGATCCGTACGGCCGAGGCCATGGAGCAGATGAACGCCTTCTACAGGGAGTTCTTCCGCTATGGCACCGAAGAGGACGGACGCAGCGTGTCGCGTATTCGCGTGCACGTGTTCAAGAACCGTGACGAGTACCTGACCCTGGGCATCGGCCCGCCCATCGAGTGGTCCGGTGGCCACTTCACCGGCAGTCACGTGGAGACCTACATCTCCAGCGGGTTTGAGAACATGGTGGGCACCCTCTTCCATGAGGCGGCGCACCAGTTCGTCTCATTGGCCACCAACGCAGTGGGCTGGTTGAACGAGGGACTGGCCTCCTTCTTCGAGGGGACGCGCATCCTGCCCAACGGGACGGTGATCATGAACATGCCAGCCAACGGCCGCCTGATGCCGCTGGCCGAGCGCATGAGCAAGGGTTGGATGGCCCACGCTCAGGATGGCTATGACCCCAACGACTCGGACTCGACTCCCGAGAAGGCGCCCACCTTCCGCATCGTGATCGAGAACCGCTACTCCTGGGGGCCGCCCTGGTACGCCCCGACCTGGGGGCTCGTGTACTTCCTCTACAACTATCAGGACCCGGTGGACGGCCGCTACGTCTATCGCGACGCCTTCAGTGAGTTCATCAATGCTTCGGGGGGCAAGACGGGTGACACGGCCGTGGCCACCTTCGAGGAGGTGGTGCTGGCCAACCCGAAGCCAGCAATGTCCTTTGTGGAGAGGCCCGAGGACGCAGCCGAGGTGACCCTGCCCCAGACGGTCGACGAGGTGGACGCGGTCTGGAAAGACTGGATCCTGGCCCTGCGCGATGAGGGCAGCGGCAAGCTCGTTGTTGACAAGCCCTATGGCCAGTGGGGGCGCTACGCCGAGCAGAACGGGGACCTGATCGTGGCCAAGGAGCACTACGAGAAAGGACTGGTGGCAGATCGCACCAATATTGAGCTGCTCCTGGAGTTCGCCGACCTGCTCGAGGAGCACTTCGAGAACTCGGACCGCGCGGCGAAGCTCGCGCTGGAGGCGCTGTACCAGCTGGAGCAGGAACCCGAACGGGACGAGAAACTCATCCGCACGGTGGAGCGCCTGCTCAGCAAGCTCGATCCCAAGCACAAGACCCTGGCTCGCATCCAGGACGAGCTGGCCGCCAGCACGCGCAACGCCGTCGAGCGCTACAAGGGCGCTGGGTTGGACATGATGGTCATGGACGTCTCCTGGCGCGCGGGGAGCGACCTCAAGCTGGACGACATGCTGGGCTACTACGAGGAGGCCGTGCGGCGTAGCGGCCGCAGCCTGGCCATCTGGGAGCTGGCCTACAACGAGCAGAACCTCGACGGATGGGTGACGGGTGTTCCCTCCTTCAAGGCCGACAGCGTGACCCTGGCTGGGGAGTTTGGCGAATTCGACGAGGAGGTCTTCGACTTCCAGTCCCTGACCATGGACCGGGTGACAGCGGGAGACTTCTCCATCGAGGCCGAGGTGTTGGCCAATAGGGGTGAGGTCAACTTCTGTGGGTTTGTCTTCGGACACAAGGGGTCCAACACGTTCCACGGAATGCTGCTGTTCCCGGGTAAGGAGGTCGCCGAGGGTGGTGTGCAGACCGCCTGGCTCGATCTGATGTCCTCCTACGGCGGAGGCCCCGCCAAGACCTGGCTGCACATACCCGTGGACACCCAGGATCCGGAAGCGGAACCCGAAGAGCCCGAGGAGCGCACCAGCGCCGGAGAGTGGCACACCCTGCGCCTGGACGTGGTCGGGCGCAGTGTGGATCTGTGGTATGACGACAAGCTCGTGGGCACCCGGGACTTCCCGGGTAAGGAGGCCTTGCGCGGTGGCTTTGGCCTCGTGATGGGGCCCGGCAAGGCACGCTTCCAGAACGTTCGCTTCCTGGCCCGCGATCCCGCCGACCCGGCCAGCGCCATCGAGCGGGCCATCACTCACGAAGCCCTGGCAGGTCTCGATGGTGAGACGGGCGCGGTTCAGGGCAGCTACCAGGGCATGATTCCGCCCTTCCCCGAAGTGTCGCGCTGGATCAAGGAGCCACGTGAGGATTGGGCGGAGGCGCGCGGTGGGCCGCAGCTACTGGTGCTCTGGTCTATCGATCAAAACAAGCTGGTGCGCATTGACCAATGGCTGACCTATCTCGAGGAGGGCTACCGGGACGTGGGGCTCAAGGTCGTGTCGGTGGTCTCAACCCATGACGACAAGAGGATGGAAGACTACTTGCGCGAGCATCCCTTGCCTGGCTCAGTCGGCGTTGATGTTCTGCCCGAGAACAGCGTGGGCATCGGCGAGTCCTTTGAGAGCTACTTCATCCGCCGCTTCAATCTGCCGCGGGTGCTCCTGCTGGACCTGGACGGCACGGTGCTGTGGGAAGGGGATCCGGGTTTTGAGATCAACGAGGAGCCCGTCGAACCCTACGGGAGCTTCCTGGACGATCCGTTGGAGGAGCTGGTCACGGACCGCAAGCTGCGCGAGCTCGCCGTCTGGCGCACCAAGTGGGAGCGCTACGGCGCACCGGCCCTGGCCAAAGGGGATTTCGAGGAGGCCCTGCCCATGCTGGTGGAGGCTGGAGACTACGACCCGGTCTGCGAACCCCGTGCGGCACAAGCCTCGGCAGCTTTGCGTTCAGTGGAGGCGGCCCTGGCCGACCTGGAGGGCAGCGCGGCCTCCCTGGAGGCGCGCGGTGCCGAGACGGGCATGGACGTGCTCATCGGGTGGGGGGCGATCATTGCGGGCGAGGAGGCCGAAGAGTTCGAGAAGGAACATCGCGCGCGCAAGGAGGCGCGCGATGTGCTGCAGTCCAAGAACCACCGGGACTGGATCAAGGTGCTCAAGGCTTGCGCGGCCTTCCCCAACCGCCGTGGGACGGACGCCGAGAAGGCGTTGGCCATGTTCGCCGAGCTGGACAAGCGCGGCGGGTTGTTGGTGGAGCTCCTGCGTGCCGAATTGGATGAGGCCCATGCGGCCCAGGACTGGGAGGCGTTCGCCCGAGCTGTGGAGTCCGTTCCGACCATGGGGGCGCGTTTCCTGGCCGGGTCCTACTTCGGATGGGAGGAGGGTCAGTGAGACTCCTCCTCTTCTTGTTTCTTTTCGCGTGAATAGGCCCCGACTGCTAGCGTACTGCCCGCCCCCTTACCTGGAGAGAATGATGAGTGAACAAGAAGTTGCCTCCGCGCCTGAAGCCAGCAAGTGCTGCCGCAAGGCCAACTGGGTGTCGTATGGCCTGTCCATCGGCGCCGGATTGGGAATCGTGTTTGGCAGCGCGTTTGAGAACCCGGGTCTGGGCCTGATCCTGGGTGTCGGAATCGGCGTGGCTGTGGGCTCCGCTCTGAATTCACGAGCATGCGCATGAAGTCTGGCGGCAAGTTGCACCAGGGAGGGCTGCTGATTGCCTTGCTCCTGACCACGGCTTGCGCCGGGCCGCCCAAGGATGGGACTCCGGCGTGGGCTTTGGTGGCCGATGTCCTTGATGACTGGCACGATGCTGCCGCCAAGGCCGACGAGGCGCGCTATCTGGACCACTTCGCCCCCGAGGCCGTGTTCCTCGGTACGGATGCCACCGAGCGCTGGACCCTGGAGGAGTTCACGGACTACGTACGGTTGTACTTCCCCAAGGGCGGCTGGACCTATCACCCCCGGTGTCGCTACGTGCGTTTCGCGCAAGGGGGATCCCACGCCTGGGTGGATGAGCTGCTCGACAACGAGAAATACGGGACCCTGCGCGGGACCGCAGTGTTGCAGTTCATCGATGGCCGCTGGCGCATCGCCCACTACAGCATGACCTTCGCCGTACCCAACGATCGCGCCGCGGCGGTCGTCGAGGTCATCGGCGGCGAGTAGTTCACTGGCCTAGCGGCCCAGGTCCAGCGCCTGCTCGGCCCTGTTCGCCAGCCAATCTCCAATAGCCAGGCACGCGGTCGCCGCAGGCGAGGGAGCGCTCAACACGTGCAGGGCGTTCGGCCCTTCCACGATGCGGAAGTCATCGGCCAGGGTGCCATCGGGGTCGAGGGCCTGGGCCCGCACCCCCGACCCCCCCGGTTGGAGATCGGATCCCGTCAGCTCGGGCAGCAGCTCCTGGAGCGCACGGGTGAAGGCGGCCTTGGAGTACGACCGCCAGACCTCGCCCAATCCGGACCTCCAGTGGCGCGCTGCCATCTTCCAGAAGGCGCCGTAGCTGACCAGGTCCAACAGATCCCGGCCATTCACCTGACCCCGGTGGTAGCCATTGCGGGAGAGGGCCAGGACCGCGTTGGGCCCCGCTTCCACGCTCCCATCGAGGCGTGTCGTGAAGTGCACACCCAGGAAGGGGAAGGCCGGATCGGGGACCGGGTAGATGGGCCCGTTCACCAGCGCGCTCGCCTCGGCCCGAAGTTCCATGTACTCGCCCCGGAAGGGCGCGATGCGCAGGCCCGGGTCCACGCCCGCGCGTCGTGCCACGCGGTCGGCCTGAACGCCGGCGCAGTTGACCAGCAAACGGGCGCGCACTTCGCCCTTGGGCGTCTCGATCACCCAGCCCTCGGACCCCTGCCGGATGTCGCCTGCCGCGCAGGACAGGCGCAGGTCGGCCCCTGCCGCTTGCAGCGCGCTCGCCAGGTGCCGGGCCACGGCTCCAAAGTCGACGATCCCCGTCTCGCCCACCCACAAGCCCTCGACCCCGCGTGCGTGTGGCTCCCGCTCACGGATCCCCTCGGGCCCCAGGCGCTCCAGGTCGACCAGGCCGTTGGCGCGTCCGCGCCGTTCGAGCTCATCGAGCCGGGGCCGTTGCTCTTCTCGGGTTGCCAGCACCAGCTTCCCCGTGCGCTTGTGGTCGATGCCCTCTTCTTCGCACAGGCGCAGCAATTTCTCACGGCCCCGGGCGCACAGCTCGGCCTTGAGGGAGCCGGGACGGTAGTAGAGCCCCGAGTGGATCACTCCACTGTTGTGCCCTGTCTGGTGGGCCGCCTCGCGCTCTTCCGCCTCGAGCAGGACAAGCGTCAGGTGGGGGTGACGGGCGAGCAGGGCGCGGGCCGTCGCCAGGCCCACGATCCCAGCCCCGATCACGCACAGGTCGGCTTGGGAGGAGGAGGGCATGGGTGGGTGGGGGAAAGGCCCGATTCAAGGGAACCTGAGCTAGCGCGAGACACTCTCACGGGAGTCCGGCAGTCCATCGACGTCCATTCACAACAAGCGTGAACCCAACGGCGCATGAGTTGGTAACTTTGTCGTGCCCACTAGGCTAAAGTTCCCTGCTGAATCCGTCCCCCTCTCTCCCCCAGATCTCCTCCTTCTCCTGCCCTGGACCCTCCCACCACCACCTCCTCCGAGGTCATGGCCGGGTGTGAGCCTTGCGCATCGGCTGAATTCGTTCCCTTAAGGAAGACCATGAAGTTCTCTAGTTTTACTGCTCTCCTGTCGCTGATAACTCTCCTGTTTGTAGCGGTCCCCTCCAGCCAGGCCCAGCGCGGCTCGGGCGCCGGAAACACCCCCGGAAGCGGTGATTCGAGGGTCTCCGTTCTTGAGCAGGACGACGGCACCATCGTGGCGACCGACCCCACGGGCACCTACCTCTATGCGGACTGGAACGTCTACTTCGCGTCTCCGTTCTTCATGCGCAACAAGATGCGTTGCGGTCAGCCGTTCCTGCTCGCCGACCAGGGTCAACAGACCTACGGTTCCAAGAACGACTGCGCCTATTCGTCCACCAACCCCAAGAGCGAGTATGACCCGGCCGTCCAGAAGTTCAGCATCCCCGTCGTCGTGCACATCCTGATGCACACCAATGGCAATGGCGCCATCAGCGACGCCATGGTGCAGAGCCAGATCGACATCCTGAACGAGGACTTCATGGCCCTGCCGGGAACCAACGGTTCTCCGGGCACCGACTGCCAGGTCGAGTTCTATCTGGCGACGGTCGACCCCAACGGGAACGCAACCACGGGCATTACCCGTACGACCAACAACAACTGGTACAACGACAGCGGCAACTACAAGTCCGCACTTTATTGGAACACCAACAAGTACTTCAACATCTACACCAACACGGCCAGCGGGTACCTGGGTTACGCCTACATGCCCCAGCAGGGCGGTGTGGTGGGGAGCAGCATCGATGGCGTGGTTTGCAACTGGCGCGCCTTCGGACGCAACAGTCCGTTTGGTCCTCCCTACAACCAGGGACGGACGGCGACCCACGAAGCGGGGCACTACCTCGGGCTGTTCCACACGTTCGATAACGGGTGCGGCACCACCAGCGCTTGCTACACCTCGGGCGACACGGTCTGCGATACGAACCGCGAGTCGGGACCCGTCTATGGTTGCCCCGGGAGCAGCAGCAGCTGCAGCTCTGCGGACCCGTTCCACAACTACATGGACTACACCGATGATCTGTGCATGTACGAGTTCACGCCGGAGCAGGCCCGTCGCCTGCGCTGTACCGTCGAGTATTGGCGCCCGAACCTGTTCACCTCCGGTGGTGGCTCGACCCTGATCTTCTCGGACGGTTTCGAGAGCGGGGACTACGCCAGCGGTGGGTGGGTCACCCAGAACAAGAAGTGCCGCATCCACAAGAAATCGGCGTATTCTGGCTCCTGGGGCGCTCGCCTCAAGCGTCTCACCAACGTGGAGAAGACCTTCTCCACGGTGGGCTTCAGCCAGGTCCGGGTGAACTATGCGGGCATGGTCACCAACTACACCGGCAACAAGAAGCTCCTGCTGCAGTGGTTTGACGGCAGCAGTTGGGTCACCGTGGATAACGTCCAGTCTTCCACTTACGCCAACCATTCCGTGTTCCTGCCCGCCGGGGCGGAAAACAACCCCAACTGCAGCATTCGCTTCAAGTCGAAGGACAAGACGAAGGGGACCTTCGCCAGCTTCGACGACGTGGCTGTCTGGGGTGACTGATCGGTAGGCGCACTGGCCAGGGGCCCTTGGGCTCTCTGGTGTGCTCGGTGAGCAGGGTCTCCGTCATGCGGCGACCCTGCTTGCGTTTGCTGGCGCGACCACGGGGAATGGGTCGTGGAACCCGCTGGGCCTGCTCGATAGGATGCGGGCGACCCGAAACCCGGGCCTGCTGGGGGCGGCGACACCCCGTTGCCTGAGACGAACCCCTCGAACCTGATCCGGATCATGCCGGCGTAGGAAAGCACCATGAGTCAGAGTACCGACGGAGCCAGCGCACTTCCCGCCCTGGAGACCTGCTTCCCCAGCTCCCACAAGGTGCTCGTACCCGTTCAACACGGTGAGCACGAGCTGAGTGTTCCCAAGCGTCGTATCCACTTGACCTCGGAGGACGCGCCCCTCGATGTGTACGACACCACCGGGCCACAGGGGTTCCCTGTCGACACCGGTCTGCCCACCCCGCGGTCTGCATGGGTGGCCTCGCGCATGGAGGAGGGGGGGAACGTCACGCAGATGCACTACGCGCGCCAGGGCATCGTGACCGAGGAGATGCGCTTCGTTGCCGAGCGCGAGGGCTGCGACGTCGAGCTGGTGCGCTCGGAGCTTGCCGCCGGCCGCGCCATCCTGCCCGCGAACGTCAAACACACCGAACTCGAGCCCATGATCATCGGCCGCAGCTTCTTGGTGAAGGTCAACGCCAACATCGGGAACAGCGCCGTGGGATCGACCATCCAGGAAGAGGTGGAGAAGCTGCAGTGGGCCACGCGCTGGGGTGCGGACACGGTCATGGACCTCTCTACGGGTGCAGACATCCACGCCACGCGCGAGCACATCATCCGTAACTCGGCCGTACCCATCGGCACTGTGCCTCTCTACCAGTGCCTTGAGAAGGTCGACGGTCGCATCGAGGACCTCAGCATCGATCTGTTCCTGGAGACCCTCGAGGAGCAGTGCGAGCAGGGCGTGGACTACTTCACGCTGCACGCCGGCACCCTCTTGCGCTACGTCCCCATGACGGCGGATCGTCTGACGGGCATCGTCTCCCGGGGCGGGTCGATCATGGCCAAGTGGTGCCTGATCCACCATGAGGAGAACTTCCTCTACACCCACTTCGACAAGCTCTGCGAGCTTATGAAGCGCTACGACGTGAGCTTCAGCCTGGGGGACGGCTTGCGACCCGGATGCATCGCCGACGCCAACGACGAGGCCCAGTTCGCGGAGTTGGAGACCCTCGGCGAGCTGTGCGAGATCGCCTGGAAGCACGACGTGCAGACCATGATCGAGGGACCCGGTCACGTGCCCATGCACAAGATCAAGGAGAACATCGACCTGCAGGCCGAGGTCTGCAAGGGTGCGCCGTTCTACACCCTCGGCCCTCTGGTGACGGACATCGCCCCGGGTTACGACCACATCACCTCCGCCATCGGCGCGGCCATGATCGGCTGGTGGGGGACCGCCATGCTCTGTTATGTGACGCCCAAGGAGCACCTCGGCCTGCCCGACAAGGACGACGTGAAGGAAGGCGTGATCACCTACAAGATCGCCGCCCACGCAGCGGATCTGGCCAAGGGGCATCCGGGTGCACAGGAATGGGATGACACCCTCTCCAAGGCGCGCTTTGAGTTCCGCTGGGAGGACCAGTTCAACCTGAGCCTGGATCCCGTCACCGCGCTCTCCTACCACGATGCCACCCTGCCTGCGGAGGGTGCCAAGGTGGCCCACTTCTGTTCCATGTGTGGACCGCACTTTTGCTCCATGAAGATCACCGAGGATGTGCGCAACTACGCTGCCCAGGAGGGGCTCAGCGAGGAAGCTGCTCTTGAGGTGGGCATGGCTGCCAAGGGATCCGAGTTCCGCGAGGGTCCTGGGGAGATCTACCAATCCACGGAGCCCACACCCGAGGCTGAAGAGGCCCAACCTGCGACCTAGGCCGCGCCCAAGGGAGCGGGACCGTCAAGGACCATGCTCGGACTCCTAAGAAAACGCTCCTTCGGGGCGCTGACGCTCACCCAGTTCCTGGGGGCGTTCAACGACAACGCCTTCAAACAGGTGATCATCCTGATGGCCACCGCGGTGGCCGCTGGCGCGGGTCCCGGGGAGGCCATGGGCTGGGTGAGTTCGCACCCCCTGGGTGGAGGGTTGCCGAATTGGCTCTCAGCCCAGGCCATCCCGCCCTTCCTGTTCGCGTTGCCCTTCGTGCTCTTCGGGCCCGTGACCGGTTCCCTGGCGGACCGTCTCTCCAAGAGCCGCATCATTCAGGCGGCGAACTTCCTGGAGATCGTCGTCATGGCCCTGGCGACCCTGGCCTTCTGGCTGACGGACTACGGGGTGCTCTTGGGCGCCGTCTTCCTGATGGGGACCCAGTCCGCGATCTTCGGGCCCAGCAAGTACGGCTGCATCAAGGAGATGGTCGGGAGCCGGGAGCTCAGCCGCGCCAACGCGCTGATCCAGAGCTCGACCATGGTGGCGGTGCTGGCGGGCGTCTTCCTGGGAGGCCTTTTCCGCGAAGAGCTGGGCGACCGCCTATGGATGGCGGGTTTCTGGTACGTGGGCTTCGCCACCATCGGCTGGCTGTGCTCCCTGCGCATCGAACCCCTGCCCGCGGTGGACCCCAAGAGGCGCATCAACTGGAACCCGGTAACGGAACTGATCTCTCATTGGCGCGCCACCGAGGGCCAACGCCACCTGGTCCTCTCCATCATCGCCAGCAGCTTCTTCTACCTGATGGCGGCCACCTTCCTGATCGTCATCCCCACCTACGGGCGCTGGATGGGCCTGACGGACACCCACACCAGCATGCTCTCGGCCATGCCGGGCCTGGGCATCATCATTGGGGCGGTGGTCGCCGGCCGCGTCTCGGGGGATCGCATTGAGGGCGGCCTGATTCCACTGGGCCTCCTGGGCATGGCCGCGAGCCTGCTGGCCACCTCCTTTGCACCGGGCAGTACGACCTGGGTGAGCTTCTGTCTCCTGGGCATGGGGACGTTTTCGGGGATCTTCACCATTCCCGTGCGCTGCCTGATCCAAAGCCTGCCGCGCGAGGAGAAGCGTGGCGCCGTGCAGGGCCTGGCGGAGGTGATGGACTTTGTGGGGATCCTGCTGGCCACCCCCATGTTCATCTTCTGGGATAAGGGCCTGGCCCTGGACCCGCCACAGATGTTCATGGTGGGGGGCGTCATCATGGCCCTGGGGGGCATTGCCTCCCTCGTGTTGGCGGGGGAGTTCCTCGTGCGCCTGGTACTCCTGACCCTGACGCACACTCTCTATCGCCTGCGGGTCAGTGGTGGGGAGAACCTCCCCGAAGAGGGTGGCGCCCTCCTGGTGGCCAATCACGTGTCCTTCGTGGACGGCATGCTCGTGGGGGCCGTGGCCCAGCGCCCGGCGCGGTTCCTGGTGTACCGGGACTACCTGGACCTCCCCGTGGTGGGGCCCTTCGGCCGCCGCATGGGTTTCATTCCCGTCAGCTCGGGGGATACGCCCGAGGAGAAGGAGCACGCCCTGGACGAAGCGGCTCAGGCGGCGCGCGATGGATCCCTCGTCTGCATCTTCGCGGAGGGCAGCATCACCCGCACCGGCACCATGCTGCCCTTCGCCAAGGGGCTGGAGGTCATCGCGCGCGGGGCCGACGTGCCCATCATCCCCGTTGGCCTCGACCGCCTGTGGGGCAGCATCTTCAGCTTCGAGGGCGGCAGCTTCTTCTGGAAGTGGCCGCACCGCCTGCCCTATCCGGTGGACGTGGTGGTCGGAAAGCCCTTGCCTTCCCACACGCCCGCGGGCGAGGTGCGCAATGCCATCCAGGAGGCCATCGCCACGCGTCGCTCCAAGCGCGACGGTCGGGCGGGCTCGCTGGCCTGGCGCTTTGTGGTCAGCGCCAAGCTCAACCGCCGCCGCACGGCGCTGGTGGATCCCAAGGGCCGCATCACCTACGGCGAGCTCCTGGTGCAGGCCATGGCCCTGAGCCGCGCGTTCAACCGACGACTGGGTCAGGCGCGGCGTGTGGCGGTGCACCTGGAGTCGGGTATCGAGGATGCGATCGTGAATCTCGCCCTTGTCCTGAGCGACCGGGTGGCGATCCCCATCGATCCGACGTTGCCGGCAGGGGAGCGTGCGACGCTGATGGAGCAGGCGGGAGCTCAGGCGTGGATCGGAAACGAAGTGGACGCTGCAGAGGGAGTTCAAGGGCATCCCCTTGCCGCCCTGCGCGGTGCGGTCACAGGTTGGGATCGCCTCGTGGCCCGTGCCCTGTCCATGCTTCCGGCCTGGGCCCTGGCGCGCAGCGTGACGCCCCAGACATCCGCGCGGGAGCCCGCCGCCGTGCTCTTCACGGCGGGAACCACCGGCCCGCCGAAGGCCGTGGAGCTCAGCCACGGGAACGTGCTCTCCAACGTTCAGAGCCTGCTCGAGGTGCTGCATATCGGCCCCCGGGACCGGGTGCTCTCACCGGTGCCGCTGGCCAATGCGTTCGGATACACGGTGGGCCTGTGGACGACCCTGCTCAGTGGAGCGCGTGCTGTCCTCGTGCGCTCCGAAGACCCGGACCTGTGCTCACAGGTCGAGGCCCTGGCTCTGGCTGAAGAGGTGACCGTGGTCTATGGGAGCCCGGCCGCCTTTGCCGCGTTCACCAGGAAGGTCAAGCCTGCCGCCTTCGCCAACCTGTGGGTTGCGGCCTGCGCCGCGGACGCTTTGGACGAGGAGACGGGAGCGGCCTTCGCTGAGCACTTCGGCATCTTGCCCTGCGAAGGCTACGGCCTGACCGAGTGCGGTCCCGTCGTCTCCTTCAACGTTCCCGGTGGAGATCGTCATGATGGCCGGCAGATGGCCCACCGACCGGGGAGTATCGGCCGGCCTCTGCCCGGTGTGGCGGTGCGCGTTGTGGATCGCGAAACCGGCGCGGTTCTGCCCCAGGACCAGAGCGGTGAGCTGCAGGTCAAGGGGCCCAACGTCATGCTGGGCTACGTCGGCGCGGGGGAGGGGGCGGGGAGTTCACGCCTGGAGGATGGGTGGCTGCCCACCGGGGACCGGGCCCACATCGACCGGGGCGGCTTCCTGATCATCGATGGCCGCAGCGGCGTCGACGATCCGCCGGTCTAGAGCGGCACCGCGACGGCCGTCTGACGGCCCGGATCGAGCGCGGCTTGCAGCTCTTCGCTCGGC
>PVBE010763871.1_pt1 | contig 24861 bp, 4 predicted proteins | sample 1631181 | NCBI WGS metagenome assembly PVBE01 (sample SAMN08397723, study PRJNA350692) | Marine metagenome, whole genome shotgun sequencing project. | isolation source: water | place: Pacific Ocean | collected 2012-04 | reverse complement strand
TGATGTTCTCTCTCGACACCAGCAAACCCGTCGACCTCGCCAGCGCCTGGATCCCGGACCTGGCCTTTCCCGCCCCGGACCCCGCGCACTTCGCGGACATCGACGGCATTCCCTATTCGCGCCGCACCTTCCTGGTGGTGGTAGCGCCCACCTCCACGGTGGCCGACATCAACGGCATCCTGACCTCGCTCGAGGCCAGCATCATCGGCGGCATTCCCGGCGCCGACCTGTTGCTGCTGCTCTTGCCCGACATCCCCGTCGAGACGACCGCGGAGGTCTTCGAGGCCCTTCAGGCAGATTCGCACCTCGACGGTGCCGTGATGGACGTGGGCGGACTGGAGAACCAGCGCATGGCACCGGTCAACGTCGAGCCGGGTAGCTGGGATTGGGACCCGCTGGCCGCACCCGAGGACGGAAACTGGGGGCACGAGATCATACGCGCACCCCAACTGTGGAACTTCGACGACGCCGTGCAGAAATACGCCACCCACGACGAAGTCTGCGTGGGGATCCTCGAGGCCGTCGGGACCGCGCAAACCAATCACGAGGACCTCCTCACCCACCCCTTCAAAGACAAGCTCTTCGACCCGGGCACCCCCAACGGGAGCGACGACCACGCAACCATGGTGAGTGGCATCATCGGCGCTACCTGGGACAACAACCTCGGCATCGAGGGCGTCGACCCCTGGCTGGAGAAGGGAGATGTCTTCAACCGCAGCGGTGTTCTCGCCACGAGCCAGGGAAAACTCTCCGGACAGGCGAACATCCTGCTTCGGCTGATGGCCGCGACCCCCTGCATCAAGGTGGTCAACGTCAGTTCCGGCTGGAATGGAAACGCACCCGACGTGCTGGTGGTCGATGCTGCAGGGCGGGTGCTCAACAACGCGCTCGAGGCGATGTTGGCCCACGAGGGTCGGTCGGATCTGATGGTCGTGGCCTCGGCGGGAAACGATGGGCCGACCGTCCCCGCCCGGCGGAACAGCCCCGCGGCAAACGCCGCGATCCAGTTCGACGGCAGCCGTTTCGCCGCGGTCGAGCACATCCAACCCGGGGCTGCCGCCGACCCGAGTGCGCAGCTCGGGGGCACGGTGAGCGCGCCGGGCACCTGCGTGACCAGCACCGAAGCGAACAATGGTGTCAACGAGGACGCAACGATCGCCAAATGTCCCTGGAGCGACGCCGGAACGAGCCCCCTCTACAGCACCCGGTCCGGCTCCTCCTTCGCCGCAGCCTACGTCACCGGGCTGGTCGCCGCGCTGTGGAAACTCCAGCCAGATCTCACGTTCAGCGAGATCCAGTCGCTGCTCAGCGACCCGATGTACACCCGGTCGACCACGGGCGGACGAAGGGGCACATCGACGCCTTCGCGGCGGCGATAGGCATCGACCTGGTATTCGAACACGATGGCAACACGATGCAGGGCTCCATGCTGGACGTCGACGACGGCACCCCGGACGGCAACCTCCGTCGCCGCGCCTTCCCGGAGGATCCCGATCCCGACACCTTCCACACCACGAACAAGGTCCGGGGAGACGGGCTCATCGACATGAGCGATTTCCGGGTCTTCCGCGATGCCTGGCTGGACGCTTCGGACGTCCTCATGGAGGTGGCGTTGGACGGAGACGCGTCCCACTTCAAGCGCGACCTCAACATGGACGGCTGCGTGGTCGTCGACAAGCTCTTCGAGCTCGACGACTTCCTCGCTGTGGCCCCGGGGCACCCCGCACGCATTCCCACCCCGACGGCCGAACAATGCAGCGCTTCGCTGCCGGAGCATCTGCACTCGCGCTTCGACTTCAACGGCAACGGGGTCCTGCCCACCGAAGCCGCATCCCTCGTGCCCCCCGCGTCAGCCGTCGCCCCCTTCAAGACGGATCCCGATACGAAGTGCACGGGGTTGGATACGCCCGCGGACTGCCTCCGCGATATCGACGTACTCCTCGACTTGTTGAGTTCCGGTGAGGCGAACGTGGACATCGCTGGACTTTCCGGCGACCCGCCCTGTGGTCCGGGCCCCTTCTCGATCCCGCCGCCGGCTGGCTGGTCGGCGACTTCGGTGATCGACGACCTGGAAGGGGACGGCATACACGACTACATGCGGTCGGCGGATCTGCACATCCGCTCAGGCGACGCGGACCCGGATTCGGGCCTGGTGGTGCGGAGCGGAAACGCGGACCTCAAATACTTCCGCAAGTGCCGCCACGATCCCTGGGACGGCGTGATCACCGTTCCGGTCTACGACGAGACGCCGGATTCTCGCCTCCAGGTCGACTACAAGCAGACGAAAGCGCACGAGACGCGTGGTCTGAAGCTGATCGGCGTACCCCTGCCGGGCGAGGACTTCAGGCTGGAGGTCAAATTCTCGAAACTCGACTTCGAGTCGACCCTCCCCGCCCGCCTGAAGTTGGCCTCGGTCTTCCCTAGAACCGAACAGTTGGAGTCCCTGATCCGGGATTCCGACCACCCCGAGGGACCCTACGCCACGGCGACCGCAGGGACGGAAGGGGATCTCGAATCACTGATGTACGACCTCGCCAATACGCACATCGTGCCCAAGGCGCTCATCAAGGCGTGGCTCGGCAAGGCCGAGCTGGTCGTACCGGCCTACACCTCGAGCTGCGCTGTCGTCAATGACGACGGCGATTGCGTGGCCTTCTACGGGAAGTTGATGGGCGCGCTCATGATGGGAGTCGACTGACCGGGAAGCTCCCGGGAGGGCGGGCCGCTCGCCCTCCCTCCCACTTCCGCCCCGGTGGTTCGCACAGCCGACGCAAGACCCCTCGCCGCCGGGGATTCGGGAGAAATCCTGCCGAATCCCCGGCGGTTCTGCGTTGCGGAGGTGAGGCGCGTGGGCGTCTCATCGACGGCGGAGTTCGCCGGACGCCGGAGCCTACGGGCGGATAGCGAGCGCTGCCCTCGGGACACGCATCTCCCACCCTGGGCCTCTCTTTCATCTTCGAGGGAAACCGTGCGCCGCCAGATCGAATCCGCCCTCGAGGCGCACGCCCACTTCGTCTATCGCCGCGCGTGGTGGGTGATCGCGGCGGTGGGGCTGCTGGTCGCGGCGAGCGCCACCCAGATCCCGAAGGTCGAGTTCGAGAGCGACGCGGAGAGCTTTCTCCACGAGCGGGATCCCGTGCGGCAGACCTATGCACGCTTCCTCGAAGAGTTCGGGCGCGACGACGCGATGATCATCGCCGTGGAGCCCCCCGAGGTCTTCGATCTCGCCTTCCTGGAGAAGCTCCGCCGCTTCCACGAAGAGCTGGAAAGCGACATCCCCTACGTGCACGACGTGAAGAGCCTGATCAACGCGCGGCACACCCGCGGCGAGGGCGACGAGCTGATCGTGGGCGATCTCTTCGAAGAGTGGCCAGCCGACGCCGGAGCTTTGGCGACTCTCCGCGCGCGGGCCCTCGCCAACCCGCTCTACCGCGACATCGTGCTGTCCCGCGACGCGTCCCTCACCACCGTGATCGTCGAGTTCGAGGCGTTCGTCGAGCCCTCGGAGGACGACGCGATCCTCGCCGGCTTCGAGGAGAGCGCGGGCGGCGAGGCCCCCCTCCCCCGCAAGCTCAGCGCCGACCAGGAGGCCGAGGTCGTCGCCGGTGTCTACGAGGTGATGGCGCGCTACGAGACTCCCGATTTTCGCCTCTACGCGGCGGGCGCCCCGGTCCTCAACACGGACATCATCGCGTCGATGATGAGCGACGTCGCGCGCTTCACGGGGCTCTCCATCCTCGTCATCGCAATCGTCCTCAGCGTCGTCTTCCGCCAGATCACGGCGGTGGTGGTGCCGCTGCTCGTCACCCTGCTCTCCCTGACCGCGACCGTGGGCACGATGGGCGCGCTGGGGATCTCCTTCATGCCGGTATCGGAAACGGTCCTCTCCTTTCTGTTGAGCGTGGGCGTGGGCGGCACCGTCCACCTGCTGGTGATCTTCCTGCAACGCAGGCGCGCGGGCGCGGATGCGGAGAGCGCCCTGGCGGGCGCTCTCTCCCATTCGGGGCTCCCCATCGCCATGACCTGCCTCACCACGGCGAGCGGGCTCGCCTCCTTCGCGACCGCGGAACTCGTCCCCATCGCGGTCTTCGGCGTGGTGGCGCCCATGGGCGTACTGATGACGCTGGCGTCGACGCTCCTGCTGGCGCCCGCGTTGATGGCGGTGATGCCGATCCAGGTGCGCAGCGCGAAGGCCCTCGAGGCGACGCCCTCCATCCGTCTGCTCACTGCCTGCGGGCGCTTCGCGACCCGACACCCCCGCAGCTTGCTCGCAGTCTGTGCGCTCTGGGTGCTGATCTCCTTCGCGGGCATCGCGCGCCTCCAGGTCGCCCACAACACCCTGGACTGGTTCCCCGACGACCAGCCCGTCAAGGTCGCCACCCTCAAACTCGACGAAGAGATGGCGGGGTCCGTATCCGTCGAGTTCCTCGTGGACACCGGCAACGAGAACGGGCTCTACGACCCCGCGCTGCTGCGGGGCCTCGACGAGGTCTCGAAGTCCGCCACGCGGCTCGAACTCGAAGGCGTCGCGGTGGGCAAGTCCATCTCCCTGGCCGACGTGGTGAAGGAGATCCACCAGGCGCTCAACGCCGACGCGCCCAGCGCCTATGCGGTTCCCGGGGACCGCCGGCTGATCGCCCAGGAGATCCTGCTCTTCGAGAACAGCGGCAGCGACGACCTCGAGGATTTCGTCGACACGCAGTTCAGCACCGGGCGGATCAGCATGCGGGTGCCCTTCGTGGATGCCGGCCGCTATCTCGCCTTCGGAGCCGTCGCCAAAGAGGTTTTCGAGGAAACGCTCGGCGAAAGGGCGCGCCTCACCATGACCGGGGCCATGAGCCTGATGGGGCGGACGATCACCGCGGCGGTGGAGACGATGATGCGCTCCTACGTGATCACGGTCTCGGTCATCACGGTGCTGATGACGCTGCTGCTGGGAAGCATTCGCCTCGGATTGATCGCGATGCTCCCCAACCTGTTTCCCATCGTGGTCACGCTCGGCTTGATGGGCTGGCTGGGGCTTCCCCTCGAGATGTTCTCGCTGCTCATCGGGAGCATCGCGCCGAGCCTGGCGGTGGACGACACGATCCACTTCATGCACGGCTTCCGAAACGCCCACGAGCGCAGCGGCGACGTGGAGCGCGCCGTGTGCGAGACCCTCCAGACGACTGGGCAGGCCCTGCTCTTCACGAGCATCGTCCTCTCGTTGGGGTTCTCGATCTACGTCTTCTCGGCGCTCAACAACCTGACGAACTTCGGCGCCCTCACCGCCTTCGCGATCATGATGGCCTTCGTGGCCGACATCCTGATCGCCCCCGCCCTGATGGCCTGGGTGAATGGAACCGGGCTTCGAGACGCAGCGGCACGCGGGGCCGCCAACGACGGCGGCGCTTCGGGCCCCCGCTAGGCTTCGCGCCCGGGCAGGCCGATTTCACCGGCTCTCGAGAAGGTCGAAGGGGCAAAAATCCCAGATGCGCGAGATCCCCCCTGGGGGCTTTCTGTAATACATCTTCCCGGAAGCATGAAGGCGCGCTTGCACTTCCTCCGCGCCCGTCTTCGAGCCACCCAGGTGTTCCTCGCAGGCCCGCAAACGCGCCGGGGGCATGGATCACCCGCGCGAAAATCTCGCGCTGGGATGAATCACTCCGTTTCTTCACTTTACATTTAGTTTTCTCTAGGTGGAACGAACAAGCCGGTGTGATGTATTCTTAAGTCACCAACAGAGAGGGCGAGAACAGGACGAAACTCGAAGCGTTCCTTTGGGGGGAAGCGATCAAACAGACGCGTCGGAGCAGGCGCGGTTTTCTTCTCGAGGAGCAGCGGTGACGGGCGGATTCGCAAGGTCACTGTGCTTTCTTCTCTTTGCGGGAGCGCTCCCCGGGCTGATCCTTTCGGGCTGTGGATCCGGGCACAAGAACGGTAAGGGAGACCCCTCCGCGCCGGTCTCCGTGGAGATCACGTCCCCCGCGGATCAAGCGCTGCTCAATTCCTCTTCGCCGCAGGTGAGCGGCACGATCAGCTCGAGCGTCACGTCCGTCGACGTGTCCGGCTTCCCCGCCACGATTTCCGGAACGACCTACACGGTCACCGTGAACCTGGCGGACGGACCCAACACCCTGGTGGCCACCGCCCAAAATGCACTCGGAGACACCAGCACCTTCTCCATCGAGGTCGTCGTCGACACACTTCCACCGGTTTTCACCCTGGACTCTCCGGTCGACCAGACGCTCGTCCGCCAGTCGAGCGTCTTCGTTTCGGGCACCGTGAGCGACCCGACCGCGACGGTCACGGTATCCGGACTTCCGGCAACGCTGACCCCCGGTGGTTTCCAGGTGGAGGCTCCACTCCAGGAGGGCGCCAACACCCTGACTGTGACCGCCACGGACCCTGCGGGCAACACTACGACGTTCAGCGTGCAGGTGGGGAGCGATACCGTGGCACCCCAGATTGCCATCGTCACTCCCCCCACCGGTGCGTTGCTCGCCCAGTCTCCGGTGATGGTGACGGGCACCATCGACGAGTCGACTGCGGTGGTTACCGTGGCCGGAGTGGCGGCTAATGTCGCCAGTGGCAGCTTTTTCGCCGACGTGCCTCTGGTCGAGGGCGGGAACGTGTTGACGGCAACCGCCGTCGATCCGGCGGGGAATTCAGGCCAGTCTGCCGTCCTCGTGACACTGGACACGACGCCACCGGTGGTGCGGATCACGACCCCCGCCCATGGCAGTGTCGTGTACACGGACACGGTTGCCGTGACGGGAACTGTCGATGACAGCGCTGCGGCGGTGGTGGTGAGCGGCCAGCCGGTCGCGGTCACGGCCGGTCAGTGGAGTCTGGCGTCCGTCCCGGTCGCGTTGGGCGCCAACACGTTGACCGCAGTGGCCACCGACGCCGCCGGCAATGTGCGGCAAGACAGCGCCCAGGTCGACCGTCAGGCAGTAGCGCTCACTGCGCTCTCCCTCGAGCCCGCCGGCGTGCATTTCGATGCCGTTGACGACCAACAGCCCTTGCTGCTCCGGGGCCTTTTCAACGATGGATCGAGCGTCGATCTCACCACCGAGGCCGGCACCACCTACACGTCGAGCAACCCCTTCGTGGCCAGCGTCGATGCCGCCGGCCTGGTGACCGCCAAGGCCAGCGGCCAGACGAGCATCGAAGCGGACTCTCAGGGGCTCACTGCCGCTTCCGAGGTGACGGTGGAGTTGGGCGTTACGTTGACGAGCCTCGAGCTTTCCCCCGGCACGGTGACGCTGGTGGGGCAGAACGCGACCCAGCAGCTCAGCGTCGAGGGCAGCTTCTCCAATGGGAGCGTTCGCGATCTCTCCCCGGGTTCCACGGGCACCGTCTACCAGAGCGACAACCCGTTGCTGGCAAGCGTCGGCGTCGATGGCCTGGTTCGGGCGGAAGGCGCTGGAACCGCGACGATCACCGCGACCAATGGGCAGGCAACCGACAGCACCCAGGTCGAGGTAATGATCACTACGGGCGCCGGCTTCCTGCATGGCGAGGTCTACGACGACAGTCTGGGCTTGCCGCTGGCGAACGCATCGGTGTCCTTGCTGGCCGACGGCGGGGGGGCGCGTTCACCACCGCTCGAGGTTGGCGTCGACGCCAATGGCGAGTTCCTGTTGTCGGGGCAAAGCGGCCCGGCAGTCGTGCGGGTGGAATCGCCGGGCTTCACCGCGGTGGAACGGCTGGCGACGATTCCCGCGGGCACGGCCCAGCGCTTGCTGGACACGCGGCTGACGCTTCTGGATGACAGCGTCACTTCGGTCAGCTCGGCGACCGGCGGTGTGGCGACGAACTCGAAGGGCGAGCTGGCCTTGACGTTCGGTGCGGGCGCCCTCGCGGCAGACGCCGACCTGCAACTCACCCGGATCAGCAACCAGGGGCTCGCCGGAGTCCTGCCCGCTGGCTGGTCGCCCGTGGCGGTGGTGGACATTGCGCCGGCCGGGCTCGAGTTCGCGCAGCCCGCGCAGCTCGCGCTTCCCAACGATTTCAATTTCCCCGCTTCGAGTGCAGTGGATCTCTCGACCTACGATGCGGCGACCCACCAGTGGGTTGGAGCCGCGCCCGCTCGAGTCAGCGTCAATGGCCAGACCATTACCGCGCCGCTGGAGGGTACGGGCCAGGTCGCCCTGCTACTCGCCGATGTGACGCCTCTCGCTCCTCCGGCACTGCAGACGGGTGTGCCCCTCGAGGGTGTTGCGCTCGGATCGCTGCCCGCGGCTCCGGTCGTCCAGACCGACGTCGTGCCTCCGTCCGCACCTCCCGGCCCGGAGGCACAGGCCGTCGGGAGCATCGTCGTGACCCCCGCCCAAGCCCTTCCGAGTGGCACCCCCGTCGTCGCCCAGGTGAGTGAGATCTTCGATCTGCTGGACGGTACCCAGATCGTCCCGCGACCCTTCGACGAAGACCTGCTGCTGTATCAGCTCCCGTTTGGGACGGGGGCAAACGAGTTGGGAACCGAGTTCCCCGTCACCCCCTCCCGGGACTTCACCCTGCAGGAGCTCTCGCTCGGCGTCGTGCTGATCGACGTGACGGCTCCGGGTGCGTCGATCGCGGGATCGGTGGTGGGTTCTTCGGGCGCCTTCGTCGGTGACGGCGCGGGCACGACGGTCCAGATACCGGCGGGCGCATTGGCTGCGGGGGCGGTGGTAGAAGCGCGGGCGCTGGATCCGGCATCTCTCCCCGTCGCGTTGCCTCCAGAACTGGATGTTCTCGGGGGGGTCAGCCTCGACCTGGTGGGGGCCGTGCTGGCCCAGTCCGCCCAGCTTTCGATTCCCCGGCCCGCCAGTGCCGAGGATGGCGACCCCGTTTTCGTCGCCCAACTCATCCGCGATTCACTGGGCGCGCTGCGCCTGCGGATCGTCGCGATGGGGCTGGTCCAGGAAAGCGCCATCGTGAGCTTCAACAACGCCGACGGGACCGTGCTGCCTGGCATCACCGCTGGCGGTGACTACGTCTTCCTGCATCCCACGACGCCCCTCTCGCTCATCGCGGGGTCCGTGTTGGCCCCCGGTGGCGTCGCCCCGAAAGCGGGTGCGCTGGTGGAGTCCGACACCTCGCTCTTCGCGGACGTCACCCCCGCCAGTGGTCGCTACGCGGTTGCGGGCCACTCCCATTCGCCGACCGTGGTGAGCGCCCGCGATCTCGTGCTGGGCGATGCGGTCGCTGGCACAATCACCGCAGGGCCTCCCGGTACGACAACCCCGCTGGATCTCGTGCTCGCGCCGATCGCTCCTTCCCTTCTGTCCAGTGACCCCGTGGATGGGGCGGTCGACATCCCGCTCGACGCGCCGCTCACCGCGCTCTTCTCGAAAGCTCTCGATCCCGCGAGCGTGGACGCGGCCACGGCTCTGACCCTGGGCGACGGGACACCCGTGGCCTCGACCCGCGCACTGTCCACCGACGGCCAGACCTTGTGGGTTCTCGCAGACGCTGGACTCGCGTCCCTCACCGACTACATCCTGACCCTCGGAGTCGGGCTCTCGGACCTGGCGGGCAACGCCCTTGCAACCCCGGCGGCGATCGCCTTCGCGACTCTGGACACATCGAAACCCCCGCAGCCGTCCGCCGGCCAGATCATCGCCACCCTGCCCGACCCCCAGGGCGAAGTCCAGGTCATCGCCTCCCAGGGCACGGCGGAGGCGCTCTCGGGTGTAACGGTCAGCAACCTCGCTACGCAGGAGACCTTTACGGCGCTGGCCCAAGAAGACGGTTCCTTCCGGCTCCGCATCGACGCGACCGTCGGCGACGAGCTGGCGCTCACCTTTCGGAACGCAGCGGGCCAGGACGTCACGGTGCTCGTCACGCAGTTTGAAGGGAGCGACGGCACGGTGGGCTTCGGCGACGCCGGCGGAACGGCGACGGACCCGCTGGGCCGAATCGCTCGCATTTTGCCCGACGCACTTCAGGTGCCCACCGAACTCAAGATCGAAGAACCCTCGAGTCCGGGTGGTCTGCCGATACTGCCCGCGAACTATCACTACGTCGACGAGTTCGATGTGACCCTGACCGGTGGACAGTTCAAGCGGCTCGTCGAGCTCACTTTGAAGGAGAGCCAGAACCGCTTTCCGCCCGCGATCGATCGCGCGACCCCCTTCGCGAATAGCGGTTCCCTGGTGGTGCCCCTCGACTTCCTGGTAAATGGCACCGTGAAGTTCAGCGCGCGTGCCGAGGACGAAAACGGCGATCGCCGCTCCGTGGAGCTGGATACCCTGATCGTAGGCGGGGCGCCGGATACCACTCGGGTGGAAGTCGGAGAGCTGGGTCGCTTCCCCACGGTCTTCCTGAGCGCACCCGCGCAGGGGCTGCCCAACCAACAGCTCGCGGCCAGCGCCGTGGCCCCTGCTGCGCGCATCGACTTCGAGCTTCCGGTCCCCGCGGGCCTGGTCGGTACCCCCGATCTCCTGCTGGTGCGCCTCACGGAGTTGGCCGGTGTCGACAAGCTCGCGGTAGTGGACCGCTTGGAGGTCGTCGACGTGGCGAGCACGCCGATGCTTCTCACCACCGGGCGCGACATGCCGGGCGCGATCCTGGGAGGGAGCTACGCGGTGGTGGAAGCGCCCACCGATTTCGTCGACGTGAGCGGACGCAACACGGGTCCGGCCGCAACGATCGCGCTGCGGGACACGCCCTTCGTATACGAAACCCGGGGCCCCAACGAAGCATTCCTGTTGCCCATCGCGCCGAATACGAACTTCGAGCTGGACTTCACGGATCCGGAGAGTGGTTCCGTGAACGGCACCGCGACGGGGCAGACACCCGCCACGGGCAGCCTGGATCTGGGAGAGCCGCTGGGGGCCGATGCGGGCAATCTCAGCGTCCGCGCCCAGCCCGAGACCGGCTTCGTGGTCGATCCCGCTGCGTCGCTGCTGCTTACATTCTCGGAGCCCATCGATGCCACCACGCTGAGCGGGGAGCTGGTGGTCACCGACTCGCTCGGCAATCGCATCTTCGGTACGACGTCGATCTCCGCCGACAACAGGGCGGTGACCTTTACGCCCTTGCGCCGCTTCGCTTTCGGCCGCGACTACCGTTACGGCGTTTCGACTCGACTGCTGGCTCTGTCCGGCGCGCGCCTCGCCGAGCCCTTCCAGGCGAGCTTCTCGGTTTTCACGCCGCGGGTGCTGGGCAGCAGCGACTTCGATTTCGTGCGGGACGTGGCCGTGGTGGGCGACGTGGCGATCGCGGGTGGCGACCTCGGCTTGACGGTTCTGGATGTCAGCACGCCCGATGACCTGGAGGTGGCGGAGCAGCTGCCCGTAGGCGGCGGTGTGACGGGGGTCGAGTTGGCCGACGGTGTGAGCTTCAACGACCGCAACGGCGAAGCCGTGGCGGGCCGGCTGGGCTTCGCGCTGAGTGGTGATGACACGTCTGCGGGCCTCCTTCGGATCTTCGACCTCAATACCCTGGGGAGCGCCGCGTTTCTCGGAAGCGCCCAGCTCACGAATCCCTCGGGAAGTGTCGCACCTGCGGGTGTTCCCGATGCTCCCGGCACTCCCAGCTCCGTGGCCTTGCGCGAGGATTTCGAGGTCCTGCTCGCCGTAACGGAACTCGGTGTCGAGTCCGTCACCCCGGGCGAGGCGATCCCCGACGATCCCGGCAATCCGGGGGCCCCCCTCGGCCCCCGCTACCCCGCTGCCGGCTTCGAGAGCGCAAACGACGTGGTGGTGCTCGAGGACGAGTTGCTGGTCGCGGGTGCCGGTGGCCTCACGATTCTCGACGCTACGACCTTCGAGGCCATCGCCCAGGTGTCGACCACTGGAGACGCCCAGGCGGTTGCGGGTCTTGCGGCTTTCGAAATGGACATCAACGGCAGCGGTGTGCTCGAGGCGGACGAGACCTTCGACCTCGCCGTGGTCGCCAACGGGAGCGATGGGACCCTTCAGTTCTTCGACCTGCGCGTCCCCAGTAGCCCCATTCTCATCAGCGCGGTGCGTCTACCGCACGCGGTCGACAGCGTGGCACTGTCTCGCTCCGAGCGAATGGCTTTCGCCGGTTGCGGCGCGAGCGGTGTGGCGCTCGTCGACCTCTCGGGTCCCAGCAGCATTCAGCCCATCGATCTCGATTTCGACACGCTGGACGATCGAGTGCTCGGGATCGTGCCCACACCTGGCGCGGCGGGGCGAATCGCTCTGGATCTCGGTCGTGGTGTCGGCTACGTGGCCGATGGGACGGCGGGTGTGTCGGTGCTCCAACTCGTGCCGCCACGAACGGTGATCCGTGACCTCATGCGCGACCCGGTCGCGGCCTCCGTGGGTGACGAAACCCCGGTGACCGACACCCTGCCCGCGCTGTTGACCGACGATGCACTTCTCGTGACCGTCGACGCCGCGATCCCACCGCAGACCTTCCTCTTCCTCACCATCGAGGAGGAAGCGCTGGTTGACGGCCAGAGGGTGCTCGCCTTCCCGGATGGCAGCACCTCCGTGCAACTCGAGGAGGGTACCCACACCCTGACCCTCCTCGTGTCCGGTGTCCTGGCCCCCGCCGAGAACGGTCTGCGAAGCGCCGCCCTCCACGTGCGGGATACCGGGGGGAACATCCTCGCCGAGCACACCTTCACCGTCGCGGAAGCGACCTTCGCAGCGAGCGACGTCGTCGAGCTCTTCGCCGCCCCCGAGTCGCTCGTGCTGCTGCCGGGCGCCCTCGACGCGCCACTTTCGGTGGGAGGCACACTCTTCGACGGCCGCGTGGTGAACCTCACCGCCTCGGCGGCGGGGACCACGTACCGCGTGGCCGATCCGGTGATCGCGAGCGTGGATGGCGAAGGCCTGGTGACGGGCAACGCGGCCGGCACCACCAACTTGGAGATCGCCAACGGGGCTCTCACCGCCTGGGCATCCGTCGAGATGCAGGGCGCCGCGGTCGTCGCCGACATCACCGTATTCCCCGAGTACGCGACGCTCACCAGTGCCGGACAGACGCTTTCCGTCCGCGTCGACGGCCGCTACTCCTACGGCGCCGTCCAGGATCTCGCCAGTGGGTTCGGGGCCGTCTACAGCAGCACAGATGCTGCGATCGCGGGCGTCGACAACGACGGTGTGGTGACCGCCAACGGCGAGGGCGTCACGACGATCACGGTCGATTTCAACGGCCTCGTCGACACGGTGGAGGTGAACGTCGAGTTCCGCACCGTTCCCGCGGTGAGTTCCATCGCGTTGAGCCCCGTCGCTTCCGTCTTCAGTGATGCCGGCGGGGTCCTGGTGCGCGCCGATCTCGTGGGCACGGGCTCCCTCGAGGGCTTGCCCGTGGTGTTCAATCCGACGGGTGTAGGCGGGGCACCGGTCACAGTGCAGAGCGAAGTCGGAGGCATCGCCCAGGTGTTTCTCGAGGCCCTGAGCCCGGGGAGCGGAAGCGTCGAGGTATCCGTCGTCGATCCCACCAGCGGGCTGACTCGCAGCGACAGCGAGCCCCTCACGGTCATTGCTGCGGGTGAAGACCTCGAACCCAATGACACCTTCGCCCAGGCGACGCCGGTATCCGGCAGCGAGGTGAGCGGCACCGTCGGGGGGGACGACACCGCGGACGTCTTTCAGTTTACGAGCGACACCGGCGGCAACATCCTGGTAGGGATCTCGCTGCCCTTCGATACCGACCCCACCGGGGTGACGCTGATCGTGCGCGATGAGAGCGGGACCGAGACGGCGCGCCAGGCGCTCACCTCGACCGAAGACGACCTCACGGCCACCATCGCCGCGGGTTCGAACACGCTGTCGCTGGAGAGCAGCATCGGGCCGGTGGCCTACACGCTGCGCACGCGCGTGGAGCAAGAGCCTGTGACCATCGCCAATGTGAGCCCCTCCTCGGGTGGGCCGGGGACGCTGGTGACCGTCACGGGGACCGGCTTCAGCACCGACACTCGCGCAAACCTGGTGTTCTTCGGTGGCATCGCGGGTGCGGTGACCTCCGCTTCGTCCACATCGCTCCAGGTCGTGGTGCCCGCGGCGGGTGTGGATGCAGCACTTTCGATCTCTGTGGGAAGTAGCACTGCGGCGGGGCCGGTATTCACCGTAGGCAACACCATCTTGCCCGACATCGAAGTGACGCCGCCGGATGTCACGATGATCCGGGTCGACCCCGTGAGCGGCGCACGGCTGGTGGTCAATCGGCTGGTCGTCGGCTTCGACCCCATCGTGGACCGACCGGCGGTGGCTGCGGCAGCTGCCGCCCTGGGAGGTACGGTCGTCAGCTATCTGCCGGCCTTCAACATCTACGAACTCGAGTTCCCGGGCAACAGTACTGTGGCCGGGATCCAAGGCTTGGCCGCAGCCTTTGACGCGATGCCGGATGTGTCTACTGCGGTCCCACACCTACTCATGCAAACCGCAGCAGGCGCTACCCACCTCGACAACCGCGATCTGCACAATATGAGCACTCGGGCGGGCGCCTACCAGCTGATCAAGCTGGACGAAGCTCTGGAAGCGGTGCGCTCCTCGGTGAAATTCAAAGATGCAGCCAACATCCGACCGGTTCGCGTCGCCGTCCTCGACACCGGCTTCGACTCAGCATTTATCAAAGAGACGAAGGCGTTCATTGACGTCGAGTACATCGAAGCCACGGGGCCCCTCGATCCGAGCACCTTCCCTTGCCTGTTGATGCCAGAACACCCCTTCAATCACGATGTAGATGGCCACGGCACATTGGTGACGAGCGTGATCGCCGCTTCCAACAACAGAACCGGAATGAATGGCATCCTGTCCGGGCTCTACCAGCCCGAGCCCGCTGAAGTCGCGAAGGTCCACGTTCTTGTCTACGGCGTCGCAGTTCTGAAAACAGCGGTTCCCTATCTTCACAAAGATGATCTCGAATTATCCCATGTTGCAATCCTGGCGGCTCTCGAGGATGTGAACAGACGGAACCGCTGCACCCCTGCTGATCGCGTAGATTCAGTGAACATGAGCTTCGGCTATGGCTACGAGGAGAAAAGCGGGGCGTACACAGAAAGTATGGAGCAGCGGGCGCCCTTTATCGAAGCCCTGGAAAGTAGTTCACTGGTGGCCATCTCTGCGGGAAACGGTGGCGTAGACGCAAAGTACCAGTCCCCAGCCAGCGCTGCCGGCACCATGCCGCACGTGATCGCGGTCGGTGGCGTGGCGGTGTCGAATTGGGACGGCACCGGCGAAACCGCGGACCATCGGGCGATTTTCGGGCGGCCTAAGCCCCGGTACGCCAATTTCAAGAATTCGATGCAGTGCTCGAGTCCGCCGGCGCCAGGATCCAACTGTGGGGCGATCATCGCGCTGGCGGCGCCGGCCGAAGACGTGCTGGGCTATCAAGGTCTGGGGGTCACGGGTGGTAGAAAGGCGGACAAGGGGCGACTCAACGGAACCTCTGTCGCGGCCCCGATGGTGGCGGCGGCGGCGGCGCTTCTACAGGCCATTCGCCCGACCCCGCAGCCCTTCACCCCAGCTCGCCTGCGCGAGATCCTGGTAGAGACCGCAGACCCCATTTCGAGAACGTGGGCTCCGGGGGACATGAAGCGGCTCAACCTGCTGTCTGCTGTACGTGCCGTTCTCGAACCAATCGACAAGCAGTTCATCTGGATCGCGGACCGCAACGAGGACACCCCGCTGCCCACGGCGCCCGGCAAAGCGTCGGGCAAGCTCGTGGCCCTTGACGTCGATCCCCTCGACGGTCAACCCGTCGCACTCGCCAAGGATGTGCCGCTCACCTTTGCGCGCGACGGCGTGACCTTCCAGGGTACCCACCCGACTTCACTGGCAGTCTCGCCGGTGGGCGATGTCGCTTACGTCATCGCCGACGACACGGGCAGCCGGGGCGCGGGGATCGTGGTGGTCGACACGCTCGAAGCCGTGGCGGAGGACTTCATCCCCTTCTGCGGTGGCGTTTTCCCCGCCGCCTGCGGGAGTGCGTCGCCAGTGGTCGTCACCACCGAAAAGCCGGGAATCGCCTTCAGTCGCGACGGGCGCCTCGCATACGTGTCGACGGGCAAGCGCATCGTCATCGTGAACACCGACACCCGGCTCATCGTAACCCGCTATCGCGATCTTCCGCCCCCATATGATGCTCGTGCCAGTCGAATGAATCGTACCGATTCACTTGCGGTCCGGCTTCAGAAGGTCGCGGATCGCTTGCAGCGATCCGTGGGTGCCGAATCGCTCCCGGGGACTGGCTTCGGTGATCTGCAGGTGTCCCCGGATGGAAAGCGCCTCTATGCCCTCATGGAGACCGGTCTCGGTGGCGGTCGCCAACCCGGTGGCATCTCGAATATCAATATCGACCTCTACACAGACGGCGATTCGTCGCGCTTCGGTCTGCAGCCCAGCCTCGACAACTACTTTACCTTCGCCACGCCCGACGAGCTGACCGAGAAGTCTTCTACGATTCCCGATATTGCCAAGGGCGATGAGCCGAAGGCCATCGCAGTTGCTCCCGACGGGAAGCACGTCTACCTGGTCAATGGCGGCGTCAACTTTTTCAGAGGCACCCCGCCGGACGACCTACAAATCGGCCATTACACCAACTTGTTCGGCATGTCGATGATGTCCATGCAGGTAATGGGCACCATTGGGGGCTTGACGGGCCTGATGGCGGGCATGTCCGCGCAGGCCTTTGTCAACCAATTGCTCTTCACCCAGCTCATCATGGACATCAAGGCCCAGATGAATTCGGGCCGGACTCAGATTGCCGCCGAGGGAAACACCAGTGTGTTCAGCAGCAAGACCCACGCGTCGCCGAGCGGCCCGCAGACCATCGGGAATCGCGAGTGGCTGTATCCCGCGCTGGTAGGCTTCGGGTGGAATCCGCCAGCCGGTAGTGGGCTCCTCACCAACCAGTTCGACTACAACGAAGTCTTCGCCAGCCGCCCCTTCGACATGGTGATCCGACCCGACGGTCGACGGGCCATTTCCCCCTACTACCTGACCGGCAATATCGGCGTAATGGATCTCGACGTCCAGAACCGGATGCGGGTCCTCCCGAATCCCAATCAAGCGCTCGCCGGCCTCGACCCCGAGAGCTTCCAGGCGGTCGCGGGGGTGACCCCGGCACTGCTTCTCGACAATCACCTCTGGCCCAGGCGCGGGGTGATGTCCGTCTTCCGGGTGGGCGCCACTGAGACCTCCAAACTGCAAAGCCCCGATGAGGCGGCACTCTTCAGCTGGGACGCCGCCTATGCACAAAATGGGCGCTTCTCCGTGGTGAGCCACGCGGGGTCGGCCCCGCCCTACACCGAGTCCGTCTATATGCCCGACTTCGAGAGCGACGTTTCCGGGGCGCTTCGGCCCCTCATCGAGTTGGGCTTCAGCTACAGCGGCGGCAACACCATCAAGGATCCAAAGGGGTTCACGCGGACGGTGGGAGAGACGGCGACATTCGAGCGTGGAGGCGGTGCGATCACGATCATCGACGATGTCGCCATGGACGCCGACTTCAACGCCAACGCGGATGAGTCCTATCCCAGTCCAAACGGGATCGACCGGCCGTGGTACACCGCCCACCCGATCTGCAAAACGGTGGGGATCGAGCTCCTGCCGGTCTGCAGCGCCGACGTGTTTACGCGGCTCTTCGGCTACAACAGCACCGTGGCGGCCAAGCAGCGCTTCCACCGCCCGCGCGGAATCGCGATGCAACCCTTTGTCACCTTCGACCAGCCTCGCTTCGGCGATTTCGTGGGGCCGGGGCAGGCGGTTGAGATCCTGTGGCGGGAACCGCGAGTCGCGAAAGTGAGCTTTGCGTTCCATCTTTTCAACAGCGCGACGTCGGCCTGGGAGATCAAAGGCGAAACGGCCCCGATCGTTCTGACTTCCGTGCAGAGGAGCAAGAAGAACTTCAAACGGGATCTCAGCACCCTCTACAGAATCGCGACCGGTGCCTACCCCCAGAACGGAAAGCATTACCGCATCGAAGCACGAATCTGCCAGGCCAGCGACGCTTGTTCTCGCTCGATTGCAGCTGGGACGCGCGAGGAGACGATCTCGATGGAGCAGATCGAGGTGCAGTATGGCGTGCAGAGTGCGTCTGCCAGCGGGTGCAGTGCCGCGGTAGCGGTCTCTCCGAACCCGCTGAAGATCTTGCACGGCCAGGAGAAGCAGTTCAACTACAGGATCACCCTCGCACCGAGCGACTCACTGACGAGCGAGGTGGCAATCGATGTAGACGTACCGACTGCGGAGATCAACCTCAAGAAACTCGCGGTGACCATTACGCCGGAGACGGACGGAAGGTTGGCGGGTAATCCCATCGTGAAGTTGAAGAAGGAGAAAGGTACCGAAGAGCGCTTTGCGATGAATGACTTCGACGTAAACGTGTCGTTTTCCACGAGGAACTGAGGCCAGCAGGTCAAGGTGGTCAACGTGGAGGTCATTTCGAACACCAAAAAAGCCCAGGAGGAAATCCTCGCTACGTATGCGGATCATCCGGATCTCGGCGACCGGTGCCAGACGGGGGTCATTCCAGAAATGAATTTCCTGGGCGCCGTGGGGCCGAAGCTTGAGGCTGCACTCGGTTTCAACCCGTGGATGGATTCGACGGATTTCCCGCCCGGGATCACCATTTTGCGCGAACTCCCAAATGGCGACCGCTCTGTAGTTCAGGTGCTTCACAGCTTCGCGATGAGTGATCTCCGTTGCACCATTGCAAATACCGGCTGCATGAACTTGCAGCCCCTCCCCCGCGAGCGCGGTCCCCGCGTCGGCCGCCCGCCGGAGTTCGACCGCGAGACCGGAACAATCACCCACCATGGCGATTCACTCACCAACATCGACCTGTTGATCACCAACGCCGATGACCGAGCCTCCTCCGAGAACTCGAGACCGGAGTGTACGGTCGCACCCGGAAACAATCAGAATCAAGCCATCGTCGAGTACATCTTCGGCATCAATATGCAGGTCCAACAGCTGGAGCCGCCGCCGTGATTGAAGGACGGGAGTGAGCCTGGTGAAAACGCAGCAAAAGAGGAGGCGGACAATCGCGATTGTCTTCGCCGTACTCCTCGCGTGGGCGGTGGTGACGCCGACCACGCCGCTGCCTGCGTTCGCCCAGCCGGTGGCGAGCTTCGAGTTCGACATCGTCGGTATCGAGCTCAGTGTCGATCCGCCCACGCTCACGGTGCCAAAGAACATCCCGACACTCATCAACACCCAGCTCACGGTCCCGGGTGGAGGAGCCGCGGATACCCAGGCCGCTCTCGATCGACTGCGCGGCGAGACACGGGTAAAGGCTCAGCTGCGCGGGCCGGCGATCCCCACCCTCGAGATCGAGGCCCGCCCCGGCGATCCAATCCCGATTCCACCCTTCGCGCTGCCGGGCGACTACTTCCTCGATCAGATCCGCCTGGAAAAGGACGGACAGATCCTCTTGGACGGGAAGCCCAGCACGGTCCCCATTCAGGTCATCAGCGAGGTTCTGGTGACCAGCGTGAGCTCCAGGCCGCTCGCCATCGACGAGATCCGCGAGCGGGGGATCGTGATCGACGACAACAACTTCGACGTGATGGAGTTCCAGCTCGCGCTGAACGTCGACGGGAACCAATTCAAGATCAAGCTGCCCGTCGCGCTGCCGGGCCGAGATCTGGAGGGCTTCCAGAGCAAACCGGAGAAGCTCGCCCATAGCCTTGCCGTGCTGAACGCCAACCTCGCCGCGCAACAGACCGTCGAGTTGCCCCCGGGCTTCGACCGGCCCGAGCTCAATTTTTCCGTGGCCGCCATCCCCTTCTATCGCTCCCAGGCTGAGGACGAGGATGCGAATCCCTTCGGAGCACCCCCAATCACCGGGCTGGTGGTGATTCCGGGCAATATCGCCTTCCTCAACCAGTTCTTCTCCGTGATGGTCACGGTTGCAAACGTGGCGCCGGACGGGACGCTGCTGTCGGTCCGCGACCTCACTGCGGAGATCACGCTGCCCGCGGGCGATGATCGCGTGGCGGGTACATTCGAGCAGCCGGGAGACGATCCGCTGCGGCTGGGGCGCATCGCGGAAATCGGTGTTCAGCCCGTCGTGGATGTCGTGCAACCCGGCCCGGATGGCGATCTTGGCACCGCGGACGACATCGGCAGCATCCCCCCCCAGGCCATGGGCGAGGCCGAATTCCTGGTAGAGGGCCTGCGCGAGGGCTTCCACACGGTGGACATCGAGCTGTCGGGTGTCCTCGACGGCCTGCCGTCGGGGCCCGTGGAAGTGGCGGGTGTCGCGATCGGAGCCGTGCTCGTCCGCGATCCCAGCTTCGACATCACCCTCGCACACCCGCGCACGATTCGCAGCGGCGAGCCCTACGACCTGTACGCGACGATCACGAACACGTCGACGGCCGTCGCAAACCTGGTGACCGTGGACTTGGATCCGCGAGGACTTTCGGGCGCAGTGCTCGAGCCGAACACCGACTCCACGGTGATAATCGACACACTGCTGCCCGGAGACTCCTTCACCCAGAAGTTCACGCTGATCGCCCAGCGCACCGGCTCGGTGACCGCCGCCTCCTTCAACTCCGATCCCGGCGTGTCGGGGCGCTATCAGCTCACCAGCGGCGTTGGCGAACGCGACATTCCGCTCGCCCCCAATACCATCGTGCTACCGAGGACAACGGACTTCCTGCCCCCTGACTTGGTGGCAGCGGCCTTGCGGGTGCTGGGTCAGGCCTTCAGCATCGCCACCGCGCCCGCCGGCTCGTTGCCGCCTGACGTGCGCTTCATCCGGCGCCAGACCGTCATCCACCGTGGTCTCGAACTCGGTGAAGCGGGCCAGCGGGTGGCCTTCGGCGAAGACCTCACGCCGGTTCTGCAAGACCTCCTGCTCGATTGGCTCGGGGATCGAATCTCGGACGACGGTTTCGACGAGCTCTTGCGAGTGACGAACGCCGGCAAGGCGCTTGCCGACGAGTTCGGCGTGCAACTCCAGGGAGAGGTTGCCGCCACCAGCGTCCTCGCCTTCCTCGGCGCCATGGCCCAGCAGACGACGCCGCGTGACGGGCACCTCCTGGCCGTGGTGGGCGATGGCAATGCCGCCGCTCCCGTCGAGCTGCGGATCCTCGACTCGGCGGGAGAGGGCGCGGGCCCGGGCACACTGCCCGAAGACACGCTCTTGCCCTTCGCCGAGCACGTGCAATTCGGTCCAGCGGGTGGGTTGTCGCTGGTGAGCCTCTCCCAGCCCCAGCCGTCCGCTTACACGGTTGAGGTGGTGGGCGTTGCTGCGGGCACCTTCGACCTCGGTGTTGCGGTGCCGACCGGAGTGGGTGAGATCACGTTGCTTTCCTTCCCGGGCGTTGCGATCCAGCCGGGCGGCGTTGCGCGGGTCGTGGTGGATCTCGCCGGCGGGGGTTCCTTCGACCTGGCGCTGGACGTCGATGGCAACGGATCCGTCGACAGCGTGGTGACGCCCACAATGACGCTGCACCGGGAAGGCCCGCCGCAGGTGCTCACCGTGCGCCAGCTCGAGTCCTATGACCTTGGGTCGCCGGGAGACATTTTCGACCCTGCGACGTACGGGCTGCTCGTCGCGGTGCTCTTCGACAAACCCGTCGACGAGATGACCGCCACGGACCCGGCCCACTACGACATCGACACCAACCGCGCCCTGGGAGTGGTCCTCCAGCAGAGCGGGCGCATCTCCTATCTGTATCTCGAGCGTCCGATTGGGACCCTTGCTGATCGGGAAATCACGACCACCGGCATCTCGGATACGCGCGGAAACCCGTTGATACCCGACACCCGTACCATCGAGACCGTGCACTTCGACGGCGCCCGGGTCTTCGGGCAGCTCCGGCTGGCGGATGGCACGCCGGTCCCGGACGCGCTCTTCGACCTCACGATCGTCATCAGTTCCGAGTTCGCCTTCGACGTCGCGCTCATCCACACGGATAGCGAGGGCAACTTCGACTTCGACTTCGTGCGGCGCATCGGCGAGTACTTCACTCTCACGGCGCAGAATCCGGCGGACCTCGATTTCACCAGCGTCAATGCCACAGTACGGGCCGCCGGCGAGCAACTCCTGCTCTTCCCGACCTTTCGCGGCAAGGGTCTCGTGACGGGTCTCGTGACCGACGCCTCGGGTGCGCCCGTGGCGGATGCCCCGGTGCACCTCTCGAGCCCATCGCTCAGGGATCCCATCGGAGCGAGTTCCGACGCCCTCGGCCAGTACATCTTGACCGAAGTTCCTGTGGGGACGTACTCCGTGAAGTCCTGGGATGGCACCGGCGCGTTCGGGATCGCAAATGGCGTGGTCGAGGCGGCGGCAACGACCTCCACGACCGACATCCAACTCATCCATCGGAGCGCGACGGCGGCTCGGCTCGAAGGTCGCGTTTTCCTCGCCGACGGCGTGACTCCCGGTGACGGCTTTACGATCTATCTCGGCCGCTACAGTCGCCTCGACGACACGATCGAGGTCGTGGAGCAGACCGTCTCCGACACGTCGGGTTCGTTCTTCTTCGACCCGGTCGTTCCGACCTCCGACGCGCCGGGCTTCGCGAAATCCTACGACCTGATCGCTCTCGATCCTACGGGCCAGCAATTCGGGTTGACGGGCGGGGTCGTGGTTCCGGCCGGCATCACCACGGCGATCACCGTGGTCCTCGAGAACACGGGCGCGGTCAAGGGGAAGGTGAGCTACCCGCAGGGTGGGGGGGGAGTCCCCGGGGCGCTGGTGGCGGGTGGAACCGCGCTGGGCGTCACCGATGCCGACGGCTTCTTCGAGATCGACGGGGTGCGGCCGGGCAGGCGCGTCATCGAAGCTGGCGATCCGGTGACGAAACGGCGTGGTAGCCAGTCGGTCACCGTGCTCTCGAACCGAACCGTCAATATCTCCATCACCCTGGAAGCGCGCGCGACGATCGAAGGGACCGTGGTCAACCGCCCTGCGGGGAGACCAGCAGACGATTTCGTGCCTCGAGCCACGGTGCGGATCGTACGCGAATCCGGTTTCGAGTTCGTGTTCGCCAATGACCAGGGCCAGTTCCGCTTCCCGGACCGGCCGCTCGGCAGCTACCTCATTCAGGCACCGGGCCCCGACCAGAAGGTCCTGATCGAATGGATGACCGATCAGGGCATCAACCCCTGTTCGGCCTTTACGGCGATTCCACCGGACATACCCGCGGACGTCGACTGCTCGGGTGCTGAGAGCGAGACCTTCGCGGACCAGAATGAGGCTCTGGCCGCCTATCAGAACGCGCTGGAGACCATCTACAACGCCAGCGCAAATGCCCTCGCGGGACCGCCGCCCGCAAACCTCAGCGCCGGCTTCGGCTGGACCCGGGTGGAGCTCTTCCAGGACAGCGTGACAGTCCCCGCCAATATCGAGTACTTGGAGTTGGGAACCGTCTCGGGCCTCACTCTAGACGCCAACGCGCTACCCACGGGCGCCAATACCCGCGTCTTCAGCCTGGGTGTAAGTGAAAAGAATGGCAGCGCAAAGTACCAGGAGTCTGGGCGTCTGCTCACCGACCCCGTCACGGGGGAGTTCCTCTTTGGCGGCATCGCCCGTTACGACCACGGTACCTTTCTCAACACGGGCATTCGAGCCGGCAGCTTCAACCTCCAGGCGGCGTCGAGCTTCGAGGCCGGGTTGGCGACCTTTACGGGTCAGTTGGACACCACCACCCCCGACCTCGCTGGAATTCTGTTGCAATTTCCGCCGGCGGCGGACACGCGCGGCACGATCACGGGCACGGTCTTCTTGCCCGACGGAGTCACACCGGCTCCTGCGAATGTCGAAGTCAACGTCGCGTTCGGCACTGGAATCACCGTTACAACCGACGCCAACGGTCGTTTCGACAGCTCCTTCCCGATTCCACCCGGCCGCTATTTCGTCACGGCCACCGATCCCATCAGCGGCCTCACGGCCCGAGAAGCTGTGGGCGTGGTGGCTGGCGAGAACGTCGACATGGACATTCGCCTGCTCGGTCTCGGCGACGTACAGGTGGTGGTAAAGCGCCCGGACGGTACCCGGGTTCCGGGGATCAACGTCGTTATGGAACGTGGCAGTTTCCCGAACGATCGATACGATCGTGACTCCGACGCCAACGGTGATCTGCAATTCCTCAACATCACCGAGGGCCCCTTCGGTGTCATGGCGGAGGAGCAGGGCACCGGGCTTGCGGGACGCGCGAGCGGCGTCGTCTCCATGGACACCCCAGTGATGGTGGTGCTGACGCTCCAAGGTAGCGGCACCGTGACCGGCACCTTCCTGAGCGCAGACGGGGTAACTCCTGTCCCGAACGCGAATGTGAAGCTGAGTGGTGGTGTCAACGCCTACGCGAACACGGACGCCAACGGGCGGTTCCGGCTCGACGCCATTCCGGTGGGAAGATTCAGCGTAGAAGCCAGCGATCCATTGACCGGCAGGGTCGGTCGCGCGAGTGATGAGATCTTTGCGCAAAACGACGTGGTGGACATCACGCTGATCCAGTTCGGCCGGGGGCAGGTGATGGGCTTCGTGACCGAAGCCGATGGCGCGACACCGGTGCCCGGAGCCCGGGTTGCGCTCAGTGCAGGAGGGGGGCTCGGTCTCGGCACCCAGTCCACGACACGGTCCGATGGAAGTTTCGAGTTCGATGGCGTCCCGCAGGGAGATTTCTCCCTCTCGGCCTGGGATCCCGCTACCGATTTTTCCGGGAGGGCCGAAGGCAACATCGCATTTGACGGCGATCTGGCCGTGGAAAACATCGAGCTCGAGGGCTTTGGCGAGATTCGGGTTCAGGTGCTCGACGAAAATGGCGAACCCGCGACCAATGTCGATCTCACGCTGTCTGGACCCACCTCCGGCCGGACGGGTGTCGTGGATTCCCATGGAGAGTTCACCTTCGAGATATTGAAGCTCGGAGACTACGGGATTGCGGCGCGATCCATCGCCAACTCGCTCAATGGCGCCATCGGCGAGGCGACCCTCACGAATCCCGGCGAGCAG
>PVBE011640584.1_pt1 | contig 24870 bp, 19 predicted proteins | sample 1631181 | NCBI WGS metagenome assembly PVBE01 (sample SAMN08397723, study PRJNA350692) | Marine metagenome, whole genome shotgun sequencing project. | isolation source: water | place: Pacific Ocean | collected 2012-04 | reverse complement strand
TTCCTCTATGAAGGAGGTCGTTCTCTCTTTTGAATTTGATGAAAATTACTTTCCAGCAGAAATCATAGAATACATTGACGATTACGAACAGTTTTTTAAATCCAATGAATAAAATTTATTGTTCTATTTGAGACAATACCCATTGTAAAGGTTTGATGGTTATGGTTTCAGGATCTGTAATTTTCCCAGCTACATTATTTTTATCATCTATTCCTAAAAGAGATGTGCCGCAACATAACAACCCATATACATCTATTTTTTCATTTTCATTATCTTCTTTTTTTAAACAAAAAATAATTTTAGTGCCTTCCTTAACATATTCAAAGCCTAATCTATAGGGATGTTCATCTGTAAGTGAATCTGAATAATAAGGATATCCATATATCTTAATATGATTATCATGTAGCTCCCCTCTAACTACATCTAGAACTTTAATCCTTACAGCAGAGTGTCTAGTAGGAGAATCTGGAGCTAAAGGCTTATCACCGGGAAGAGAAATACGCTCTTTTAAAGCTACGACTTCTCCAACAACTATAACTTCTGCATTTTTTGCCTGATCTAAAAAAGAATAATAAACATCACATTCACATGATTCAGCATAACCATTTAATATTAATAATATATAAGCTAAAATTAGATTCATAACTGATCATTTTCATCTTCTTCATCTTTAGTAAAAGCGGTAGGCAACAAATTTATACCGTGCTTTTCTGCTACTTTCAATAAAAAAGGAATCAGCAAAGTGGAACCAGGAATCATAACAAAAGGAACCCCAATTCCCATCATTTTTAGAAGATCATATACCTGTGTTTTCAATTCCTTTTCTTCCTCTTTAGAAATCCTCCCCTCCTTTAAGTACTTAACAAGCACCTTACTGGCTTGTTGAGTTTCCTTGGCCTCTTCATTTAAATTTCCAAAAAAATGTTTAATGGCTTTGGTCGATTTATCTTTATTGTCTTTTAGTTTATCAGCAAATTCCTTTCTACCCTTTTTTTCAAAGAATGAAAAATCTATATCCCATATCTTGTCCTTCTTCATAAGATGTAAATATACCTTATGTTTAAATAAATCCTCTTAAAATAACTATTTATTAAAAAAGAATTCTGTACTGCATAATAGGTAAAAAACTATTTTGATAAAATATCTTTTCTGAACCAGATTGCTGATCATAAGCCCTATAAAACACATTTTGGTGATTAGTAAGATTTTGAAAATTAAGCGCCCACTCTTGAGTTATCTTTTTTTCATTTCTCTTGTAACCTATCTTAAGGTCCGTTCTAAAGTAATCCTTTAATTGAGGATCATATGCTCTGTTATAATCATATACTGCCTGTCCAGCTAATTGACTACCCTCTAGATCTAAAGGTATATATCGCTGACCACCATTCATAGTTAGCTTAAGGTCAAAAACCAACGAACTCTCTGCTTTTTTAACTTCTTTTTTACTATTAAACCTAAATTCCTTACCTAATAATAAATTAACCGTATAATTTCCATTAAATGCAGTATTTCTTTCTATTCCATCACTACCTGTATATTTTGATTCATATAATGAAGCAGTAAAGAGATAATAAAATCCTTTATGAAGAAAATGCTCAACAGTCATCTCTATGCCATAATTATAAGCAGTTCCTTCATTAACCAATGAATCTGGAAAGGCCAACTCAAAATTGGCTCCATAATTCAAAATACTATAAGCTCCGTAGGTATTACTAATTGGAACTCTATCTAATAGCTGATAATAGGCTTCTGTTTTAAATCTAGTATTTTTTCCTAATGACCTATCATAGGCAGCAATGAAATGCTGACTTCTGGTCATCCCAAGGTCTTTATTGGGAATATAGGGCTGCCCATTATTATCTAATATTGGTTGACCTAATTCATCTTCTAGCTGTTTAAAATACAACCTAGATGGAGGGAGCTGATGGTGCATCCCATAAGCTAAACTAAAAGTGTTCTTTTGATTGAACTTATATTTTAAGCCAACCCTAGGCTCAACAGCAAAAGCACTATTATACATAAAATATTGACCATGTATTCCTGTGTTTAAAGTAAGCTGATCATTTAATCTATATTGCCATTGCATGTAGGGCTGTATTAAATAAGTTGAACCCTTATAATCAGTTAAAGATCTCCAATGCGGATCAACTTGAAAATAATCACCTGTAGGTAAAAACATGCTATCTGCCTTAATATGAATACTATCTCTCAAATTAAAAAACCTTCTCTGATTAACAGAACCAATGCTAAATAAATGTTTAGAATTAAGTTTATGATTATAAGACATCTTTAGCGACTGCTTCCCCTCTGTAGAGTTGTTCCTATAAAAAGGGAAGTAGGATTGCGATAAAACATTAAGCGTATCATTCAATATGTTGTTTTGCACCGCATCAATAGATAAGATAGTTTTCAAATAAGCCTTATCATTAAATCTATAGGTATTACTCAACCCAATAGCTCCAATTTTAGACCTAAAGGTCAAATCCTCTCCTCCTTCAGTGAAAAGATTGTCCCCAATATCTTGCTCACTTTCTAAAAAAGCAATTTTGCTCAATCCGCCCAACCCCCATAAAACAACATTTCCTTTTTTATTTGGAAAGTTTAGCTTAAATGACATATCCTGATAATCTGGAGTGGCAGAACCTGTTCCAAAATCAAGACCAATCATATGAAATAGTTTTAATGTTGAATACCTGCCATTGACTAAAAAAGATGAGAATTTTTCTTTATTGATTGGTCCTTCTGCCATAAATTCAAGACCATTGAAACCAATCTGCCCCAAAAATTCATACTCCTGATTATTGCCATTTCTTAAATTCAGATCAAAAACACCAGCTAATGCATTTCCATATTCAGCGGGAAAAGCACCAGTCATAAAATCAGAATTATCTAGCACATTGTTATTCAAAACACTTACAGGCCCACCAGTAGTTCCCATTAATGCAAAATGATTAGGGTTAGGAATATCTACTCCTTCTAATCTATATAGTACTCCTGTAGGGGAATTTCCTCTAATGACTATGTCATTTCTACTGTCATCTGCACCTTGAACTCCCGCAAAATTCTGAGCCATTCTAGCTACATCATTCAAACTTCCTGCGTAACGTTGTGATTCTTCTATTGAAAAAGTTCTAGCACTTACAGACGCCATCTTATTAAGACTTTTCTCTTTTTCCTTTTCTGCTTCAATTACTACCTCTTTAATCATAATGCTCTCCTGCAAGGCAAAATCTACAATCAATTCTTTACCTGAGGATACTTCCATATTCTGAAGAATGATTGGTTCGTAACCTACAAAAGATACTTTAATGGTGTGTCTACCCACGGGAATATCTTCAATTTCAAAACGTCCATCTAGGTCTGTTACACCTCCTTTTACAGGATCCAAAGTGGTAACCACTACATTTGCAAAGGATAATGGCGTTTTAGAATCTTTATCTATTACTGTTCCTCTAATATTCTGATGGAACTGAGCATGAGACCCCAAAAAGGCAATTAATGATAATAATGTAAGTAGCTTTTTCATTTTAAAGTGTTGAAAGTTAAACAATTCGTTGATTCGATTTGAGAACAAAGTAATGGGTAGAAAATTTTACTCACAAAATTTTGGTTTCAGCTACATGGTTTTGGGATGAAATACATGCTTTGGGATGAATAGTGGGATGAATGGCACTATTAAGCAACTAGCTTACTTTTTACTACTTTAGATTTTTGTCTAGATACAGGAACAAATTCTTCAGCGTTTTTAAAATGTAAACGATAGCCCTGAGCATTTCCAGTTACATTTATCACATTATTTAGATTAACAAGATATCCTCTATGTACTCTTTCTACAACATCAAAGTCAACCAGCTGATCTTCAATGCTATTCATAGAGCTTCGCAATAAGCTCTTAGTGACTTCATTATTAGACATGCAAAAAATCTCAGAATAATTGGCACTGGCACGTGCAAATAAAAAGTCTTCCATTTTAAACTGAAGCTGTTCATTCTTGCCTTCTCCATGCAAGAAAACATCAGTAACATTACCAACAACAGTTTTACTATGTAAAGAATCATTGATTAATTGTGATCCTTTAACAGACCTATTTAATAAACGGAACTGATTAAACATCACCAGCATAATACAAGGGATTATGGCAATAGAAAAAGTATATAGCATCGCCCTTAACAAAGGGGGAAAAGAAGAATTCATAAGATGTGCTGATAACTCTAGCTGATATTCCAAATAATAATAAATAGAGCAATAAAAATTAACACAACTAATCACTAGCACAATTAAACAAATGAATAAGATTTCCTTCAAGACATTCCAACGAAAATCTTCAAATATTGACGGAAATAAAAAAGGAATTCCCAAAGTAATAATCAACGAACAAACTAATGTAATCAGACTATACATGATCGAAAGATTCAAAACATGCTCATCTGGTTTTGATGAAATTTCAAAGGGTTGAAAAATGAAGAGAAACAAAAAAATAAAAACACTAACAGCTAGCGATTGACCCAACATATTCTTTGGTTCTACATTGCAAGGATGGGGTTTTAGCAGAAAGCGTAGCATTGGGTAAAGTTAAGAATAATGGTTAGACCTTATTATTATAATAATTACAAATCTAAAATCCACGCACCCTCTTTTGAAACATCATAATATGAGACATCTAATTGTTTAGTTAAACTTTCTAACTCAGATCGCTGTTGGTAACTTAAATCAGACATTCCAATAAACTTATTATTAATATTCTTGTTTATCAATTCAATATAGTCCCCTTCATATTTCCCTGACAATAAAATAACAGAACTATTATCAATTGGCTTACAATAAGAACTATCCAAAAGAACTAAATCTATACCCCCATAAGAAAACCTATTATTATTGATACTTATGAGTGTGTCATTTTCATTAGATAATAATAAATTATTATCTGAATTTATTCTTTTAAAAACAGGTTGACTAAGGTCAAGATCATACCAGTGATGCTTAATATTAAAAAGCATGGAAGCCTCATCATTATATAATTCTTCACTAGAAAGAAACAAGTGCTCCTTTCCTACAATAAAATCAATGGCAATATGCCCTTTCACATCGTAAATAACCAATTGCTTTTTGTTTATTAGATTATAATCTTCATGCAGATCCAATAAAAAAAGCAATAAGAGTGAAATTAAACTGTAATTTATCAATCTAAATCTTCGTAATGAAAAACCCAACCCTATAAATATTACTACCAAATAAATTAAATATGTTTCTTTAATGCTGATAGATATCCCTTCAATTAATGAAAATGGTAAGTCGTCAATATATATAACAGCGGTATTAACTGTTTCTACTACAAGATTCATCAGCCAGCCTATTGCATTAGAAATAGGAAAACAAATACTAGTAAGCAATAATAATATACCTAAAATAAGCATTAAAAAAGCTGCTGGTATTACCAATAAATTACTGATCAAAAAATAGGATGGAAATTGATGGAAGTACAATAACCCTAATGGAAATGTTATCAGCTGAGCAGCTATTGAAACAGCAGTTATGGACCATATATAATCAAGGATCTTATTTTTAAATTTCAGTCTTTTATAAATTCTAGGCTGAAAAAACACGATTCCTATTACTGCTAAATAACTTAATTGAAAACCCACTTGCATAATCAAATATGGATCTATCATGAGTAAGAAAAAGGCAGAAGCCGCTAAGGAATTATAAATATTAGCATTTCGACCTGATGTGTTTCCAATAATAATAAAGCTCAACATAGTTGTTGCTCTAAGCACTGATGGACTAAAACCAGTCAATAATGCATATGCCCAAATCAAAAATAAAATAATGGCTGTTTTTATTATTACTGCTCTTCTATATCTGAACAAAAAAGAAAGAACACCATTAAAAATTAAATAAATAATTCCAACGTGTAATCCAGACACAGCCAGTACATGCATTGCACCAGCACTAGAATATGCATGTTTTATTTTATTATTTAACTCATCTTTATAACCTAATGTTAAGGCGGTAGCAACAGCAAATTCCTGATTTTTAATGCCCGCTTGTCTAAAAAGATTTAGAAAATGATTTCTACATCTATTAGATATACTAAAAACTGAATAATGATTCCTACTAAGTAATTCCCAATTATCTTTATTTATATAAGCTTGATCATAGATCTGATGGAATTGAAGGAATAATTTATAATTAAACTGACTAGGATTACTAGCCGGTTTAATCGTTTTCCAATTGGTGTTTAATTGCAATAGATCACCTGGCAACAGATCTAAACTGAGATTAGTTTTCTCAAAGTAAGCCAAAGCTTTTCCATTTGTTAGAACGATTTTATCATTATAGGTCATTTTTTTTACTTCCACTTCACATTGCACTGATTTAGGTTTAATGTGAATAGGAGATATAACCTCAACTATATATACTGCATTATTTTGATCTTGATAATGAAAATGATCTTTATAATTAAGATCTGTATGAAAAATAACTAATAATATACCACCTAAAAAAAGGCATACGTACAATAAAAAATCAGTAAGAAAATAGTGCCTATTATAAAAAACCTTTCTTGCGCTTATTATAACTTCAATAATATATACTAGAAAACATATAAAGAAAATTCCTAAAACTATATTCAATGAAAACCCATGGTAAATTGCTAGTATTATCCCTAAAACAAATGGAATTACAAATCTAACTAAGGGTAATTGTTTAAAACTCATTTAACACAACAAAAAAAGCCAGTCGTAAGACTGGCTTTTCATTAAAATATATAAAGAAAATTTAATTGGTTAATTGAGCAACTTTTTCGTTTCCTTTATTACAAGTTTTTTTACTTTTAATACAAGATGTAGCTTTCTTTTCGCAACAAGATTTATCCTCTTTACATCCTTTCCAGTTTCCTTCATCATCAAAATGAGATAAACAGATTGCTTTTTCTTCAGCAGTACAACCTTTCTCATCACACATCTTAGCACACTCATCTTTTGTCATTTTAGAGCATTCAGAAATGTCACATTTAGTATTACAACTCTTTGTGTCTTTTGAACAGGCTTTCTCATCCTTTTTACAACTTTTCTCTTCTTTAGAGCAAGATTTTATATCTCCCCCTTTTTTGCAACACTTATCACCTTTTGAACATTCTGTATCCTTATGGCAAGTAGCTCCTGAGCTACCATCATGCCCCTTGCATGATTGATGATACTGATGCCCGTGGTGGCCTCCTTTTTCGCCACTACAATTAGACATGCATGTCATTAAGCTCATGCCTAGCATTACTAGGCCGGCTAATATTGATAAATAAGAAGCAAATTTAAATCCTGTTCCAAGATTATCTGTTTTAGTTTTTGCTAGAAGGTATACTCCTGCAATTACTACTAGTATAGGTAATGAAATACAAATCATTTTTTATAATTTTTTTAGTTAAAAACGATTAAAGATATAAAAATATTATAAACCGTATTTATTCATGATTTGCTGAGCAATCTGCTTTCTATCAAAATCCGTCAATGCTACATTGTAAGCTCTGATTTCAACTACCTGAGACCTTGCGTCATCACCAGGAGTTGATAAAGAAGCTGCATTTAATCTTAATCCATTATTTGATGTTAATGGTATATTCACAGCAGCATCAGAAGCTAAAGGCATATCTGAATCAGCAATAAATGCTTTCATGCCATCAATTGTGCTAAACCTGAAAGTTAATAATCTAAATTCACTACTTCTACCAATAGGCACATCCAAATCATTAGTATTGTGTCCAAAAGTCATTTCAGTATTATCATGAAATCCAACAGTTAGCTGTCCATTAGGAATAGGATCTGATCCTTGTAAAAAGGTTCCTGCATCAATTGATTGAATTGATGATGATGAAGGGGATATTTCTTCTCCTTCTACTTTCAATTTAGTAGGAGATGACACTACCATGTATAAAGTATAATTAGTATTGGTAAACAATGCACCTGGTATATCAATTTCTGTCGTTATTGCTTGATTATAAAAGCTTGAAGTTCCATTAGCAGTAAAGTTGCAAAAATCAATAGCAGGGTAACCATTCAATGCATTAGGAACAAATACTGGTCTATTATCTGGATCAGAAGTACTAGCTATGTTCACACCGCCATCATCTGGCCAATCCTCAACTACCAAACCTCCAATATTACTACCTTGATATTTTCCAACAGTATATATTCCTTGATCTGGGTCTGTAGCATTATTATAAGACACAATACCATTATTACTAGTATTAGCATCTTCAGCTTTTAAATAAAGTACAGGACCTGGAATATTTCCATAAGTACCCTGAATAGGACCAACAGGCTCACAGCTTTCAACATCATAGGTAGTTGCTAAGTTAACAGAAGCTATGCTATTACCATTGACAGCTCTACAAACATAAGATAAGGGAACTCCAGTCGTAATATCACCAGCATCACTTAAAATAGAAGCCAGACTATTAACGTTATTACTACCTACAGTTAGTAATGTAGATTGAGCACTGCCTCCTAATGCAAATAATTTAATATTTAAATTCTCAAGTGATGATAATGAAGACGTACTAATATTAGCGCTAAGGGGATCACCACCAGGAACACCTGAAAATGAAGCAGTAATACTAGATTTAATATCATTAAAACTTGAAGTAGACTCCACTAATAAATAATATACTCTACCATAGGTTACATCAGATATGTAACAAGCAGGATTTCCTGGACCTACATATGGTTCAAGATCTGCTGGTGTAACACTAGGAGCAAAAATATCATCATAAGTAGCAGGAAGGTCCATACTTATGGTATAATATGATTGATGTAGCTTAACAAAAAAACGGGTATAATCATAAGAATTGGTAAAACCTAATTGTGAAGCAACATTAACTCCATATGCAGTAAAGTCTAAGCCTAATTCAAGTGCTAATTGCTGCTCTGAGTGTACTTGAGACATACTAAACGAAATATTAGATGCCATATCATAGAATGATTGTCCACCAACAATTTCATTAATTGCAGCTGTTACTTCAGATTTTACAACTTCACTTACAATTGCAGATGAAGTCCAACTACCATTATAATTATCAATTGAAAAAGTGCCTCCAACCCTATCAACAACAATAACATCAGGAGTTGCATTTGTCAACGAACCACCTTGTAATAAATTACCAGGATAAATCACAGATGAATTTGGGTTATATAGAGGGAATTCATCCATTCCTTGAATAACATTATAAGTATCTGTAGTACAAGCCCAAAGACTATCACCATTAATTACCGTATCAACAGTAGTAGTTTTAGTTTCAGAAACAACTTTGTCATCAAAGTCACCACCTAGGTCTAAAACAGATTGAAATGTCATTTCAGCTCCTTTTTTCCTACAAGAAACAAAGGTAACTGATACTGATAAAATGATTAGGGTGGTAAATAATAAGATCTTTTTCATGTATCGTATATTAATTAATATTCTACGCAAATATAGAAATATAAAATATAGTATGCAAACATACATAGTATTTAAATTATTATTACAACAAATAAAAATTAGTCAAAATAAACTAATTCTTTATTTAGAAATAGTAAAATATTGTTCTCCAAAATACGAACCGGAATTTATCTTTATTAAATACACTCCACTAGACAAGTATCCTAAATCAAGATTTAAATTAATCCAGCTATTATTACTTAAAGACTCTCGATGAACTATTTTACCAAAAACATCATAAATAAAAAGCTCAGTATTCTCAAAATTGACATAAGAGTCCTTAAAATCAATATTTATATTACCATTAGAAGTAGGGTTTGGATAAATACTAAAATCAAAATGAAGCCTATCTAGCTGTTCTGAAATTGAGACAGGCGGTGGCGTAACACCCTGGCAAGGCAAAGTGTTTTCTATATGTAAATATCCTTCATCTGCTATACTTATTCCATTTCCTCCAAAAAGATCTGTGTTAGGCAATATTATATTCCCAAAGCAATCAGAAGCAAAGACTTTTATCCTTCCACCTGACCCTCCTCCTCCCGGATCACCATTATAACCTGAGTAAGCAATAACTGTCTGATCTCCACCACATCCAAATGGAGCATTGTAAGAACAAGATGTACCCAGTCCTGCATAACCACCAGATCCACCATCTCCACCTTTAGACTCTAATGTTCCAACTATATAATGAACCCCATTACCTAGAAGCAAAATCCCACCACCGGAACCACCGCCTCCTCCTCCTCCTCCTCCAGCACCACAAGAAAAAGTTTTTTCTCCACAATCATTACATGGATCTGAACAACAACCAGTATTTGAACTTTGACCTACTCCACCATCTCCACCAGACCCTCCAGTACCTCCAGAACTTCCATTAACTGAAATCAATCCAGCTACAATTAAACTATCTGTATAAGCTTGCAACATAATGAGGCCTCCACCTGTACCACCACTATAACCTGAAGTTCCTAGAGAATAGGATCTACCACCTCCTCCAGCACCCCCACCCCCAGAACCTAGATCAATATCCATTTGATCATCTGTACCATATGAAGAACCTGGAGCACCTCCATTTTTACCATAACCAGCATTAACTGCATAATCATTAGAAACAGGAATATTACTTAAACTGTAATCATTAGAACCATCACCTCCAAAACCACCTATTTCACCATAACCACCATAACTTCCGCCTCCACCTGAACTAGCACCAGAACCTCCACCTATCATTCCTGCTTCATCAGAGGAAGACATACACTCTTGCTTAGGGCCAGATCCAGACCTACCATCTTTTCCTTCTCCTCCACCTCCAGGACCTTCTCCCTCTGCTCCTTCATAACCACCTTCAGTTTCTATATGACCTGGAGAACTAGCATCACTACAGCCCGTTAATCCAGCTGCATCTCCAGTACTACTTGATACCTGAGATCCTGAAGAACCTCCACTGCCTCCCTCACGACCAGCTGCATCACCATCAATATCACCATAAATAGCTATTTTATCAGCATAAACCTTTAACTCTCCACAGCTATTTACAGAATAAGATTCAACTGTAACTACAGCATTTGCTTCCACAATAAATTCTCCTGTCACATAATAGCTACCGGACAAGGTGGTATTTGTGGAAATTACATAATCACCAATTATAATAGTGCTATCACACTGAGCATTAAAAAATAAGAAAACAAATAAAAATGGGGTAGTTAAAAGGGTTTTAGCGTATTTCATATTAACTTCTTTATCTATCTAAATTTAGACAAAAAAGTTGTTAAATACTATACTTCTTCAAAATCTACGTCAGTAACCTCTTCGTCAGCAGACTTCTTGGAACCATCATTTGCTTCTTTTGGCTGAGCTGGATCAGCTCCATTTGCTCCAGAAGCATTATACATATCCTGACTAGCTGCTTGAAAAGAAGTGTTCAATTTCTCCATTGAAGCATCTATAGCTATAAGATCTTTACTAGCATGAGCAGTCTTCAATTCAGCTAAAGCCTCTTCAATTGGTTTTTTCTTCTCTTCAGGAATTTTATCACCAAATTCTTTTAGCTGTTTTTCAGTTTGAAAGATCATGCTATCAGCAGCATTAACCTTTTCTACTTCATCCTTCTTTTTTTGATCAGCATCAGCATTTGCTTCAGCTTCTTCTTTCATTTTAGCTATCTCATCATCAGAAAGACCAGATGAAGCCTCAATCCTTATAGATTGCTCTTTATTGGTAGCTTTATCTAGTGCTTTTACATTAATAATTCCATTAGCATCAATATCAAAAGAAACTTCAACTTGAGGAATTCCTCTTGGTGATGGCGGTATTCCATCTAAATGGAACCTACCTATTGTTTTATTATCTGAAGCCATTGACCTTTCACCTTGAAGAACATGTATTTCAACAGATGGCTGATTGTCAGCTGCAGTTGAAAAAACTTGAGATTTTTGAGTTGGAATTGTCGTATTAGACTCTATTAACTTAGTAAACACACCCCCCATGGTCTCAATACCAAATGAAAGTGGTGTAACATCTAATAACAATACGTCTTTCACCTCTCCAGTTAATACACCACCTTGAATAGCAGCACCCAATGAAACAACCTCATCCGGATTAACGCCTTTAGAAGGAGATTTACCGAAAAATTTCTTAACTGCTTCCTGAATTGCTGGAATTCTTGTAGATCCACCAACTAAAATAATTTCATCAATATCTGAAGTAGACAAACCAGCATTCTTCATAGCAGTTTTACATGGCTCTATGGTTCTCTTTACTAGATCATCTATCAATTGCTCAAACTGAGCTTTTGTTAAATTCCTAACTAGGTGCTTAGGAACACCATCAACAGGCATAATATAAGGCAAGTTTATCTCAGTAGACGCAGAAGAAGAAAGCTCAATTTTAGCTTTTTCAGCAGCTTCTTTCAACCTCTGTAAAGCCATTGGGTCTTTTCTAAGATCTAAACCTTCATCTTTTTTAAATTCATCTGCTAACCAATTAATAATCTTCTCATCAACATCGTCACCTCCTAAATGAGTATCACCATCGGTTGATAAAACTTCAAAAACGCCATCTCCTAATTCTAGAATAGATACATCATGAGTACCTCCACCAAAATCAAAAACAACTATCTTCATATCCTTACCTGTCTTATCCATTCCATAAGCAAGAGCTGCTGCAGTTGGCTCATTAATGATCCTTTCTACTTTTAAACCAGCGATCTCACCAGCTTCCTTGGTTGCTTGACGTTGTGAATCATTAAAATAAGCAGGGACAGTAATTACTGCCTCGCTTACTTCCTGACCTAAATAATCTTCAGCAGTTTTTTTCATTTTCTGAAGAACCATTGCAGATATTTCTTGAGGAGAATATTTTCTATCCTTAATCTGAATTCTAGGTGTATTATTATCACCTTTAATAATTTCATAGGGAACACGACCTATTTCCTTACTTACTTCATCAAAATGATTACCCATGAATCGCTTGATAGAATAGATTGTATTTACTGGATTAGTAATTGCTTGTCTTTTCGCAGGATCACCAACTTTTCTTTCACCTCCTTCAACAAATGCAACAACTGAAGGCGTTGTTCTTTTTCCTTCACTATTTGGAATGACCACAGGCTCATTTCCCTCCATTACAGAAACACAAGAATTTGTTGTTCCTAAATCTATACCAATAATTTTTCCCATTTTTTGATGTATTAAATTAAATTAAATTCAGAAAATCATTGTTCAATTCTTATGCCATTGTATAAAATAATAGATTTTTAATAGGAAAATGTCAGTTACCCCATAAACACTGACATAAATTACTGACATATAGACAGAATTAAACCCTTGATCATTCAGTCCTATTCAATCTCCAAGAGGATGGAGATTTCGGTAAAAACATATCATCTGTAAAAGAATTATCTGCAAAAAGAGAAGCTGCAATAGAACCTGCTTCAATTTCAATATCCTGAGGATTCAGGATTAATTCTGGGTCTTTAAAATAATGATCAACAAAATGTGTATCAAAATCTCCTGATAGAAATGCCTGGTGATTAATGGCAAAATTACAAAATTGAAGTGTCGTTTCTACTCCAACTATATCATAATCATTAATAGCGTTGGTCATTTTAACAATTGCATCACCTCTATTTTCACCATGAACAATTAACTTCGAGATCATTGGGTCATAATAAATAGGAATATCCATCCCTTCCTCAAACCCATCATCTACCCTAACCCCTTCACCGGAAGGTACTTTGTAAACTTCTAGCTTACCAACATCTGGTAAAAAATCATTTAATGGGTTTTCAGCATAAACTCTCACTTCAATAGAATGCCCGTTAATTGATAACTGAGATTGATCAAAAGGTAATTTTTTTCCTCTGGCAATCTCAATTTGCTCCTTAACAATATCTATACCTGTAATCATTTCAGTTACAGGATGTTCAACCTGCAACCTTGTATTCATTTCCAAAAAATAATATGAACCATTATCGTAAAGAAATTCTACAGTACCAGCTCCAATGTAATCACACGACTTAGCTACTCTACAAGCCGCCTCACCCATTTCCTTCCTAAGTTCAGGCGTTAAAATACAAGAAGGAGCTTCTTCAATCACCTTTTGATGCCTTCGTTGAATTGAGCATTCTCTTTCATATAAATGCACAACATTACCATGACTATCAGCCAGCACCTGAACTTCAATGTGCCTAGGTGAACCCACATATTTTTCTATAAAAACTGAGCCATCACCAAAAGAACTTATAGCCTCACTTATAGCTCTATTCATCTGAGATTCAAATTCCTGTGCGTTTTTAACAATCCTCATCCCTTTCCCCCCTCCTCCAGCAGATGCTTTAATTAAAATTGGGAAACCTATTTGCTTTGCATTCTCAAGAGCTTTATTAACATCTTTTATAGCATGATCCACACCTGGGACCATGGGGATATCATAATCTTTTACAGTTTTTTTTGCAGACAGTTTATCGCCCATCAAATTCATAGAATATGAAGATGGCCCTATAAAAGTCATACCTGAATTAATAGTTTTCTCAGCAAATGAAGCATTTTCACTCAAAAACCCATATCCAGGATGAATACCATCTACATTTCTTTGTAATCCAACCTCTATAATCTTATCCTGCAATAAATAACTCTGACCACTAGGTGGTGGTCCAATACATTCAGATTCATCTGCATATCTAACAAATGGAGCTTCTGAATCGGCATCAGAATAAACAGCAACAGTTTTAATGCCCATTTTTTTGCATGTACGCATGATTCTAAGAGCAACCTCTCCCCTGTTAGCAATTAATATCTTTTTCATAAAACTTATTTGTTAACCTGTACTGCTTTAAGGGTATTCATTAATAAAGATGCAATGGTCATGGGGCCAACTCCACCTGGAACTGGAGTAATAAATGAACATTTTTCAGATACTTCATCAAATTTGACATCACCTTTTAATCTAAATCCTCTTTTAGCTGTTGGATCTTCTATCCTATGAATACCAACATCTATAACTACAGCTCCATCTTTAACCATGTCTGCAGTAATGAATTCTGGTTTTCCAATAGCCACAATTAAAATATCAGCTTCTTTAGTAATGGAAGCTATATCCTTAGTTCTACTATGTGTTAAGGTAACTGTTGCATTTCCAGGACTATCTTTTCTAGACATCAAAATACTCATAGGAGAACCAACAATATGACTTCTACCTACAACAACACAATTTTTACCACTAGTTTCTATATTATATCTTTTTAATAATTCAACTATTCCATTAGGTGTTGCTGGTAGATAAGTTGGCAAACCCAATGCCATTCTACCGACATTCTGAGGATGAAATCCATCTACATCTTTATCTGGTGAAACAGCAAGTGTCACAGCAGTTTCATCAATATGTTCAGGCAAAGGTAGCTGAACTATAAACCCATCAATTTCTTGATCATTATTTAAATCTTGTATTTTATTTAATAATTCATCCTGAGTAATTGATGATGACAACCTTATCAATGACGATTTATATCCAATTCTTTCACAAGCCTTAACCTTTGCGTTTACATAAGTAACACTAGCTCCATCTTCACCTACTAAAACAGCCGCTAAATGAGGTATCCTGCCTCCTTTATTTTTAATTTTCTCAACTTCTACTGAAAGTTCTTCTTGAATTTGCAAAGAAGTGTGTTTTCCATCAATTATCTGCATCATTTTAAATTATTAATAAGCACATAAAAATAAATAAATTTTATTAAGGCATTTTACCTCCCATTTGCTTGAATTGACGCATCATATTCATCATATTCTTTTTATTACTCATGAGTTTCATCATTTTTTTAGTCTGCTCAAATTGTTTCATGAGTTTATTAACCTCTTGGATATTGGTGCCACTTCCAATAGCTAATCTATTCTTTCTACTATGATTAATGATTTGAGGGTTTGATCTTTCTTTAGGAGTCATTGAATCTATAATTGCCATAATAGGCACAAAAGCATTCTCATCAACTTCTTGATCCTTAACTGCTTTTTTCATCCCAGGAATCATCCCCACAATATCTTTAACATTACCCATCTTCTTAACCTGAAGAATTTGATCCCTAAAATCATTAAAATCAAATTGATTCTTTTTAATCTTTTTATGTAATTTCTTAGCCTCTTCCTCATCAAATTGTTCCTGTGCCCTTTCAACTAAAGAAACAACATCTCCCATTCCTAAGATCCTATCAGCCATCCTTTCTGGATAAAACAGATCCAAAGCCTCCATTTTTTCTCCAGTACCTATAAATTTAATAGGCTTATTAACAACAGATTTAATGGAAATGGCTGCACCACCTCTAGTATCACCATCTAGCTTAGTTAAAACTACACCATCAAAATCTACCCTATCATTAAAAGCTTTAGCTGTATTTACTGCATCCTGACCAGTCATTGAATCAACTACGAACAAAGTTTCTGTTGGTCGCACCTTGTTTTTGATTGTTTCTATCTCTTGCATCATTTTCTCATCTACAGCCAATCGACCTGCAGTATCTATGATAACAACATTAAATCCATTTTGCTTTGCATAACTTATTGCATTTTGAGCAATAGATACCGGATCCTGATTCTCTTTGTCAGAATAAACCTCTATCCCAATAGATTCTCCAACTACATGTAGCTGATCAATAGCTGCAGGACGATAAACATCACATGCTACTAATAAAGGTTTTTTACCTTTTTTGTTTTTTAAATAATTCCCTAGTTTCCCTGAAAATGTAGTTTTACCAGAACCCTGCAAACCAGACATTAAAATAATCCCAGGATTTCCTTGAATATTAATATCTACTTTTTCTTCACCCATTAAATCAACCAGCTCAGCATGAGTTATCTTAACCAACAGCTGCCCAGGAGAAATAGAATTAAGCACATTTTGCCCCAATGCTTTTTCCTTCACCTTGGTTGAAAAGTCTTTGGCGGTTTTAAAATTAACATCCGCTTCTAATAATGCTCTTCTTACTTCTTTAAGAGTTTCTGCAACATTAATTTCTGTGATCTGACCATGTCCCTTAAGTACCTTAAAGGCTCTATCAAACTTCTCTGATAAATTTTCAAACATTTTTTTACTATTTAATCTGCAAAGATAAAAATCAAATCCTTTGAAAAAAGTGATATCAATTTATACTTTAGTTCTTTCGTTAATTAATAAAGACTCAAATTGAAAAATCCTGAAATTTCCATATTAATGCCTGTTAAGAATGCCAGTGATTATTTAAACGATTCTTTAAAGTCAATTGTTAAGCAAACCTACACAAACTGGGAGCTCATTGCTATAAACGATCATTCATCAGACAGCTCGCTAAGCATCCTGAATGAATTTGCAGATAAAAACCCAAAAATTATCATTAAAGAAAATAAAGGTCAAGGAATTATCCATGCTTTAAGATTAGGGTTAGAAAATTCTAAAGGAAAGTTCATTACCAGAATGGATGCTGATGACATTATGAGTAAAAACAAACTTTATTGTTTACATCAAGCTTTATCTAATAAAGGAAAAGGCTGGGTATCTACAGGTCTTGTTAAGTATTTTGCATCAGAAAAATCTCTAAATGAAGGTTATGTTAAATACGAGAACTGGTTAAACGAGCTAACTTCTAAAAGTAATAACTTTAATGATATTTATAAAGAATGTGTTATCCCTTCCCCATGCTGGATGATGCTAAAAGAAGACCTGAAGGAAATTGGAGGCTTTGATTCTAATGTTTATCCTGAAGATTATGATCTTACTTTTAGAATGTATTCGAATAACTTGAAAATAAATGGGGTAAATAAAATTCTTCATTTCTGGAGAGATTATCCTGAAAGAACATCTAGGAATGACCCTAATTACTCAAACAATACATTTGCCGAAATAAAAACTAAGTATTTTATTAAAAACGACCTCAGCCCAAACAAATCACTTATCTTATGGGGTGCTGGAAAAAAAGGAAAACAAATTGCTAAAATTTTAATTTCTCATAATGTTGATTTTTACTGGGTTACTAATAATCCAAAAAAAATCAATAAAACAATTTATAACAAAAAAATAATTAATTCTGAAATACTTAATAATGAAAATGACATTCAAGTAATCATTGCTATATCTTCTAAAGACTTCAATCCTTTTCTTAACATAAATGACTCAGGAATTATATTTTACTTTTGTTAACCATCATAGCACTTATATAATTATATATTTGTAATGAAGTTTATTTACAAAAAGTTAAAATAGGTCTTGAAAAAATATATTCTACAGTTTATTTTCATTCTTTTATTTACATCTATCTTCAATTCTTGCAGCTCGGAACAAGAAAGCAATCAAAGTAATCAAGGTGTTATTGAATTTGACATCTCTTACCCTGTGAAAGACTTCAATTTGTCAATGGAAATATTTCTTCCAAAAACAATGACAATGACTTATAAGAATAATGTCTACAAAAATGAAGTAGCAAATAAGTTATTTACATCTATTATGATCTCAGATTGCGATAAAAAACAGATGACTTTAATCTTAACTTACGGAAAACAAAAAAATATATATACAATACTGAATGAGCAAGATATAATAGACATGTTCAAATCATCTCCTGCTCCTTATTTCATTAACAATAACACTAAAGAAGATCTACTAGGTTTTATATGCTCTAAACATTACGGCATTTATAACAACCTAGAAGATGGTCATGATTTTGAGATTCTTGAGACAACACAAATCCCTATAAAAAATAGTAATTGGTGTAATCAATATAGCAATTTTAAAGGTGTGCTTCTTGGATATGAAATAGAAAAATATGGCATGACTATGAAATTTAATGCAAGGTCGATCAACCAATCTACATCAATATCTGACGCAACATTCAACATTCCGGAAAAACACAAAAAAGTAAGTTTGGATAAATTTTTGTGGGAGATGGAAAGTATATTTTCTTTAGTACTTAATTAAACAACTTGAACATGAAAAAAAATATTTTAATTCTCACCTTATTCCTAATTACACTATCCACATTTTCTCAAAAATTTACAGGAAAAATTACTTATGAAATAGATTACGATCTACCTGAAGCTATGGAGCCTCAAAGATCTATGCTTCCAACTGAAATGACTACTTATATTGGAAAAGAGCATAGCAAAGTCATTCAAAACACTATGTTAGGTGAGCAAATAACTATTGTTAATTTTAAAACAAACACCACAACTAGCATGATGGATCTAATGGGGCAAAAAATAGCAATTGAAATAAAATCAGATGACCCTAACTCTGAAAATAAACCATCAATCAAATACACCGAAGAAACAAAAACAATTGCCGGATACCTATGCAAAAAGGCAATTTACACTATAGACAATAGTGCAAATAATAAAAATATGGAAACAGCAGAACCTATTTCCATGGTAGTTTATTACACCCCTGAAATTTCTGCTCAATCTAATCAGCAATTTAAAGAACTAAAAGGATTACCATTAGAATACAGCATCTCTACTCAGGGTATGATCATGAAAATAAAAGCAAAAAACATCAATGAAGAAAATTGCCCTAAAAATCTATTTGAAATTCCTAGTGAATATGAAAAAATGACCTTAGAAGAATTTCAGAAAATGATGGGACAATAATAAACACCCTCTTTTCTAACATAGAATAGTTAACAATACATATGAATTAACCCCTTAATTCTTTAAGGGAAAAACTATTTTTGTTTTATATCAAATGAAGCAAAACCATAATACATATAAAAAGTCTCAATCAAAAAAAAGCAAGAAAAAGAAAAAGAACAATTTCTTTAAGGAGTTAATTCAAGGGATTATTGTTTTCTTTAAATCTTCATACAAAACTTTAAAAGATGAAAGGTTCCATAAAACACTTGGACTACTTCTAATTTTAGCAGCTTGTTATTTATTCATTGCATTTACTTCATACTTTTTTACATGGGAGAAAGACCATAGCGAGGTCTTTAATAATAAAAGCCTTTGGGATTTCCTTTTTAATTATGAACCTCAAAAGCCCATTGATAACTGGCTTGGGAAGCTAGGTGCATTTACTGCAAATAAATTTTTGAAAATCTGGTTTGGCCTTGCTTCTTATTTATTTGTTTTTCTTTTTCTCACAATAGGTCTAAGGGTATTGTTTAAAATAAAAATATTTTCAATCACAAAAGCATTCAAGGTAAGTGCTGTTGGTTTGGTGTGGATAAGTATGACCTTTGCTTTTTTATTTAACAGTAATAAATATGACTACATGGGTGGTCATTATGGTCAATACATAATCGATTCTATAACTAGTATTGCTGGAAATGTTGGCGCCATTTTCTTTATCATTTTTTCAGGTTTCATAAGTGTAATCATTTTATTTAATCCATCTTTTGCTTTTATAGAAAATCTATTTCAGAAAAACAAAGAACCAGACGCCACTGTTGATGAAGATGATTTTACTGTTGTAAATCCAATTACTCAGGAGGATATTATTAATGAAGAAGAAACCAAGCCTATTGACCTAACTGAAGAGATAATTACAGAATCACCAGTTGATAAAGAAATTTCTAATGATGATAAAAAAATAGAAAAACCAGAAGAAATTAAAGAAGAAAACGATGACTTTTCTATTGAAGTTGGAGCTGAAGAAGAGTTACTTACTGATGAAGACATAGACAAAAAGGTAAAAGAGTTTGGAGAATTTGACCCTAAGCTAGATTTATCTCAATATCAGCTTCCAGCAATAGACCTACTACATAACCATGGGGATGGAAATATCAGTGTTAATGAAGAAGAGCTGGAGAGTAACAAGAACAAGATCATTGAAACACTAAGTAATTATAAAATCAATATTTCCAAGATCAAAGCTACTATTGGGCCTACTGTTACTCTTTATGAAATAGTCCCTGCTGCTGGAGTCCGAATTTCTAAAATCAAAAATCTGGAAGATGACATTGCCTTAAGCTTAGCGGCATTAGGCATAAGGATCATCGCGCCTATGCCTGGGAAAGGGACTGTTGGAATTGAAGTGCCAAATTCAAATCCTGACATCGTTGCCATGAAAGCTCTTATCGCTTCAGATAAATTCCAGAACAATAATATGGAATTGCCAGTAGCTCTTGGAAAAACAATCTCTAATGAATCATTTATTACAGATTTAACTAAAATGCCCCATTTATTAATGGCTGGTGCTACTGGGCAAGGTAAATCTGTAGGCTTGAATGCAATTCTAGTTTCCTTATTATTTAAAAAACATCCATCTCAAGTTAAATTTGTATTAATAGATCCAAAAAAAGTAGAATTAACAATCTACAATAAAATAGAACGACATTTTCTAGCTAAGCTACCTGATGAAGAAGAAGCAATTATAACAGACACCAAAAAGGTAGTTACTACATTAAATAGCTTATGTGTTGAAATGGAGGCTAGATATGAGCTGCTTAAAAATGCAATGGTACGTACCATTAAAGAATACAATCAAAAATTCATCAAACGTAAATTAAACCCTGAAAAAGGACATCGATATTTACCCTATATTGTTTTAGTTGTTGATGAATTTGCAGATCTTATTATGACTGCTGGAAAGGAAATTGAAACACCTGTTGCAAGAATTGCTCAATTAGCAAGAGCCATTGGTATTCACCTGATCATTGCAACACAACGTCCCTCTGTAAATGTAATAACTGGTACCATTAAAGCTAATTTCCCAGCAAGAGTTGCTTTTAGAGTAACATCTAAAATAGATTCAAGAACAATCCTAGATTCTGGTGGTGCAGATCAGCTTATTGGTAGAGGTGACATGTTGTTTTCATCTGGCAGCGACATTATTAGACTTCAGTGTGGCTTTGTTGACACTCCTGAGGTTAATAAGATCAATGAATTTATAGGTTCTCAGAGGGGATACCCTGAAGCATTGATCTTACCAGAATATATTGATGAAGCCAATGAGGTTAGAGAAATTGATGATGACCTAGATTCATTATTTGAAGAAGCTGCTGAAGTAATTGTAAACCATCAACAAGGCTCTGCATCTTTACTTCAAAGAAAGCTTAAGTTAGGCTACAATAGAGCTGGAAGAATTATTGATCAATTAGAAGCAACTGGTATCATTGGACCACACAGAGGAAGCAAAGCAAGAGAGGTACTTGTATCAGATATTTTATCTTTGGAACAGTTTTTGAATGAACTACGATCACAAGAAAAATTATAAAACCACAATAATGAAGAACTTACTTTTAATTTTCCTAACATTTACATCTCTTCATACATTTTTCGGACAAGAAAATGATCAAAAAGGTGTAGATGTATTGACCATGATTGGAAATGAAACAAAATCATACTCTAGTATGAAAATTAAATTCAAACTAAATATAAAAAGCCCTGAGCTTAATGAAACTCAATCTGGAATTGCCTTTACAAAAGGAAATAATTTTTATTACTCCACTGATGACAGAGAAGTAATATCTAATGGAGAGTCCGTATGGACATATATAAATAGCGATAATGAATGCTATATTGATGACATAGAAGATATTTCTGATGGTATTAACCCTTCTGAGATTATGACTATATGGGAAGATAATTTTAAAATAAAATATATAGAAGGAACAAAAGAAAATAATCAACTAATTCATCAAATAAAATTATATCCTAATAATGCTAAAGAAAGTAAGTATCACACAATTATTTTAAAAGTTAATGAGTCAAAAAAACAGATACAAAGCGCATTCATTAAGACAAAAGATGGAATTACATTAAAATTTAGCATTCTAGATTTAACTCCGAATACTGAAATTGATTAAAAATTATTTAATTGGAATCCTGATAACCACCCTAATGTAGAAGAAATAGACAATAGGTAATCTCAATTCAATAGCTCTGCTGCATTATCTATAGCCGCTTTTCCAGGTTTTTTACCTCCCAGCATACTGGCAATTTCAAACAATCTCTCTTCTTTTTTAAGTAATTTGATCTTAGTATAAGTTCTATTTTCACCTATCTGCTTAGCAACATGATAATGATGCTGCCCCATAGCAGCAACTTGTGGCAAATGAGTTATACAAAGAACCTGGGAGCTAAATGCCAATTCCTTTAAAATTAAACCAACCTCATTAGCAACTTTACCACTTACGCCAGTGTCAATTTCATCAAAAACCATTGTAGGTATAGTTTTTTCAGCAGATAATAATGTTTTCATAGATAATAAGATTCTGGACAATTCACCACCTGAAGCAATCTCATGAATTAAATGATATTTATCTCCTTTATTAGTTGAAATATAAATTTTAAGGTCTTCAATTCCATATTGATGAGGCTCATCTTCACAAGGCTGGATATCTATCTTTAAACTTGCATTTGGCATAGATAACCTAGATAACACTGAGGAGATATGGTTTTCAATAGACTGTATTTTTTCTGATCTTAAATAATAGAGCTCTTTTCCTATCTTCAAGCATAATCTTCTTGAATTAGCAACTTGATTCTCTATAGATTCTTTTTCTTTAGATAAACTCTCAAATTTATTTAGTTGTGAAAGAAGATCATTTTTTTTACCCTTCAGCTCATCCAAGTCAACAACATTAAATTTTTTCATCAATGAATTAATTATTATTAATTGTTGATTTAATTCATCTTTTCTAAATGGATCATCATCTACTAATGGATTGTTTTTTGAAAGATCAGCTAACATATCTTCCATTTCAATACATACACTTTGAATTCTATTTTGATACCTAGATAACTCAGGTAGTGATTTAGCCAAATCATCTATATGCACTCTTAAATTATCCAGCTTAATTAAAATTGAATCACCTCCTTCAGACAAGTCATTGATCTTTACAAACAACTGTTTAATTTTATCTAAATTTGATAATAAATTATATTCTTCATTAATTGCTTTTTCATCCCAATCTCCAAAAGGATATTTTTGAATTTCATTAATCTGAAAATTGATATAATCAAATTTATTAGCTGCTTCCTCTTCTTTAATTAACATTTGATCTAGTTGTCTTTTACTGTCTTCATATCTGAAAAACGCTTCTCGATATTCTTTATAAAGATCCAGAGTATTTGCTGCACTATCTAAGAATAAATATTGATATTGCACCTTACCTAATAATAGGTTTTCATGCTGGCCATGATAATCTATCACTAATGCTCCAATTAATTTTAATACATCCAATTTAACAGGGGAATCATTAATAAATGCTCTTGATTTTCCTTTTGAATTTATTTCTCTTCTAATGATTATTTCACTTTCAACATCAATGTCATTATCATTAAGAATTAAATCAATTGCTTCATTAGAAGAAAAAAAACCTTCTATAATACATTTATGGTCTTTATTAAAGAGTACTTTATGATCTGCTCTTTCCCCGAGAATCAATGACAGTGCTCCTAATAAAATAGATTTACCGGAACCTGTTTCTCCAGTTATAACAGAAAAGCCTGAAGAAAAATCAATCTCCAGGCTTTCAATAAGTGCATAATTTTGAACAAATAGCTTTTTAAGCATTAATTAATGATTTCAAATTCAACCCTTCTATTTTGTTGTCTAGCCTGAGGGTTATCAGAACCATCAGAATTAGTATTAGAAACTTTAGGCTTGGATTCACCTAAACCTACCGTATTCATTCTACTATTAGAGATTCCTTTTTTATTTAAATAATTCTTAATATAGTTTGCTCTTAGTTTTGAAAAATTAATATTATAATCTTCATCCCCATTACTATCGGTATGTCCATTGATCTGAATCTTTACTGATGGATTTTTCTTTAGAAAATCATAGAGATTACGTAAATCCGTCTTTGAACTTTCTACCAACTTTGTCCTATCGTATACAAAATACAAAACAGGAAGAGATGAAGCAGACACTAAAGAAGTTTCTGTAGTCTCAGTGTTATCTGTAGTCTCAGTGTTATCTGTAGTCTCAGTGTTATCTGTA
>PVBE010457968.1_pt1 | contig 24882 bp, 19 predicted proteins | sample 1631181 | NCBI WGS metagenome assembly PVBE01 (sample SAMN08397723, study PRJNA350692) | Marine metagenome, whole genome shotgun sequencing project. | isolation source: water | place: Pacific Ocean | collected 2012-04 | reverse complement strand
GTGCGGTTCATGATTCACTTCCACCGTTGTGCTGTCGGGTTCGGCGTATTGGATAGGAGGTTCAGCCAAACATGCTACAGAACATCGTTGCTGGAATTGGTGTTGTCATCGTCGTGGCCTGTATCGCTGTAGCAGCCAAGCCAGGAGCCGTCCGCGAGTTTTTATCGGAGCTCGAGCCCAAGTTTATCTATGCTGGGATAGGCGTACGTTTGCTGACGGGGGCATTCTTTGTGGTTGCTTCCGGAGCTTGTGAGTGGCCGGCGGCAGTTGGGACCTTCGGTGTGATTACGCTTGCTGCGGGGTTTATCGGCTTGTTCATGGGCATCGATCGGATCAACGCACTCATCTCTTGGTTTGCAGCTCTTTCGGATACGGCTGTGCGATCGATAATGCTCGCCGCGATTTTCGTCGGAGTGTTTCTCGTCTATGCAGCGAAATACTATGAAGCGGTATAGCGTTTTGAACCTGCACATGTATCCGTAGCGGACCTGGAAACGCAGGCGGGTGTCACGGCTGACGATGTTGAGAAAACTCGCAGACATGCAGGGGATATCCACTTGGAGCGCCACCTTTTTGTTGGTTGCGTTGCTGCTGGCTCCAGGATGCGACGGCGTAACGCAGGCACCACAAACACCACCAGGTCCCGACCGGGCCGGTTCTCCCTCTTGGTCTCCGGACGGTTCAAGAATTGTTTTCTATTCCGAACACGACGGAAACGCTGAGATTTATCTAATGGATGTCGACGGCGCAAACAGAACTCGCTTGACCAACCATCCTGCGGACGATGGCTATCCGGCGTTTTCGCCCGATGGGCAACGGATCAGCTTCGACTCGGATCGTGATGAGGGTAGCTTTGAGATCTACACCATGAACGCGGACGGTTCCGATGTAAGGCGGTTGACGTACAATTCGGCACGGGATGTTTCAGCGTCGTGGGCACCTGATGGTAGCCAGATTGCTTGGATGTCGGACCGGTCGGGACGTTTCGAGATCTGGTTGATGAACTCAGACGGATCCAACCAACATCAATTCACCGATGTTGCTGCGCCTTCGTTAGGGACGCATTGGTTTCCCCAGTGGTCTAGTAATGGTGAGTACCTTGCCTTCCATGTTGAGCGCGACGTGCATACGGTGCGTACCAATGGTAGCGATTACACTCGCCTTACCGTTGACCCGGACAACGGTATGGTGCCGAGTTGGACTCCTGAAGGCCACCTCGTTTTCATGAGTTGGCGGGCGGGCACGACGGAAATTTACAGGATGAACGCGGATGGAAGCGACGTTGCACGACTAACCCATACAGAAATGGGTGAATCGATCGATCCACGGGTTTCCCCAGATGGGAGCAAAATCGTCTACACATGGGTTCCGTCGGGGGCTACAGGTTCCAAGCACCTAATGCTTGTGGACATCGATGGCACAAATGTAAAGCAGCTAACTGAAACGACACACTAGAGCTGTTATCACAGGCTCAGACAATGCCTCCCCTCATCTAAATGCCGTGCTCACGATCGCATTGCCACACACAGTTCTTTGATCTTGGAACTAGTATCGATCGTGGGGTTAGATACGGCGCTGACAAACGCAGCACCTGTTGCCCCAGCGTCTAAACACTCGCGAACGTTGGCGACATCGATGCCACCGATAGCGATTACGGGAATGCTGCAGCCGTCGACGAGTCTCTTGAGGGCGTTGAGACCGACACCAAGCCCCGGCTTTGATCCAGGCGGAAACACCGGGCCGAAGACAACAGCATCGGCTCCAGCTTCCTCTGCCTCTTTCGTCGCGTTCGCGTTGTGGACTGCAGCGACACGCAAAAAATTGTCGTTCCGATTATGCTGCGAACCCAACGGAATCAGCGCCTCCGGCCAGTGAACGCCGGCAAAGCCCAATGCTCTAGCTTCTTCCTCACTGCCGTTGAGCAGAACGGGAACTCCCGCCGGGCGGGTAGCCTCAAGCCCCTTTCCAACGAGGGTTGTTCTTTCTTCTTTGCCCACATCTTTTGCACGTAACTGGAAGAGTATTGTCGTTTCAGGGTTCGCAGAAGTATCGATGGATGAGACGATCCGTTTGATGTTTTGTAGCCATCCTTGGTCGCTACCGGCAAAGGTCCGATCCGCGATTAGGTAGAGGACAGGGCGACCTATTGCCACGGCAGTCCTTCGGTGGGGCTTGAAGCATCGGCATAGAGCCTGCGTGGCATACGCCTGGCCAGGAAGGCTTCACGGCCCCCAACAGCAGCGTGCCGGATAGCGCGCGCCATACGGACAGGATCTCCGGCTTTGGCGATTGCAGAGTTGAGCAAGACAGCGTCGCAGCCGAGTTCGAAAACGATGGCGACATCGGATGCGGTGCCTACACCGGCATCGACGATCAATGGCACTGACAGGGTGTCTCTCATCAGGACGAGGTTGTGTGGGTTGCGAACGCCTAGCCCCGACCCGATCGGCGCCGCCAATGGCATAACTGCTGGACACCCGATCTGCTCGAGCTTACGGGCAACGATTGGATCGTCGTTGGTATATGGCAGAACCTGAAACCCGTCCTTAGTTAATCGCTCGGCGGCGACCAGAAGTTGCTCAGTGTCCGGTAGCAGAGTGTCATGGTCAGCAATCACTTCCAGCTTTACCCAGTTGGTTTCCAACGCTTCCCGGGCGAGTTGTGCTGTCAGCACCGCATCTTCTGCAGTAAAACAACCAGCGGTGTTCGGCAAGATCAGGTAGCCAGCGTCGCGTAGAACTTTGTATAAGTTCACATCTTTGCCAGTGTCAGGTTTGACACGGCGTAGGGCAACTGTAGCGACCTGTGTTCCCGAGGCTTTAAGAGCATCGAGCATCACTTCGCGGCTCGGGTACATCGCGGTGCCGAGCAGCAGACGGGAGTTAAACTCGCGCCCTTTTATAGTCCAGGTATCGCTCATCCTTATCCCCCCGCAAACGGGGCAATAATCTCGACTTCATCGCCCTCGGCGACCTTTATGCGGCTCCACTTTGGGCGTGGAATGACGCGACGATTTAGACCCACCGCGACACCCTTGCTATCCTCACCGGCCTCAATGGCAACTAAGTCGGCGAGCCGGCTAGGCGAGGCAAGGTAGCGCGGTTCCCCGTTGATCATCACCTTGATCATGGTTCAATTTCCATGGTTGTTGTTACAACTGCCGGGCGAGCGGCGGCGAACCGATGCGGAGTAAATTTGGCGATGACTTCGGGTATCTCCCCTGTATCCATTATTGCGAGGAGGTATTTTGCTGTGGCTGGAGCCAAGAGAATGCCGTTACGATAGTGCCCGGTAGCCACGAATGCTCCAGGGAGATCAATTGGTCCAATTGCTGGCATATGGTCAGGGAAAGTTGGGCGGAAGCCGACGTTTATCTCTGCAATTTCGAGCTCATAAACTGATGGCAGGACTCGCCAGGCGTGTCCCAGTAGGTCCATTATTACACCGGCGGTCGGACGATCGTCGAATCCCTGCTCTTCCATCGATGCACCAACGACAAGTTCGCCACCCGCCCGCGGAACCAGATAGGCATCGGGTGATGTCACGACGTGAGATATAGCGACATCGCCGCGCAGGCGAATCACTTGTCCCTTGACCGGGTACAGGGGTAGGTCACTGAGTTCGGGAATGAGTTCAGGTGTCCAAGCTCCAGCACATAGCACGAGATTGCGGACATTAATCCTGTTGTGTGGTGAGTCTGCTCCCTTAGATTCTTTGTTGCTGCGCAAAGAGACGCCGCACACAGCCCCGTTTGGATCCAGTTCCACGCTGGTGACTTCGGTAGCGTTAGCGAAGACCACGCCGCGTGCACTCCCCGCAACCACGAGTGCGGCACTAAGCGCCCGGGGGTCAACTTGGCAGTCGATTTCCGTGCGCAACCCGCCGACGATTCGCGCGCTCAATCCCGGTTCAAGTTGCTGTACCTCACGGGCACTGAGTCGCTGTGCCTTAAGCCCCAATTCCTCATGAGTGGCGGCACGATGCTCGAGCTGTTCCATCTGGTCACGATCAGCGGCTACTGAGAGCGTGCCTTCCGTCCGGTAACCGCACTTCATACCGCTGTCGGCCTCGGTGTGGGCAATGAAATCGGGGTAAAGGCGAGAGCTTTCGAGACCGAACTCGACCATTCCAGGCAGTGTCGCTTCGGCCTCAGAAACCGGAGCAAGCATCCCAGCGGCCACCGGGGTGGCGCCACTGCCGCACCGGCGACGCTCCACCACCAAGACACTTCGTCCAGCAGCAGCAGCTTCATAGGCAAACGAAAGGCCGATGATGCCTCCACCGATGACGACGATATCGACGCTTGACGGCAGTTTTGTTTTTCCGGATGTCATCATCTGCACTCCAACCGTCGCTCAAGGTGGAGTGCGAGACCGTCTCGCGGGTCGCAGGACGCGTCGTTTTCCCTCCGCCGGAATGACCCGGGGCAGGTTCGACGGGTCTGATCTCAGGTCCTATGTGGCTGATGGTGGACCACCCCGAACGACCCGTGCATTCTCACACAAATCGCGCGCCGCGTCGTCATCGGTATTGAGGCGTTAACTAGCTTTTGATCTTCTTGGGACTTTCTTCGAGCCGCGTGATCAGTTTACCGTCACTTGAAGCCAGAGCGAGCCGCTTCCAATCAGCGCTTTTCTGCCCTCGCCCAAACCTCCAAAAACTCGACATGGCGGGTCATGTCCGCGTGGAGGTCTGCGATCGCCGACATATTGGCGAGATCAAGGAGGCGACTGTAGACAACGTCGTCAGTTTGGAGATCTCGCAGTTTGATATAGCCGTTAACGCTTCGCGGCCCACTTCTGCGTGGCGTGGCGTTAGCTTGTTGATTGCCCATACCTGATTCTCCTGCACTCTGCGACGTAGCCCCGCCAGCAGTCACGTTCCCGCCGACATCATGGATCTCTATGGTCATGCTGTATCCGGCCATATCTTCCCTTGGGACGAGGCCAAACAGGCGGGACGTTACTAGAGCTAGCCTCATCTGTCGGGCTAGTTCATAGAAACCGACGTCGGTGTCAGATGCCGCTGTCTGATTCATGAGACGAGGATCTCGCCGACTGACTCCGCCCATTGTTCTCAGGTCTACAGCTGAGTCGTACAAACCGGTATCGAGTGGTGCAAGGAAGATTCTCGCGGCCGTGAGTTGGGCATCAAGGTCTGGTGGAGGAGGAGCCGAGGCTATCATGGCTTGAATCAGCCCTGTCGCCTGCTCGTCTCCAGCCTGGATGGCTTGCACAAGGTTTGCCCACGCAAGTTCGTATTGCTGCTCGTTATAGGCTGCGATCGCGGCTCCCCGATGTGCGGCAGCTTGACCTGGACTAAGTGACGTGGCGCGGAGAAAGGATTCCAAAGCTTCAGGAGAACGACCCATCTGACCGAGAACAATCCCACGGAACACGTAAGCCGGCCAAAAATTTTCGTTCGCCTCGATTGCCTCGTTAACTTCCCGCAAAGCGGTTTGCAAATCTGGTGGATTCGCTGCAGCCGCTGCTTCGGCTCGCTGCAAAGCTTCAACGGCATCCTGTGCGTGGACTTCAGAGGGCAGTGACGCGATGAAGGCAATAATCGCGAAAACTGTAATGAACCACGTCCTGGCCGCTGATTGATTTCGATCGATTGTGAAGATTGCGCCCTCCAGATTGAGGTGGATCAGGTTGTTAGGCTCTCAGCCTACCGGGAGCTTTGGTCTGCCGTCAAAGAAAACCCTTCTAACCAGCTTCACGCCAGGCTGTCCAGACTTTAGCTTCCAGTGGCTAACGCGTGGAGCAGGTCGACGTAGTATTTCTCAATGCGGGCAAGGTTGGCGACACTCGAACCCTCGGCTGGATTGATAACAATGTACTCGTTGGGCGCATGTGCCCCAGAGCCATGGCCAAGCCCGCCCATGACCAGGGGCAGTTCCAAGCGTTGGGTGAACTGGTAAAACGGCGCACTGCCCGCGAGGCGCGGCCATACGTCGGGGCTTGCATCGTACTTGTTGAACACGCTAATCGCGGCGGTCACCAAACTCGCTTCCACTGATGTCTGGGATGATGGATATGCCGACAGTTTACGAATCTCGATATCTTCGAAACCCTTGGCATCGAGGTGGGCACGGATTTTAGCGAGCTGCTCGTCGGGATCGAAATCAGGCGGTAACCGTGAATCGACCTTAGCGGTGGCTATATGCGGCAGAATCGTCTTCACTCCCGGGCCGGTGTAGCCACCCCAAATCCCATCGACGTTCAAGGTTGGATGATAAAGGTAGCTAAGTAGTGCGTCTGCCCCAGTCCAGTCGTCGATCCATTGATCCACGGCTAGCAACTGTTTCATTTCATCTTCATTCCACTTGGCGAGAATGCCGTTTATTAGGATTTGCTCTTCTTCGGTCGGTGCGCGCACCTCGTCGTAGTAGCCGGGAACCAGAATGGTATTGCCGTCAGGCGTCGTCAAAGAAGCGAGAGCCTGTGCCAGACGCAGTACGGGTGCGTCGACGATGGCTTTGTAGGAGCCATGGATTTCCGCCTCTTTTGGTCCACCCCAAGTTCCGCCTTTGGCTTGCATCTCAAAGTAGAGAATTCCCTTAACGCCGAGGTTCATGCTCGCTTCGCCGCTGGGTCCCTGTGAATTGAAAGGAAACAGAACGCCTTCAGCGGTGCGTAGACGCTCTTCGTAGGCGTCGATGATCTCCGGATAGTGTGGCGAACCTAGCTCTTCTTCTCCCTCAGCCACGACCATCAGGTTTACAGGTAGCGTGCCTTCGGTGGCAAGGATCGATTCCAGCGCGTTGAGAAAGGCACGCTCTGGGCCCTTCTGGTTAGTGGCACCACGGGCGATCAGCACGGTGCCGTGTTGGTTCTCAACCAACCTAGCTTCGAAAGGTGGTGAAACCCAGTCCTCGGGATTCACCGGCTGCACGTCGTACATCAAGTACACCATCAGCGTCTTGTCAGCGTTGGCGTCGTAGTAACCCCATACGCCGGGATGACCCGACGTCGGAACTAACTCAGCCTCTACGAAACCGAGTCCTTCGAGGTCGGAGCGCAGCATCTCAGCCATTTCTTGGATGCCGAGGTTTTGGGCACTGACTGACGGTTGGCGTAGCCAGCGTTGTAGGTTGCCCAGGTGTGCATCGATATTGTCGTCGATGTAGGCGTAGGCGGCGGCGTGATCGCCGCTGTAGGCTGGCAAGTCGGCGGCGTCGAAGCTTGCTTCGGTCGTGATTGTGAAAGACGGTCGTTGAACTTCACCACCGGCCCCATAAGGATCCGACATTGGCTCGGCACAAGCAGTAAAGACAAAAGCAAAAAGGCTCAATAACAACGCTGATCGACTATTCATTTTCGACCTTCTCGTTCTCGTTTCCCCCTGCTGCAAGCGAACTATCAGGGTGAAAAGCTCCAAATAACAGGGATGACAAGTGACGCTAGTATCCAGAACAGAATGGTGAGCGGCCCGCCGAAGCGGACAAAGTCAATGAATCGGTAACCACCTGGACCCATAACCATCAGGTTGGTTTGGTAGCCGTGTGGGGTCATCAGTCCGGCCGAAGCGGCAAAAGTGATTGCTATTAGGAACGGGCGAGCATCGACTCCCATGTCTCCGGCAAGTTGCATCGCGATCGGCGCTAGTAAAATTGCTGTTGCGTTATTGGAAATTGTTTGTGTCAGCAGTGAGGTCAGCAAGTACAACATCGAAAGAATAACCACAGGGGTGAAAAAATCAGGATTGATGCGCTGTAGCGTGAGGATGCCCTGGGCCAGGAATGCTGCCGTTCCGGTGGTCTGCATAGCTATGCCGACAGGGACGAACGCCGCGATCAGAAACAGAATAGACCAGTCGACGGCTCGGTAGGCTTCGTTAGGGCGCATGGCGCGTAATGCCAGAAGCAGTATGCAGCCAACGATTGCCCCCTTGAGAATGTCAACGATGCCCAGAGTGGCCAGGATAATGACGGCAGGAAGAATTACTAGGATCGCCCAGTTTGTACCACCGAGCGCAGTACGAACCTCTACGCGAGAGGTGATGATCAGGTCTTCCGTGTGCCTCAGTCGGGGGAGTCGGTCCTCGGGGGCGACCAGCAACAAATCGTCAGCGAACTCCAGGCGAACTCGGGCGATCTTGTCGTGCAAGATGTCACCACCACGGCGAATTGCCAAGACAAATGCGCCGACGCGTTGACGGAAATCGATTTCATTGAGTGTTCGACCTATCAGCCGGCTGTTTCGACCGACGATCGCCTCGACCAGGAACTGTCCCTCCGCGGAAATCTTGGTGTCTGAAAGTCGCGCATCCGACAACGGTGCGACACCTTTAGCGCTTGTAAACCGAGTGAGGCCGTCGGCTGACCCGCGCACCACTAGCAGATCCTCTCCATGGATGCGCAAGTGTCGAAGATTCTCGGTGACATGGTCGATGCCTCGGTGGACGGCGATGACCGTGATGTCGTAATCGCGGTTGATAGCGCTTTCTTCAATGGTCTTTCCGACCAATTCTGACGTCGCACTAACTTGAACTTCAGTGAGGTAGTGGCGCATTTCGTACTGTCGGGTCAGGGCTTCAGGTGTGGAGCGCGTTGGCAGCAAATAGGGGGAGGCCAACAAAACATACGCCAGTCCGACGATCATCAGGATGACGCCTAGGGCGGAAAACTCGAACATGCTAAACGGCTCCAAACCATTCTCTTCAGCGATTGAACTCACCAGCAGGTTTGTTGACGTGCCGATGACCGTCAGGGTGCCCCCTGCAATCGAAACATAGGAAAGTGGCAGCATGAATTTCGAAGGACTAAGGTGGAAGCGGCGGCATAAATCGACAACTAGCGGGATGAAGATGGCGACCACAGCCGTATTGTTCAGGAAGCTTGACAAGACGCTGGCAGTCACCAGCACAAGCCCCATCGTCAGCCATGGGCGCGACCTTGTTACACTAGCGAGCCAGTCCGCAGCAGCAGCCAGGACGCCAGTCTTCACCAACGCGTGCCCGAGAACCAGCATCGCTCCTACGGTCACAATGGCCTTGTTGCTGAGACCCAATATTGCTTCTTCGACGGTGACGATCCCGAATGCTAGTAAGGTGGCGAGCATCAACATCGCCGTTACTTCGATCGGAAACAGTTCGAGAACGAATAAGATCAGCGCGACACTGATGAGTGCCAACATGAAGCCAATTTCGAAGGTCACGCGTGGTTCACCGAGAGTAGTCGACGCTCCGAGGGTTGCTGGAGAACGGAGTGCCAAGCAGAAGGGGCCTAGTTTCGACACGGAAAGGATACAACGGGAGTTGTAGAATGGCCCGGACCAAGATTCTTGCCAAAAGTTACTCAAGGCCAGCCATCTATATGTTAGGCGTCCATGCTCTCAGGTCTTTCCGAACGGTTCGTTTTTTAGCGGCCGGGTTTCTTCTACTGACCGTCGCCGCTTCCGCATGGGGCCAGAATGCCGTCACCCTAGCGTTTATTGACGTCAACGTAATCCCAATGGACACAGAGCGTGTGTTGACTCGACACACTGTCTTGGTGCAGGGGGACCGAATCGTGTCGATCGAGCCCTCTGATTTGGCAAGTGTCCCCAAGGGTGCGCAGCGAATTAGTGCCCAAGGCCAATATCTGATTCCGGGACTTATCGACGTTCATTCCAATTTACTATCGAACAAGTACATTGCCGACGAGTACGCCGATGAAGAACTTGCTGTAATCGTTGCCAACGGTGTGCTCACGATCCGTGCCCCAATTGGAAAACCGGAGCTATTGGTCTATCGCGATCAGATCGAAGATGGAGAGTTGTTCGGTCCGTCGCTGTATGTTGGTAGTCCGCAGTTAGCGGGAGTCGGTTACGGGAGCGGCGTGAACAGTCGAATGGTGGCAACTCCATTTGAAGCCGCGGCCGCTGTACGAGAGTTTGAAGCTGCTGGCTACGACTTCATCAACCTGACGTTTGGTATCACGGCGGATATCTACGAGGGCATTATTCTGACCGCACGTGGACGCTTGCCGGTCATCGGCGAGGTTGGTCCCGACATAGGGTTGCGACGTGCTCTTGAGTCAGCGCAGCAGATTGAGCGTCTAGATCAATACTTGGAGGCCCTCATGGACGAGGCTATACCCCGCGCCAAAGGCTTGTCCGGCCTTGGGGTGTGGGTTCTTGAGAATTGGGCCGAAATTGAGAAACTTGACATCCAGCGCATCGAGGCGGTCGTTCGTGCCACCGTCGAATCCGAGATCTGGAATACACCGACGTTGGCATTTCTCAATTCTTCATTTGGTACCGGTCGTTCGGATGAGGAAATCAAAGGAAGCTCTGAGTATGGGTTTGTTTCGCCAAGCGTACGCGAAGAGTTGCTACACGATCGCGACAGGTTCTGGTCGAACCCCCCGGAAGAGCGGTTTCGTATGCGCTATGTCGAGTTACGAAATCGGATTGTTTCGGAGCTGTATCGCGCCGGTGGCAAGCTTATGGTGGGTTCCTACTCGCCTGAATGGTTATTCCTGCCAGGTTTTTCGTTGCATCGTGAGCTTGAGAGCTTAGTTTCAGCTGGCCTGCCGCCGTTCGCTGCCCTGTGGGCTGCGACGCGGAGTCCTGCTACCTTTCTCAGTTGGGGTAGGGCAGGCCGCACCGAGTTTGCACGAGTCGATTCGGAAGGCATTCGGTTCGAGACAACAACCACGGTTGAAATCGACTTCGGCAGGATAGCGGTTGGCAAGCGGGCCGACATGGTCTTGCTCGGCGCTAATCCGCTCGACGACATTCGAAACACGACGTTGATTGAGGGCGTTATATTGCGTGGTCGTTGGGTTCAACGTGATGAACTTGATGAGATCCTGGAGCACTCTGCTGAAGTGCTTTCAGAGGCCCCTCTGTTGCCTAGGTTCTAGGAAAAAGAAAAGCGCTGGCGCTCCCCAGTCAAAGTTGGCGCGCACTGAGTAATGGGGGGATTGGATCACGTCGCTGCCAATCCTATCCATTCCCTTCTAGTGAATTGAGACCATGCGTTCGATGGCGCGGCGGGCCCTGGAAGCGATTTCTTCTGGTACGCGGACCTCGTGGATTCCCTCACGAAGTGTCTTGGCGAGCTTCTCGAGCGTGATCATCTTCATGTACATGCATTCGGCGTCTGCCTTGACCGGCAGGAAGGTCCGTTTCGGATGACGCTTTTTCATTTGGTGGAGGATTCCCGTCTCCGTCGCGACGAGAAATTTAGTTGCTGGCGAGGATTCGATGCTTTCGATCATACCTGTAGTTGATGTGACCCTTGTACGATCAGCGGGAAGATCACCCTTCGAAAGCTGCCACATTACGTTAGACACGCAGCCGCACTCAGGATGAACGAGCAATTCGGCGTCAGGATGCTGGGCCAGCTGTTCCTTGACGTCAGCGGGGCGGATGGCGGCATGCACATGGCACTCGCCTATCCAGACATGAATAGTGCGGTCAGTTTTCTCACGTATATATTCGCCCAGGAACATATCAGGGGCGAAGAGAATCTCTTGATCGTCAGGGATCGACTCTATAATACGCAGAGCGTTTGCCGATGTGCAGCAGTAATCGGCTTCGGCTTTCACATCAGCGGAACAGTTGACGTACACCACTACGACCGCTCCTGGGTGCTCTTCCTTCCATGTCCTAAGTTGGCCAGCTGTTATCGTCGAAGCTAGTGAACATCCTGCCTCTAGGTCGGGAATGAGAACCGTTTTGTCAGGGCATAGAACGGCGGCTGTTTCGGCCATGAAGTGCACACCGCAAAATACGATTGTCTCAGCATCCGTTGCCTGTGCCTGTAGCGACAAACCAAGAGAATCGCCGACGAAATCAGCCACGTCCTGAATCGCAGGAATCTGATAATTATGCGCCAGGATTACAGCGTTACGTTCAGTCTTAAGTCGTTGGATTTCGTTTAAGAGCTTCACGGGGCTTTTAAGAGGTAAGGTGCAGAGAAAAATCTATGTGAGGCGGCGACATCGTCAGGATACCCATAGAGATGAAGTCAACGCCGGTATCAGCGTAACGGCTTACCGTATCGATGGTAATGCCACCGGATGCCTCCAAGGATATCGCATCACGAAGACCCGCTGAGCGCAACGCGCTGACGACTTCAACTATGCCTTCAGGTTCAAAGTTGTCGAGTAATAAACAGTCGGCTCCTGCCTTGGCGGCGATCAATGCGTCGGGCAGAGATTCAACCTCGATCTCGATGGGTAACCCCTCTACTCGGTCCCGCACGCGTACAAGCGCGGCCGCGATATCGGTGGCGATCATGAGGTGATTGTCCTTGATCAGCACGGCTTCCGCTAGATCGAGCCGATGGGGGAGGCCGCCCCCCAAAACGACCGCTTTTTTCTGAAACATCCGCAACCCCGGTAGAGTCTTTCTGGTGGCAGTGATCCGGGGTGGATTGTCAGCGTGTAACCCCTTGTGTGCTTCGGTCACAGCTGTAATAGCTCGGCTTGTCGCCGTTGCGACCCCGCTCATGTGGCTCATCATGTTTAGCATCGTACGTTCTATGCCGAGAACAGCACGTGCAGCACCAGTGAGTTCAACCACGACTTGTCCGGGCAGGAAATCATCGCCATCGATCGCATAAGTTGTGATTTCGAGACTGACACTCGCAGCAAGCAAAGAGGCTTCTTCAAGTCCCGCAAGTATACCCGGCTCTGTCGCGCACACTGTTCCGTGTGCTTCGCGAGTCTTGGGAAAGAGAGATTCGCTGGTAACGTCTCCCCGGCCAAGGTCTTCCTCAAGAAAGGTGGCAAGATCTGCGATGTTTTGCTTCTTCATTCTACTTAACAGAGAGAGAGTCATGAGTCAGTTAACCACCATCCCATTCAACATGTTGATGCAGCTAGCTTTTGTCTGTACGAGGCGCGCGCATGGCTGATTCGGTAACATTCTCACGGGCACGGTGGTAAGCCAAGCTTGCATGAATGGGGACAGAATTCGTGCTTGAACAGAGGTCAGGAGCCGGGTAAAATTTGCTTAGCTTAAATGGGCTCCGTTTACCTACTGAACGTCCAATCTGCCTGAGATCCATTCTTTTAGCTCTATTCCCCTTTTTTGAAGGCTATCCCTGCACGGGACTCACACGCGCGCACTTCGAGGCAATTCACGAAGCCGCAGCGGAACCTACCGAGATTCTATGAACGAGGACAGGATGAAGGCGATTCACGACCTGGTCGAACTAGGTAAGGATCGCGGCTACATCACTCAAGATGAACTCGACCGGGTTTTGCCCGCAGAGGGAACCAATCGTCGTGCAATGGCCGGTCTGATTGAAGATATGGATATTGAAGTACTCGACGGCGAAGCTGAAGTTGACTTTAAGGAAGACGAGGTCGAAGGGGATGAGAAAGGTGAAGCTTCCTCCAGAAGCGTCGACCAGTACGATGCCGAAGGCTCTGACAGCGGGGATCCTATCAAGGTCTATTTTCGCGAGATGAGCCAGAAGGGTCTTCTCGACCGCGAGGGTGAAGTACGGCTCGCCCGAGCCATCGAACAGGGCCAGCAGGGAATTGTCAAAGCGGCGCTCACGTGCCCGCTTGCCAGCGAGCACGTTCTTGAGTGCCTCGATGATCTCAAGAGCGAAGAGCTGTCCCTCGACCAATTCACCAAGGAGCCCGGCCAAAAAACTAAGATGCGCAGAAAAATTTTTTCCACTCTGCGTAAGGTCGAGAAGATGCGTGGCAATCTCCGCAAAGTTCGCTCCAAGCTCAACCGCAAGCTGCGCGATGATACCGAGTTAAAGGTCCGCCTCGAACTCATTGAAATCCATGGCACGATGGGTGAAGCGCTACAGGGGCTTGAGCTCACCGACAATTTCATCGAAGAAATCATCATGCGGATGCGTCGATTGGCAGGCGATCTAGCCCGGGCGGATCACGCTGGTGACGACAAGCGCCTTAAGAAACTTAGTAAGAATCACTTGGTCAGCCGTGAGGAACTGATCCGCTATCTCGAAGCGGTTGAAGAATCTGAATCCTCGATGGAGTGGGCTAAAAGCGAACTCACGGAGCGTAACCTGCGCCTCGTTATCTCAATCGCAAAGAAGTACACGAACTTTGGCCTCTTGTTTTCAGACTTGATTCAGGAAGGCAACATCGGGCTGATGCGCGCGGTCGAGAAATTCGATTATACGAAAGGTTTCAAGTTTTCCACCTACGCTACGTGGTGGATCCGCCAGGCGATCACCCGAGGACTCGCCGACAAGGGCAAGCTTATTCGTGTGCCGGTGCACATGACCGAGACCATGCGCAAGGTTTCACAGACGGCTACGGAACTCTATAAGGAGTTGGGTCGCAAGCCCGAGCCGCAAGAGATCGCAGATGCGATGGCAGTACCCATCGAGACCGTTAAGCTTGCGTTGCAGGCCGGCAAGAAAACCAGTTCACTGGATACGCCGATTGGCGACGAAGGGGACGGCGAGTCAACCTTAGGCCACTTCATCGCGGATGAGGACGCCGTTTCACCGGTCGAGACCTTGCTTGCCAAAGACCTCAGCCAGCAGACTCGAAGAGTGTTGTCGACGCTGACCCCGCGCGAAGAAAAGGTCGTTCGTATGCGCTTTGGTATTAACGAGGAGCGTGTCTATACTCTTGAGGAGATAGGCGATTTTTTCTCCGTGACCCGCGAGCGAATCCGCCAGATCGAGGGCAAGGCTCTCCGTAAGCTGCGCCACCCCCTGCGTGGCAAATCGCTTAAGGAATTGATCGACTAGGCCTTTTCCCGCATGGCGGTGATGCTATATCGATCCCGGGGTAGATGCTCCGGGATTTTGCTATGCGGTAAGGTTCTCGCATGAGTGAAAATCGCTTTATGATTCGCGTGGGCGCAGTTTGCTTGTTACTGGCCTCCATGGCTTCTGCGACGGTAGCCCAGCAGCCGCAGTCTTGGAACCAGTGGCGAGGTCCGGCTCGCGATGGCGTTGGGGACGCCTCTGCTCTGCCGGCGGAGCTTCCAGCCGAACTCACCCGTGTGTGGCAAGTTCCCGTCGGCGTAGGCCACGCTAGTCCATTGGTCGTGGGTGATGCGGTATTCCTGCACAGCCGCGAAGGGGAACAGGAGATAGTGTCCGCCTTGGGGCTGGCCGACGGTATCGAAATGTGGCGCCGAGGCTACGATGCTGCCTACACGATGCATCCAGCGGCGCGCTCACACGGGCCCGGACCCAAGTCCACACCGATCCATGCGAACGGGCGATTATTTACCTTTGGGATTACTGAGATTCTCTCGGCGTTCAACGCTGCGACCGGCGAACTGTTGTGGCAGCGGGAATTCTCAGACATGTATCCGGAGACCGCGCCGATCTATGGCACATCGATGTCGCCAGTCGTTGTCGACGATAAGCTCGTTGTCCACATTGGCTGGGAGCAGGAGGGCGCGGTTGCAGCTTTCGACATGGCCACCGGTGAGACTCGTTGGTCCAACAACGAATTCACCCCGGGCTATGCTTCACCGATCGTTGTCCAGATCGCGGGTACCGATGTCATAGTCACTCAATCCGACAAGCACATCATTGCTCTAGACGTTGATGGTGGCGCGACACTTTGGAGTATGCCGTTTGCGACCGCTTCTCGGCAGAACTCAGTCACCCCATTAGCTTTCGGTGAGAAACTCATCTTTTCCGGCCTCGATGAAGATCTTTTCGCAGTCTCTCTAGGCCCCCGTGGTTCGGTCCCGGTGGTTGGTACCAGGGCGGGAGCTAGTTTGTCGGAGACAGGCGATTGGGAATCAAATGAACTCTGGCGCAACAAACGCCTTCCCCTCTATATGAACTCTCCTGTTATCGTCGGCAATCGCCTTTTCGGTATGACGCACAAGCGCGCTGGCCAATTCATCTGTGTGAACGTTGAAACTGGTGAGCCGATCTGGGCGAGTCGCGGGAGAGAAGGTGAGAATGCATCGATCGTTGCTCTAGGTGATCGAGTTGCATTCCTGACGGATGAGGCACGCTTAGTAATCATCGACGTAATCACCGATGTTTATGAGCCGCTCGCCGAATATGAAGTTGCTGATACGCCAACATGGGCCCATCCAGTGTTTACATCGATGGACGTGCTGATCAAGGATCTTGATTCGTTGACACTTTGGCGTTTCTGAAGGCTAGGCAACACCAAGATTGTCAAGGCCGGACGATCGAGGCGATGTCATCTGGACATTGTGTTGTGTAGTCAGGCTCCTCCGGCCAGGCGCCGGACTCGGTCCCTATGCCGTAGGCGGCGCCGATGGAGAACACATGTATGTCGTAGTCATCGGCGGTCAAGGCCTCGTTGGCGTTGCGTGCGCACTCGATGTCTATTTGATGGTCACCAACATAAGCCACGTGTCCCGGGGCCATGCCGGTAAGCTGATCGAGGCACATTAACAATCCGTCGGGAGCGGGTTTCTGACGGGCTTCAGAGACTTCCTCATACCCGATTACGGACTCGAAACGGTCGAGCAGACTCGCGTTCCCCAGCGAGCGCTCGATGTTGCCTTTGGAATTCATCGAGACGATGCCGTGCGGCAAATCCCGCAGCTTCCCAAGCACTGATTCAACACCCGCGTAAATGGGCGACACGGTGTCGTCGCTGAGTTGGTATTCGGTCCACAGACGACCCGCTTCGCTCAGTGTTTCTTCGCTCATGCCGAACTCTGTCGTGTAAAGGTGCCGCCAGTCATAGTAGTGATGCAGCGCGACGGTGTAGCCATCGAGCGAACTCAGGGACTCGATCGTGTCAGGGTCAGTACCGGTAAAGTGCCGAACAATGTCACGTGTAATCCTCCAGTTCTTCGCGCGTGTGTCAACGAGCGTACCGTCGTAGTCCCAGATTACGGCAGTGACTGGGCGGGTCCCGATCATGGTGCCGCCGCCGCGATGGCGACGACATGGCCCTGGGTGCGAAATAGCAACATTCCCTCGGAGATTGCCGGCGTTGCCATACACACCTCGCCCATCTGGTTGGTCGCGAGTAGCTGGAACCTGGGTCCAGCCTTGAGTATGAAGATGTCGCCGTCTTCACCCGTAAAATACAACTTACCGCCAGTGGCGACAGGGGACGCCGAAAAACCGCCACCGGCTCCAAGACGAGCTTGGTACATAAGCTCGCCGCTATTAGCGTCAAAAACGCCAAGTGCTCCATTATTACGCAGGTTATACAGGTAGTCGCCATAGACGATTGGCGTCACCATGTAGCCGCCGCCGCGCGGAACGCTCCAAACGATATGCTCGTTGACATTCTCGCCTTCAGTCAACGAGATATCGCCAGTGGCATCAGGCCGGATGGCGTAAATTGGCGACCAGTCACCATGGGCGTTGGTGATGAAAATCAAGCCGTGGGCGAACACCGGCGTTGGCACCGGGATATCACCGCCACCCCGCATCTTCCAGATCTCACTGCCGGAGTCTGGGTTGTAGGCGCCGATGTGACGGTAACCGTTGACGACGATTTGTGCACCGTAATCTGAGAGATAGACGTTCGGCGTTCCCCAGGTGGGGACTTCATTGCGTCTTGTGCGCCAAATTTCCGCGCCGTCCACTATGTCAAAGGCGGCGATGAACGCGTCATTCTGGATGTCAACCTGCAGGATAACTTTCCCGTCATAAATGATCGGCGACGAAGCGATCCCCCATTGCGCTTCGGGAACGACGTAGTAGCCAGCATCGAGAACACCAAGGTCCTTCTTCCATACAAGTTCGCCGTCCATGTCATAGGCGTAAAGGCCTTCAGAGCCAAAATACGCGATGACGTAATTACCATCTGTGGCCATCGTGGCCGAAGCATGTGTTGACTTGGTGTGGCGCATAATAGCTGGCACCCCAGTGTGAGGCGTATGTTCCCAAACTATTGCTCCGGTATATTTGTTGAGAGCATAGACTTTCCAGGTGTGTTCGCTGTTGTCTCGTACCGGTGCAATGTCACCATACAAGCCAACGCGGAGGGAGTTGTTGCTGGGGCTAATTGCTGTTGTTACGAACACGCGATCGCCCCAGACAACTGGGCTTGAGTGTGAAAGACCGGGGATTGGAGTCTTCCACAATACGTTGTCGCCGGTTTCCGCGTTCCACGTCGTCGAGGTGGCGAAACCTTCAGCAATTCCGCTGCTACCCGGACCCCGGAAGACTGGCCAGTTGACGCCCGAACCTTGTTGTGCCCCCAGCCCAGCAGGCGCATTGCCGGCCAGTGTGATCAAACAAGACCCTAAGACTCCCACTAGAACGGCTTGTTTCATCTTTGTTCTCCCCTCCTTGCAGAATTCAATTTCGTAGCTCTCTGAGCGCTTGTAGCGGTCCTCTAAGGTCGCTGCCTGAAGACTCCTGCAGGGGGTTGAACTCAGCCTCAACGTCGGGATCGATCTCGGGAACTGTGTACAGCTCGCGCAAGCGGACGAGTTCGGCCTTGAGTTCGGCAAGCACGTCGCCGTGGGTCGAGTCGTCATAGAGGTTGATGAGCTCGTCGGGGTCGGTTTCGACATCAAAAAGCTCCCACTCCCCGAGATTATAGTAGTGGATCAGCTTGTAGCGCTCGGTCCGTACCCCGTAGTGGCGCCGTACGCTATGCACCGCCGGATATTCATAGTAGTGGTAGTAGACCGAAGTGCGCCAATCTCCTGAATCCTCGCCGCGTAGTAACGGAACCAGCGACCGTCCTTGCATCTCAGCCGGTGCGTCGACGCCGGCGATGTCGAGAAAGGTCTGCGCAAAGTCGAGGTTCTGGACAAGGTGTGAATCCAACGCCGCAGGGGATGTGACCCCGGGCCAACGAACAAGTAGCGGTGTGCGAAAAGACTCCTCGTACATCCATCGCTTGTCGAACCAGCCATGGTCGCCGAGGAAGAAGCCTTGATCGGAGCTGTACACGACCACCGTGTTATCGGAAAGGCCGCTCTCGTCTAGGTAGTCGAGCACGCGGCCGAGTTGGTCGTCGACGGCGGCCACCGCGCGCAGGTAGTCTTTCATATAGCGCTGGTACTTCCAGCGCACTAGATCGTTGCCCTCGAGGGTGGATTCGCGGAAGGCTTCGTTCTTGGGCTCATAGGCGGCGTTCCACACTTCGAGTTGATCGTCGGTCAAGTTGCGAGGCGGGACCAGCTTCAAGTCAATCTCGTCCATCGTTACCTCGATTGACATGTCCTGTTCCAAGCGCGCACTGGTGCGGTTGCCCGCGGTGTGATCGTCGAACAAAGTGGCGGGCTCGGGAATTTCGACGTCGTCGTACATCGCAAGGTAGTCGAGGCCGGGTTCCCAGCGCCGGTGGGGTGCCTTGTGCTGATACATCAACATAAACGGCCGCTCCGGATTGTGGTCATTTTGTAGCCAATCGAGTGCTAGGTCGGTGATGATCTCGGTCGTATAACCGGTGTAGTTGACCTCACCCTCGGGGGTCAAGAACAACGGGTTGTAATAGGGTCCTTGTCCGCGTAGCACACGCCAGTAGTCAAAGCCTGTAGGCTTGCTCTTCAGGTGCCACTTGCCGACGATCGCCGTCTCGTAGCTCGCAGCCTGGAGCAGCTTGGGAAACGTTGGTTGCGAGCCGTCAAACTCAAGACGGTTGTCAATGATGCCGTTCAGGTGGCTGTGCTTGCCGGTGAGGATGACGGCACGGCTCGGGGCACAGATCGAGTTCGTCACGAAGGCGTTACGGAATAGCATTCCTTCGTTGGCCAGGCGATCGAGGTTCGGGGTCGTATTGATCACCGACCCGTAGGCGCTGATGGCGTGCGAGGCGTGATCGTCTGTGAACACAAACAGGATGTTGGGTGGTTTCGCCGAGGTTAAGGCTGTGTCCCTGCCATCTGGCGTCTGGGGCGCGCATGAAACCATCGTGGCGGCGAACAATGCGGTTACAGATGCCAGAATCCGAGTATTCTTCCCGTGGTTCCGGTGTGGCGCCGGTGATTTAGTATTCACTGCAAAGGCTCGCCGCCCCGCACAACACCGGTTTCGGAGTCAAACACCGAAGGGAACAATGCCGACGGGGTGCGCGATCGTTGGGCGAGTTCCAGCATCTCATTTAGTACCTCTAGTCGCTCGGCTGCTAGGTTAGTTTCCTCACTCGGATCGTCGTAAAGGTTGAATAACTCCACAGTATCGATCTCACCGTCGGCATTGCCGCTACGATACAGCTTCCAGTTGCCGGCGCGAACTGCCTGTTGGCGGCCAAGTTCCCAGTACATTACATCGTGAGTGGCCTGACTACCTTCGGCGAGTAACGTAGGTGCGAAGCTGATGCCGTCGATGTTTGTCGGTATTGTTTCAGCCGCCCCGACGAGTTCGAGCACCGTGGGTAACACGTCCCACTGCGCAGAGAGGTGATCGGTAACTTTTCCGGCGCTAATGTGTCCGGGCCAACGGGCAATCATCGGCACCCGAATGCCACCTTCGAAGAGTTGTTGCTTACGGCCACGAAAAGGGCCGTTACCATCAAAGAACTCTAGGTCGCTGCCGCCCACCCAGGTCGGCCCATTATCGCTACTGAACATGACGATTGTATCGTTGTCGATATCAAGTTCCACGATCAGGTCTAGGATGCGTCCAACGTTGCGGTCCATGCGCGTGATCATGGCTGCGTACGCTGCGCGTGGTTCCGGGTGTGGCAAGTAGCTTTGGTCGCCTAGGTAGGGCGGATCTTCGAAAATTCCCTCATACTCGGCCAGCGAGTCATTGGGCACCTGCAGAGCAACGTGTGGCACGATTGTGGGGTAGTAGAGGAAGAACGGTTCTTCGGCGTGGTCGCGGATGAATTGGAGTGCCTCGGTGGCAATGGCGTCAGGGGCGTATGTCGTGCCCTTGAAGCGCTCATAGTCAGCACGGTCCTGAAACGGTGTCTCGATCTTTTGATGGGCGTCGAAGTACTCGTTGCCCGCCAGCATGTCTTTCTCGTCGTTGCGCCACAGATGTGTTGGATAGTAGTTATGGGCCACCCGCTGGCATAGGTAGCCGTAGAAATGATCGAAGCCTTGCAAGTTTGGACGGCCGTGGGCATCTGGCCCGCCCAGGCCCCACTTGCCCATAGCCCCAGTGGCGTAACCGTGTTGTTTCAGGATCTCAGCTAGCGTGACCTCCTCTGCGGCCAGCGGCCACTGGCCCTCTGGCTCCTCGGGCCCCCAACCACCGAGCTCCTTATTGTTGCGGATGTAGGCATGTCCGGTGTGCTTACCAGTTAAGAGAACTGACCGTGAGGGGGCGCACACGGCGCTACCAGAGTAGTGCTGGGTAAAACGAATGCCCTCTGCTGCTAGACGATCGAGATTGGGCGTCCGGATTATTGCCTGCCCATAGCTACCAACTTCGTTGTAGCCAAGGTCGTCAGCATAGATGTAGATTATGTTAGGCCGCGGTTCTTCTTTTAGTTCTTCCGGTCCGGAAGATATCTGACAGGCGGCGGTTAGAATCACAGCAGCGGCGGCTATCGACGCCTTGTACGGGAAGAGTTTCATCGATGATGTCCTGATGTGCTCGCACGAGTGAGCCTCGAACGGATGGGCCGCACTTTATCGCTGCCTACGACACAGGGCAATGGGCAGGATATCCTCAGCGGCCTTTATCGAATGGATTAGCAGACTTCCTCAGCGCGTTTGCGCAGTACGTATTTCTGGATCTTGCCGGTAGAGGTTTTTGGCAGCAAGCCAAACACAACGTGCTTTGGCACCTTAAAATGGGCCATATTGTCACGGCAGTAGTTGATCAATTGGTCGATGCTAGTAGTAGCCTCCTCGGTTAGAGTAATGAAAGCACAAGGCACCTCGCCCCATTTCTCATCTAACTTTGCCACCACGGCGACCTCAAGAACGTCGGGATGGCGGTATAGAACGTCTTCGACCTCAATACTCGAGATGTTTTCGCCGCCTGAGATGATTACGTCTTTGGAGCGGTCTTTAATCTGAACGTACCCATCTTCGTGCCAAACGGCGAGGTCGCCCGAGTGGAACCAGTTGCCCATGAATGCTTCTTCTGTAGTTGCCGGGTTCTTTAAGTAACCTTTCATTACGTTGTTACCGCGCAGGAAAACCTCACCGATCGTCCTACCGTCCCGTGGCACTGGCTTCAGGGTTTCAGGGTTGGCGACCATTAGGCCCTCAAGCATATGTCCACGCACACCCTGCCGGGCCTTGAGAGCAGCCCGTTTTGCGGGTTCTTCGGCATCCCATAGATCACCCTGCCATGCGCAAAGCGTCACTGGCCCATAGGTTTCGGTGAGGCCATACACATGTGTTACGTCGAAGCCCATCGCCTCCATTCCCTCGATTACTGTCGACGGCGGTGCGGCTCCCGCGGTCATCGTTGCGACGCGGTGCTCGATACCGGTCTTTTCTTCGGGTGGTGCATTAACTAATAGATTCAAAACGATCGGCGCACCGCAAAAATGCGTGACTTTCTCGGTGCGGATCAGGTCAAAGATCTTGTCGGAACGAACCTGCCGTAGACACACGGACGTACCGGCGCGGGCTGCGAGGGCCCACGGAAAGCACCAGCCGTTACAGTGAAACATTGGCAGTGTCCACAGATAGACAGCGCTCGGTGGCAAGTCCCAGTCGAGCACCATCTGCAAAGCGTTCAGGTAGGCGCCGCGGTGATGGTAGACGACCCCCTTCGGATTGCCCGTTGTTCCCGAAGTGTAGTTGAGGGCGATAGCGTCCCACTCGTTTTCTGGTCGCACTGGTGGTTGTGTTGCATCTCCCTCAATGAGTAGCTCCTCGTATGTAAGGGAACCTATTCGTGATATTGAGTTCGGGTCATCGGGGATAAAACTTGGATCTTCGATATCGATGACCAGTATGTTGGCGTCAAGACCGTCTAGAGCTTCCCGAGCCACCGGGGCAAGCTCCGGGTCGACGATTAGTGCCTTGGCCTCACCGTGGCCGAGGATGAACCGAATAGTGTCAGAGTCAAGACGCACGTTGATAGCGTTGAGTACCGCGCCCGACATCGGCACGCCAAAGTGAGCCTCGAACATCTCGGGGATGTTGGCCGACAGGATAGCGACGGTGTCGCCGGTGCCGATGTCTCGTCGCCGCAGGGCTGATGCGAGGGCAAGCGCACGGCTGTGGGTTGCGGCCCACGTATAGTGGCGTTTGCCGTATACGACCGAAGTTCGGTGCGGATAAATGTCCGCAGTACGTGCAAGGAACGAGATTGGTGTGAGCGGGATATAATTTGCCGCGGTCTGAGGCAAATGGTGGTCGTAGATTCCGCCGGAAGCCATTGGATCCTTTACTTTATTATCGTTCGTTTGAGCCTATGAACGGCTCGGTACTCCACCACAAGGACAGGCTGGCAGCAACCGACATCCGTTGACGCTTTAGCTTAGCCCAACTTACACTGCGGTTATCGGCTATCGTCCAATCACCTCATCGAGCCGCAAAATTTGCCAGTCGAAGCCAACCCAATTCCTTTGATCGAACCGATCCCCAAACGGGAGTCATCTGCCTGATGATCGTTTTTCGTGTTTCTAACCTAGCTTGTGTGTTGCTCGTTGTTCTCGTGACGGTACTGGTTACATCCCCACTTTCTTATGCGCAACAAAAGGGGCCGGTAACAGATGCCGGTGAACGTATGCGCCTGTATGACGACTACGTGGAAATGATTGAAGAATCGTCGTTCAGCAACCTGCCGTGGCAGTTTGTCGGCCCGACGAATATCAGTGGCCGTATGACCGATGTCGCAGTGGTGGAACCACGCGGTGAGAATTACACAGTCTACGTGGCCGGGGCTTCAGGGGGTGTATGGAAGACGACCAACGAGGGGACAACGTGGGAGCCAATATTCGATCATGCTGCGTCGACCTCGATAGGTGAGGTAACCGTCGCCCCATCAAACCCCGATATTGTCTGGGTTGGTACCGGTGAGGCCAACATTTTCCGTAGTTCAATGGCTGGCTCGGGTGTCTACAAATCTATCGATGCCGGTGAGACATGGGTACACATGGGATTAGCGGCGACCCTCACGATTCCACGGATCATCGTCCATCCGACGAATCCCAACATCGTGTACGTCGCGGCATCCGGGAACGAATGGACCGACAACCCCGAGCGTGGTGTCTACAAGACTACCGACGGCGGTGAGACCTGGGAGAAGATCCTTTACATCAGCGAGCAGACCGGGGCGATCGACTTGGTCATGGATCCTTCTGATACTGACACGCTCTACGCAGCTACTTGGCAGCGTGTTCGTGAAAAGTGGAACGACCCTCGCAACGAACCCTTCTACGTTGAAAGCGGTATCTATCGAACTAATGACAGTGGCGGCAACTGGGAGCCGATCAACAACGGCCTTCCGGAGGGGCGGTACCGAGGCCGTATCGGTATCGACATCGCGCGCTCGAACACCAACGTGCTGTACGCATTCGTCGACAACTACGAAATTGGCGCTGAGCCTCCAACTGGCGCGACTGACGCATACGGTCGTCCGCGAGGTGGTGTGATCAAGGGCGCGACGGTCTACCGTACCGACGACAAAGGCGACGAGTGGTACCAGGTGAGCCCCACCGACGGCTCCCTGGAGCGGGCCTCGGGCACTTACGGCTGGGTATTTGGCCAGCTCCGCGTCGACCCAAACGATGAAAACACAGTCTATTTCATGGGTTTGGGTCTAAACGTCTCGAACGACGGTGGGCGTACTTATCGACCGTTGCGTGGAATGCACGGGGATCACCACGGCCTGTGGATCGATCCTAATAATTCCAACTACTTGGTGAACGTCAACGACGGCGGGGTCGATTTTTCGTACGACGCAGGTGTTACATGGAAGGCATTCAACGACAACCTGCCATTGGTGCAGTTCTTCAACATTGGCATCGACATGGACGATCCGTTCTACATTTACGGATCTATTCAAGACCATGGCTCTCGTCGCGGAATGGTTGATTTGAGCCGAGGGCGCGACAGGATCCCTGCTGTTGCATTCGAAAGTGCCCCAGGCGGAGAGGGGAGTAGC
>PVBE010035452.1_pt1 | contig 24882 bp, 21 predicted proteins | sample 1631181 | NCBI WGS metagenome assembly PVBE01 (sample SAMN08397723, study PRJNA350692) | Marine metagenome, whole genome shotgun sequencing project. | isolation source: water | place: Pacific Ocean | collected 2012-04 | reverse complement strand
TATCTCATATCGTTATAGACTCTCCGAATGCGCGGGGTCCCGGCTGACACAAACCGTACTCTCGTCCGCGGGCCCAGCTTCGTTGTATCACTCGCGGCGTCGGCCTCGCAACATTCAGGACAGGCGCGCCTGACGACATCGGCGGCGCCTCGGGTCCACCTGAGCCGGGCAGATCGCTCCAGGCGAGCTCAGAACCTTGCCGGCTTTGAGGATGCGGGCGTAGGCGCGGCCCGCCGCCGACGCGACGATTGACGCGCTAGTGCACCTCGCCGTAGTTCCACCCGTACATCTCCACGAACTCCGGCGGCTTGTGGCCCAGGATCTGCCGGATCGCGCTGATCTCGCCAATTTGGCACCAGGTGTGGTAGATGTTGCGGACGAACAGCGTCCCGCTGTTCTCCCCTTTCGGCGACGAGCTCATCGGCAGGAGAAGGCTCTCCTCCGTCGCGGCCTCGAGCCACGCGTCCGCCTCGTCGCACGACGCCTGCCACAGCGTCAGCGCCTCGTCGAGCGGCGGCTGCGACGCCGGACCGCCGGTCCCGTACGGCCGGTACTCGTCGGCAACGTCGATCCCCTGAGGCCAAGCCACGAAAAAACCGTGCTGCTGAATCGCCGCGTGCCCGATCTGCCACGAGATGCAGTTCATCGGCTCGACGCGCTTCCGAGCGTCTTCGTCCGACAACCCCTGCAACCCTCGCGCACACTCCATCCGCGCGATCCGCTGCATCTGTACAAGCGCGTGCATGTGGCGCCTCCATCGTGAACTTGCCGGCATGATACAACGTGCGAATCATGAGGATGCCGGACCCGCCCTGCAGTCCGGCTGGTTATCGAAACGAATTATGTCGTGGTGCGCCCATGCGAGCAGCGTGCTGCGGAACGGAACACAACGCAAAAAAAAGGGGGCAGGCCCCACGGCCTGCCCCCCTCCGCTACCGCATCCGATCGCGCTATTGCCGTTTACGCGCCGACTAGTCCTCGTACGCCGCCTGCGCACCGGGTTGGCCGTCCGGCTGTGCCTCGGGTTGCGAGCCCCGCTTGCCTTCAATGCTGAGCTTGGGTAGCCACTCGAGCCACGTCGGGAAGTACCAGTTCTTGTCGCCGAGGAGCTCCATGCTCGCGGGGACGAGGACCATGCGGATGATCGTCGCGTCGAGGATCACCGCTACGGCCAGGCCGAAGCCCATCTGCTGGAACATCGATAGCGGGCCGAGGGCGAATCCGCCGAAGACCGCGACCATGATCAGGGCCGCACCGGTGATGATCGAGGCCGTCGAGTGCAGGCCGTACACCACCGATCCGGAGTTTTCGCCGGTCTCTTCGTAGCGTTCCTTGATCCGGCTCAGTAAGAACACGTGGTAGTCCATCGAGGGCCCGAACAGGATCGCGAACAGGAAGAGCGGGATCCACGACTCCACGACCGGGACCTCTTGGAAACCGAACAGACTGCTGCCGACGCCCTTCTGGAAGACGAGCACCACCAGTCCGTATGCCGCGCCGACCGACAGCAGGTTCATGACCACTGCCTTCAGCGGCACGACGATGGACCGGAATGCGATGAGCAGCAGGAAGCTCGCCGCTAGCACCGCCGCCATGATCATCGGTACGTAGCGCCACACGATGGCGACCGAGTCGATGACCTCGGCTGTGCCTCCGCCCACAAGCATCTCGGCGTCAATGCTAGCGAACGCTGGCGGAATGTACTCGTTGCGTAGTCGCTTGATGCCTGCAAGGGATGCGTCGCTCGAGATGTCGCCCGCGATCGAGACCCTGAGGTCAGCGAGATCGCCGTTGGGGCTTATCATCGTTTTGGACGATCCGAAGAAGTCGTCGGTATCGAGTTTGGCAGTCAGTGTGTCCAGGGCGCCCTGGATGGCTGGTGTGTTGACGTCCGGAGCCAGCACGACTACGTCGGCCGTGATGATGCCGTCGGAGAACCGCTCGATGACTACGTCGAACACGTGCCGCTCATCGGTGTCGTCGGGAAGCATGCTGATGCCGCCGGATCCGAGCTTGAGCGTCAGCACCGGAGCGGTGAGCCCGATCAGGATGATGGCGGTGATGACGACGCTGACAGCGGGGTGCGCAGTGACCACGGACGTGATCGCGCCCCACATTCCGCCGCCGGTCTCCGGATTGCGCCGGCGACCGAGCACCGGGATGGTCAGCCAGTTCACGCGATCGCCCAGAACTCCGAGAAGGGCGGGCAGGAACGTCAACGCTCCCACGACCGCTGTGACCACTACGACTATCGCGCCGACTCCGAAGCTCTTGAACAGGATGTCCGGCATGATGAGCATGCCCGCGAGGGCGATGGCGACGGCGACGCCGGAGAAGAGCACCGTGCGGCTCGCGGTGGCGCCGCGATGCCGATCGCGTCGTTGCGGTCGTAGCCGCGGTCACGCTCTTCGCGGAAGCGCTGCCCGACCAGGAGCGTGTAGTCGATGCCGACCGCCAAGCCGACCATCGTGGTGACGATTACGGTGAATTCATTGAGTTCCCAGATCATGCTGACGGCGGCGATAATTCCGACGGCAGTTAGCACTGCGGCGATGGCGAGCTGTCAAGGGCGGAGTGAAAGTGTACCAGTGGGGCGGAGACCAGAGTCAACGCCCGCCAAGCGCCCGTCTGCGGTCCTCGGTCAGACGGGCACGCGGAATCAGGTCCGGGCGCGACCTGGGAATGAACACCTTCGTGCTCAACAGCGTGCTGGGAATCGGCGCCATCGTCTCGTGCCTGTGCAAGATTGACGCCGCAACTATAGTCCACCGACCGCGATGCTGGTATACGGCCGCAAAGCACCTGGAGCGAGAGAGGCCTAGAGCGCGTCCGACGAATCTGAGTCCGCGCCCAGATGCGCAAGCTCGACCGGCCTAGTAGATCGCCGACATCAACCGCCCGGCGCCCTGCTGGTTGGACACGCCAGCGATGGCGGCGGCGGCGAATTCTTGCGAGACGGCCAGCGCCTCCGCTGCTTGCGGGTTGCCCGCGATAACGCGCTTCACCGGCGGCACGGTCCAGCTAGTGTCGTTGCCGCCCAGGTAGACGATCGCGTCGATCTCCGGGAAGTTGAACAGCAGCGCCGACTCGACTCGCCGGTCTCTGGACAGGTCGGACACCATGACCGCGGTCCGGATGCCCATGCCCTCCAGGAGCCGCGCGGTCTCGGCCATGTCTGCGTGCGGCACGCCTCCGCCGTACTTCGTGAGCACCGCTGCGTCGGCTTTGAGCGCCCATCGCGTCAAATTGGATGCGATCTGGCAGTTCATGTCTCGGTCGGCGTTGTCCGCTCCGGCGATCGTGGCCACGGTTCCCACGAAGTTGAGTTCGCCGGCGTGATGTCGGCGGTAGAGGTCGGTGATGACCGGGCTGTTCTGGTAGAAGTACGTCTCAGCGCCGCCAAGCGCCGCTGAGTACGACGGCACGACGGCGCCGTCCAGCCACTCGTCAGGATGGAGCAACATTGGTGCCATGCCTTCCGTGTTGGACCCGTAAAGGATCTGCTCGTCCGCCTCCGGAGAGTACTGGCGGGAGTAGAATTGGCCAACGTATGCGGTTCTCGGCAAACCTTCCCGTCCCGGTTCGGCGGGACCGACCGACTCGTACGTTTCTTCGAGTGCGAGGGCTTGGCCGAACCCGGCTTGCGCCAGGTAGACGGACGCCTGCAAACCCGCGCGGTGCGTTGCGTTCAGCGCGATGTGTCGCGCGAGCTCGGGTCGCACGCGCGGGGTCACGACCAGGTGTTGCAATTCAGAATACGCGGAATATTCTGCGGCGGGACCGCTCATCTCGAGGATGCTTCGCAGCGGGCCCTGGTGCGGTCCTCCATCAAGGACCGTCACGGCCGCGCCCTCAAGGACGTGGGTGGTCCCGATGCCAGCCGTGCCGTGCGCGCTCAGGATGCCCGGAAAGTCGAGGCCCGATTCTTTGGCACGAGGTTCGATGACGTCGAAGATCGGGCCCGCTCTGCAGTTCTCGCCTGGCCGAACCGCGTCGATGTCCACGCCCTCCAACCGCGTGTCGGCAAGGAGCACCTGCCGTAGTCCGTCGACGTCGACGAACAAGGTCGTTCCTTCCAGTCGCGTCGGACCGTTCAACTGAATTTCGGATATCGGATGACGAGCCAGAGTCAATTGCATATTGTCCACCTGTTATGTCTGGAGTGCCATTGGGGATTGTCGGGGCCGGAGATCACCTGTCGGCCGGCGCTGGAGCGTTCAGGAGTTCGAGCTTGACATCGTCCGGGTCGTGGATCGGGCCGATGCGGTCTTCGCCACGCGTAAGATACATGGCTGGCGCACCCGACGATGCAGCGGGACTGATCGTCAGGCGGAAGCTTGCCAAGCGAGTCAACGCCGCCCGGACCAGCGCCCTCAACGTCGGGTCGCCTGCCGGACCTTCAAGTGTAACGAGCAACGGCTGCGACATGTAGGCGGCGAGCGCCCGTCCGTACTCGGACGCGTAGACGCCGTAGGGTACGAAGTCCTCGGTGAACGCGCTCAGCGCCCACAGCGACGCCTGCCGATACGCCTTGTCGCCCGTCGCGTCGGCGAGCCGCAAGAAGAACGTGGCCGCGATTCCGTTTTGAGGCAGCAGTGTCAACGGAAAGCGCAGGTGTGCCGGGCCTTTGTACGCGATGTCGAAGTACCCTCCGGTCGGATTCGCCAGGTTGGTGCGAATGTAGTCGCCCAGCGCCTGTGCCTTTGAGACGTAGCCAGCGCCAGCGGTCACTCTCGCAGTGTCCAAAAGCGCGATCCCCGTGCGCACCTGATCGATCAGCAATCCTGGAACGCGTGGTTCGCCATCGAAGTAGTGGCACATGCCGCCGTCGGGAGTGCGGCAGACGTTCCACAGGAAATCGAGGGCTTTTATCGCTCGATCCAGGCACTCGGGCATGCCCAGCGCCCACGACGCCTCGAGCAGCGACGAGATCGTCTGGGCGTTCGAATCGACGTACACCGTTTCGTCCACGATCGAGAACGTCTTGCTGACGTCGCGCATGCCCAGCTTGGCACCCAGCTCAGTCGTCGCGGGTGGGACAACGATGTCCTCGCAGCCATAGAACGCGCCCGATGCCGAATCGGAGAGCGTCGAGTCTAGGAACGCGATGATCTCCTCCGCCATCCGACGATACTCACCGCGATCGGTGAGCACGTACAACCTGGTGAAGTTCTGCAGCAACCCAGCATGGTCGGCGAGCAGTTTTTCGCGGTGCGGCTCATCCCAGTCGGGTTTGGACGAGTAGCGGTAGTATCCGGAGCCCGTAGCGTCGTAAGTCTTGCTTGCGCGGACTTTGTCCAGCGTAAGCGCGACGTGATTGAGGTGCTTGGCTTCACCCGTTGCCTGGTGTCGGTCGATCAGGAAATCGTTGGCTTCCGGGTGCAGGAATTTGTGATCCCGGCCGTACCCGCCGTCGACGCTGTCGGCTAACTCCATCAGTGCGCTGGAGATCTCAGCGACGGCAGATGGGCGAACCCTGCTCTGCGGAGTCGACTCCAGAGCGGGCTCCTCTGCCCTTTGGACGGCCACCGCTGCTTGACGAAGCTCGTCTTTTTGCTGATTGAAGACCGTATGGATTTTGACCAGCACGTCGCCGAATTCGCCGGCGTCCATGTAGTTGACGCTGGCGAGGTGGTCGCCCCATGGGGTGATGAACGCGATCGAGGGCCAGCCGTTCTGGTTGTATCGAACGTCGATGTCCGGCCTCTGGGCGTCCTCGACCCTGACGGGGATGAAGTAGGCGTTCGACAACGTCGCGATCTCGTCGTCAGAAAACGTGACCTCGTCCATGCGCTGACAGAAACCGCACCAGAACGCCGTCAGACACAGCATCAGCGGCTTGTCCTGTTCCTCGGCAATCCGGAAGGCGTCATGACCCCACTCGCGCCATCGAATCAGGTGCGCCGTATTGGGGTTCGGAGAAAATCTGGCCATGGGCTTCATTTCGGTTATTGTTTCGGCGTATCGAGGGGCTTGTTGAGCGGCAGAAGCGCATCAACGAGTCCAGTCCATGCCGGGAATTAGCTGGATCGAAGCATGAAAACTAGGCTTGGCCCTGGAGGGCCAGAGCGCCACTAGGATGGTGGGTTCGGCCGTACGGCGATAAACAAATTAAGTGGCGCCTAACATCATTTGTCATTCTGATCCTTCCGTGCGCGGAAGGACGAAGAATCTGGTCGTTGAACACACACTTTTGCCAGCAGGACTCCAGAGGTTTCTCCTTCTGCGGAAGGCCCAGCATAGCGACAAGCATTGGACACAACTTATTCAGTCGATGCCCATCAGGCCGACCCCGTGCTGCCTCAGAATGGCGGCGCATGAGGCGCCGCTGCTGCCTCATGCATTGTCCGGCCCGTGGTCATAGCTGTGCTCACCACGAGCGTCACACCCCTACTCCGTTCGGCCTGATCCTTCCGCGGAAAGACGAGGCCCTCCCACACGACAGTTCGAACCGACCCGATCGGCCTGCCCTGCCTCAGCCTGCCCATCGGATCCGGGCCGGCGCCACTCCAACGGCGTTTTACCGGAATCGTGATCCTACGTCTGCTCGTCGGACCCCAGCGTCTCGAGGGCTTTTTCGACGAGCTTGCGCCGGAGGTCTTTCTCTTCTTCGGGAGGCAGACTCGCGTCGCCCGTGACGTGGACGATGCCTTGGCCCAGCACCACGCGATTCGATCCGACCATCTTGGCGATCGGCAGTGCCGAGGTGATCTGCACGACGGGGATTCCAGCCTTTTCGAGCTCGGTTGTGATCGCAGCGCCGCTGCGAGTGCTGGTTCCTCAAGTCGAGGTCAAGATGACCGCGTCGACTCCTTCTTGCTTGACCTTCTCGGCCATCTCCTTACCCATGCGCCTGGTGTTCGCGAGCGGGTTCACCAAGCCCGACGTGGAGATGAACTCGTTGTAGAGCTCGCCGATCGCGCCCTCCGCTTCGAGCTCACGCAACGCGTCCAGCGGGATCAACCGATGCGGATCCTCTTCCACGAATCGAGGGTCGTATCCGCCGTGGTAGATCTCGTAATCGTCGCCGCTGAGTTCGCTCTTGTCGGCCATGCTGTACGAACCCCAGGTCGTGGCGGCCACGCGTTCGATGTTGTCGGGGTTGCCGTTGGGCACCAGGCCGCCGTCGGTGATGACCATGACCCTGGCCTTGGACATGTCCGCGACCGCCGCGGGCATTGGCGTGGATTCGAACGACGTCACGGGCATCTCGGACTCGTACGGTTCGCCCTTCGTCTTGGCCATCAGCATGTCGACCAGGCGCTCGGCGGCGGTGTTGTCGGTGAACTCGTCTCGGATCAAGCCCCGACGCAAATAGCCTTCCTCGTCGGGAGTGCCGATGGTGTCGCCAGCCATCAGCTTCTGCGCGAGCCCGGCCATCTTCGCCAAGACCTCGCGCATCGCGCCGGCGTTGGATCCGGAATCGATAATGAACAGCTTTTCGCGATACAGGTCGACGCCGGGGTTCTCTTCGTCCATCGCGGCAACTGCTGGGATGCCGAGTTCGGCCTGCATCGCGACACACAGGGCGCCTGCCGCCATGCCGTATCGTCCTGCCTCAAAGCACGGTCCGGCGACGAACAGGTCGGCTTTGGCGTCGCGAACCTGATTCACGACATCTGCCGCGACCTGATCCTGATGTTCGACCGCGTAGTTGTCGCCGCAAATCAGCGTCGTGACGACCTGCGCTTCGCCGCCCAGCACCTGCTCCAGCAGCCGCCCGGGACCGACAGCCCCGTCGCGCGATTCCAGGGCAGTCCCCGCCGCTTCCTCTCCGCCGATCCCGCCAAAGAACTGATTCACGTAATGGACGACTCGCATGATCACTCCCGTCGCTGCCGTGGAAGATATTTGGTTGATTCTACCAGAGCGCCTGTTCAAGGTTATTGCGGCATCGGCAGGCCGGCCGGCTCGATCGCGCCATGACCGGCTAGACCCGCTGGAACTTCGTCACGCGCGCGCCCTGTCCGATCTCCGTGACGTAGATGTTGCCGTGTGAATCGGCGCAGAGGCCGTGCCCGCCGAGGATGCTGCCCTCCTCGGGCTCGTTGGCGCGCCAACTGCTTAGCAGGTTGTGGTCCAGATCCCAGATGCTGACGCCGCCCTGAGGACCGGATTCGATGACGAACACAGTGTCGTTCTGAATCCAGACGTCGCCGGGACGAACCACGTCGGTCCACTCCTCAATGAAGGCGCCGCTGTCGTCGAATATCTGGATGCGGTCGTTCTCGCGGTCGCAGATGAAGATTCTGCTCCTGGAATCGACCCAAATGTTGTGCAGCAACGCGAACTCGCCCGGACCAGTGCCCTGCTTGCCCCAAGACAACAGCAGTTCGCCATCGGCGCTGAATTTGTGAACGCGGTGACCGCCGTATCCATCGGACACGAACAACTCGCCGTTCGGCGCAATCGCCAACCCGGAAGGCATGTTGAACGGCATTCCCTGAAACGACGGCGATGGCGCCAGCTTGGTCCCGAGCGTGCGCAGCGGCTTCCCTGCTGGCGTGTACTCGGTTGCGATGTGGAAGTCGCGGTCCACGAGCCAGACGTTGTCGTTGGGCGCGATGTAGATGCCGTGAGGATTGGCCGAGAACGTGCCCTCGCCCCAAGACGAGATGAAGTTGCCGTCGACGTCCCATATCGTAATCGGATGCGCGCCCCGACTGAAGATGTGGACCTCGTCCTTGGAATTGACAGCGCCGTCCGACGCCAGACCCATCTCCCAGTACTTCGGAAGACTCGGCCATGACGCGACCCTTTCGTACCGATAGTCACCCGATCCAACGATGGTCATGTTCGCTCCTCCTGCCGGGGGTTTTTGAATGTTGGGTATGCGTGAGTGGCTTGGCCGTTATGGTCATCTACTATATAAGTTGTGCCCAACGCGTCTCGCGATACTGAGCATCCGTCCATGACGAGCCACGCCCTCTTCCGTTCGCCCTGAGCAACATTCTGTCCGACGATCGGACAAAGCATGAGGCAGCAACGACGCCTCAACATAGTGTCATTCTGAGGCCGCAGCCGAAGAATCTAGGGCCCCGCAGGCATTCAATTTTGACGCCGTTACTTGGAAGTCCCGACGCATCGGGATCCCGGCGTTGTCGGGACCTGTCGAAGGGCCGCCCACACTCAAACGTCCCATAAGTCGCTACGGTCATTTGCCCAATACGTTGTGCTCAACGCTTCTTGCCGTGATGGGCTCTCCTGAGGAAAAGAAGCGTTTGGGGTTGCTCAGGCAAAATGGCGTCTTTAGCGAACAGATTCTTCGGCTGCGGCCTCAAAATGACACAAATTGTTCGGCACTACTTATTTTTTTATCGCCATACCGGCCAGAGCACCCGATGTGTTAGGCACGGTGGCGCCGGCGTCCACGCCGAACCCCGAACACCTTGCACGTCCGTGAACGCCCAGATCGCTCGTAGTGTGAGCAACGGTGGCCTCGGCGTTAAGGTCATCGACGAAACACGGTGTTCTCACATAAGCTCGCTATGCGGAGTCGGCCCAATAAAGAAGGGCATCTGAGATCTTTCATGCAACATCGCGTGTTCAGCGACCAGATTTTTCACCTGCGTGTTCAGAAGGACAATGATTGTTCGTCGCCACTCATTTTGTTGTCACCATCACACCGTGCTCGAACACCGTGTGCGCCCACATATTGTCAGAGTACTCGCGATGCAGACAACGGTGGCCTCGGCGTTCACGCCAAGCCTGGCGCCATGTCTCGCCGCGAACACCACGTTTCGATGCGCTCGCCGCCTACTCCTCGTTCATCGTGGATGTTGAGATGTACAGCCCTCGTGGCGGCAGCACCTCGAGGAGCTCGTCAAGCTCGGGCTGCGTCATCTTGCCCTGGATGAACAACGGCTTCTCTTCGAGGACCCTCGCGAAGACGGGAATCAGGTCGTGGACGGTGAACGGCGTCGAGCCAGTGTCCAGAGACACCTGGACTGCTGTCGGGTACTCCTGCTTCAGAAGGACCTCCACGGTGTGCAGGTACCCCGAGTGGAGATGGACGATCGAGTAGTCGAAGTTTTTGCAAATCTCGACGTCGAACGGGAAGAACACTTCTTCGTACATCTTGGCTGACACCGATGACGTCACGTCGCATTGGGTGCGCACGACGGTGCCGGGCGCCCAGACCGCGAATGGCGTGCAGATGCCTCCGTTGAGCTTTGGGATCAGCGCTTCTTGACCTTTGGCGACTTCGATGAAGATCTCGGTGACCTTCTCCGTCAGCGCCTTCATCTGCTCTGGTTCGTCATAAATCGCGTAGCACATCCTTGAGTGTCCGAGCAGCGCCGACATCAGGTCTATCGGGCCTCGTTGAAGGCACTGGACCACCTGATACGATCCGGCGGCGTCTTCCGCCAGCTGACGCGTGAACTCGAGTAGTAGGTCGTACCACGCGTTGTCGTTCAGTGACGGAATCTTGTCGAGTTCCCCCGGGCTTCGCAAGTACGGAGCGGAGTATATCGAGCCAGTGTCCAGCTTCGGTACAATCGGGCAGCCCAATATCGCCTCGACCCAGGCCATCTTGCCCAACGGAGCTCGCGTGACCATCAGGTCGTCGACGATGAGAGGGCCGTTGTCGGACGCGGGCCGTGTCCTGAGCGGGAACTCGCCCTCGTGGAGAATCGTGCTGGGGTCGAGCTGGTCGGGCGTTAGCGGTTCGTCTTGCTCGAAGAGTTCACTGCCGTCGGCCAGCGTAATCGAGAGCCCTTGGAGATCGTAGCGAGTGTCGCCTTCTATCGAAGACACGTTCAGCAATGGCTGGTCGACCGAATCCCGGTTCCAGAACGCGGTGTGTTTTTCGATGATGGTGTTAACGTCGAGTTCGGCCATGGGTCACCCCTTGTGGTGTGGAAGCGGTCAGCGTCTCGTCACGCCGCGCTACGCCATCGGAACTCATGCGCGGCTATGCGTCACGCGCATGGTATCTCATAAGCCGAGGCATGGCACGCGGAAGAGAGTCGAACTCGCGACGCGGCGACGATTCGCGCGGCCAGAGTCCATCGAGATGAGAAACTCCGCGTCCGAGGGTAGACGCGATGATCCGATGACGCCACCGTCACGCTGCGACGAGGCGATCCGAGACGTGCCGGTGATTCGGCGCTATTCCCCTGAGGCGAGAATCTCGGCGGTGACGTGATCCGTGATCAGTACGTTGACGAGTTTGTTCTCCAGCGCAACTCGGAGAGGTTCGATGCGCTCCCGGCTCGCACCGACCACGCCGATCGCCTTGGCGCGTCGTCTAACCATGTTGGTCAGGCCGTCCAAGCCGAGTCCCACCGCGTGGATGGCGCCCTGTTCAACTTCGCCGCCGTTGCTGTCGAACCACCAATGGGAAGCGATCTCGCCGACGGCCCCTCGATCGACCAGGTCCTCGACCGCTTTGACTTCCATCAATCCGGTGCGAACCACCGTGGAGTTCTTTGGGTCCGGAGGCGCGATCGGTACGATTGCGACGGTTGCATCGGCGTATTGCTGCGAGACGCGTTTGACCAGTGGGAGCGACTCAATCGTGTCTTGAATGCTGCTGTCGATAACCGCGGGCGCAGGCAGCAGCAAAGAGCGGCCGCCGAACTTCGACGCGATCGACGATGCGAGGATGCTCGCCTCGAACGGGTCATACTCGATGCCGATCACGCCCTCCATCGGGACAACCATCAGCTCGGGCAATGGGTTGGGCGCTTTGATCTGGCGGGCGATGTAATTGGCCATTCGTCCCCAAGGAACCAAGAGAACGTCGCGATTGGTCAGGTAATTCTCGAGATATCGTGCAGCGGCCTGGGCGATCGCGATGACCAGCGCTTCCTTCTTGGACGACTCGTCGGCCGTGTCCATGACGTCGACTCGTCCCGGAACGATGACCACGTCTTCCAACTCGTACTTGTGGCGAACCTCGTGCCGGAGCGTGGTCCGGTCTTCGTCGCTGAGCGGAGGGACGACCAGCGTGCGAATGATGCCCTCTCTCCGAGCTCGGCCAAGCCAGCGTCTGATCGTCGATTGATCGACGCCCCGGTCTACCGCAAGATTCTCGATAGGCTCGCCCAATTCGTAGTGGCGAATGGCGACATCCACCACGTCGCCCCTGGATCGTTGGGCACGGTTTCTCGGGCCTTGTACATCCACGGGTCCCTCCGTCGTGCATGATTGTGCACGATTCCACGAATATGCAGAACTTTGGCATATGATGAGCGGGTTTGTCAAGCTCGCCTAGAACAAGGCCGAGGCGCCTGTTAATGTTTTCACAATCTCGATTTCAGAGACGCTGGCTCGAGGACTAGATCGATGCTCGCTTAATCAAGGAGTTGCGACAAGATTCCAACAGCCGTGGCAGCCCGAGCAACTGACACTTGCGTACCGTTTTCCGCAATTACCCGAGAAGATGTTGCTTGGGCGGGCGGCAAAGCCGCCCATTTCGGTGAGATGATGCGCGCGGGCATCCCGGTGCCCCAGGGCTTCGTTGTCACCACCTCGGCTTATCGCGCTTATATGAACGAGCACGAAATCGATCCGTTGATAACGGAGCAACTCGGGCGAATCGGCTCCCTCACGAACGGCGCCCTCGGTGAAGCCTCGGCGAAGGTGCGAGAGAGGATCCTCGCCGGACACGTCTCGTCGGCGATAGAGGCCGAAATCGTCGACGCGTACCGAGCATTGGGAGGAGGACCGGTCGCGGTCCGGTCCTCGGCCACCGCCGAAGACATGGAGAACGCATCGTTCGCGGGACAACAGGACACCTACTTGAACGTTGTGGGCGCGGCCGACCTGATACGCGCGGTACGGGCGTGCTGGGCGTCGTTGTTCGAAGCTAGAGCGACGTACTATCGCGAGGAAAACGGGATTGAGCACGCCCAGGTTTCGATGGCGGTGGCCGTCCAGCGAATGGTGCCGTCGGAGATCTCCGGCGTCATGTTCACCGTCGATCCGTCGGCGAACGACTCCGGCGAGCTCCTTATCGAAGCGATGTTCGGCCTCGGCGAGCCGCTGGTTTCGGGGCAACTTCCCCCGGATGCCTACAGCGTGGATCGCGAACTTCTGACCGTCGTCGACAAACAGATCGCGACCCAGCCATGGTTGCTCAAACGAAAAGGTGTTTCGGGAAGTGCGGATCGGGGCGGACCGGAAGAGATGCCGGCCCCGACCGCGGTCCAAGATTGGCAAAAGTTGGCCGACAGACAGATCGGCCAACTCGCAGGTCAAAGGCTCCGGCTCGAAGAGCACTTCGGGCAACCCCAGGACGTAGAGTGGGCGTTTGTCGACGAGACGCTTTACGTGCTTCAGTCCCGACCGATCACGGTGTCGACGCCCGGTTCGGCTGCGCAAACACGCCAACCCATCGAACTCAGCCCGGTCGCTTCCGGCGCCAGGGCGAGTCCCGGAGTGGCCACGGGTGTGGTCCGCGTGATCGGCAGCGCAACGGAAATCGACCGCGTACGGGACGGCGACATCCTAGTCACCGAGATGACGACCCCCGATTTCGTGCCCGCGATGAAACGTGCGGCCGCGATCGTGAGCCGAGAGATGGGCCTGCCGTGTATCGTCGGCGCGGTCAACGCGACCGAGGCGCTGCGGGACATCGAGCTTGCCACAGTCGACGGGTCTAGCGGCTCAGTGTTCGAAGGCGATGTGTCCGCACTGCTGACGCCGGCCGAAACGGAGTCCGAACCTGACGTTCGACTGGACACCTGCACGAATCTATACGTGAACCTCGCCGATCCGGACGCCGCTGAGCTAGTCGCCGCCCTGGACGTCGACGGGGTCGGGCTGCTGCGCGCGGAGTTCATGATTGCACATCTGGACGAGCATCCCCGAGCGATGCTCGGATCGCATCGCGGCGCCGTGTTTACCCAGCACCTGGCAGACGGTCTCGAGAAGTTCGCATCGGCGTTCCATCCTCGACCGATCGTGTATCGATTCTCGGATTTCAAGACAAACGAGTACCGCAACCTTAAAGGCGGCGAAGCGTACGACCCCCACGAAGAAAACCCGATGATCGGGTACCGCGGTTGCGCGCGATCCCTGGCCGAGCCGGACTTGTTAGAGCTCGAGGTCGAAGCCATCAAGCAAGCCAGGCAACGATACCCGAACCTTTGGGGAATGTTGCCGTTCGTTCGATCTGTGTCGGAATTACAGGACGTGAAAACGTTGCTCCAAACCATGGGTTTGACGCGAGGATCCGATTTCAAGCTGTGGATGATGGTGGAGCTGCCGGCCAACGTGCTGCTGCTCGATGAGTTCCTCGACGCGGGCATTGACGGCGTCTCCATCGGCAGCAACGACTTGACGCAGCTCGTGCTTCGCGTCGATCGCGACAACGGGCAACTCGCCTCGATGTTCGACGAACGAGACCCCGCCGTGCTGAAGGCCATCGAGAAGATTGCACGGACGTGCAAGGAGCGCGGGGTCTCCGCCTCCATCTGCGGACAAGCGCCCTCGGTGTACCCCGATCTGACTCGAAGCCTTGTCGAGTGGGGAGTCACATCGGTCTCGGTCAGCCCCGACATGATCGGGCAAACCCGCCGAATCCTGCATGGTGCTGAGACAGGTGCGGCTCTGGTCCCTTAGGTCGCTCCGCATCCCGGATTCGACCTGTCACTGATAAACTCGCTGATCCAACAATTGAAATGGGCGCCGATTTCGGCGCCCATTTGTCTCAACCCATTCGGCGAGATCAGCGATCCTTTTTGTGCGTTCTTTCCTAGATCGTGCCGTCCGCTTTCATCGCCGTCACTTCATCCGAGCTCATGCCGAGATCGTCGACGTACACTTTGTCGTTGTGCTCGCCCAGCAACGGAGCTCGGTGCGTACGCCACGGGGTTTTGCTGAATATGTACGGCCGCCCTGGATAGACGTAGCTTTCGCCCAGTTCGGGGTGCTCAATCTCCTCGAAGAAGCCGCGCGCTTCAAGGTGCGCGTCGCCCAAGTTTTCATCAGGGGTGCGAACGATGCCCCAAGGGAATTTTCGTTCCTGCGATCCTCGGTAGATCTCTTCGGCGGTGTGCGCCTGGATGAAGCGTCGGAGCACCTCGAACGCGTGGTCCACCTCCGGTCCCGTGCGCATTCGAATCCTGGCGATGTCGCGATACTTTTCGCCGGTCAGGTCCTCGGCCATGCCTGCCGAGTCCATCCAGCCCACCAGAGAGCGCCATGAGTTAACGTTCGTGAACATCGCGAACACGTTGATGAATCTGCCATCGCTGGTAGGACAGAGCGTCTTCGGAGTCGGGCTGGCGCCGTGGTGCCTGCCGGTCTGCCGTTTTACGATCTGCTGATTGTACATGTACTGCGGCATGGCGGCCTCGGTAGTGCCCGAGCACGCTTCGTGAATCGAGGCGTCTACGTGCTGCCCTTCGCCGGTCATGTCGCGCCAGTTGATCGCCAGCAGCGTTCCGATCGCGCCGAAATGCGCGCCGATCATGTAGCCGTGGCCGCCGCTGGGGCGGATCGGCGGCGATCCGGGCACGTCGTCGTACCCGCACGAGTTCATGACTCCGCCGATTGCCAATGCAGCGATGTCGGATGTTTTGTAGTCGCGATAGGGCCCGTCTTGTCCGAAGCCGGTAAGCGACGTCACGATCAACGCCGGGTTCTGGGCCGAGAGATCGTCGTAGCCTAGTCCCAACGACCCCATGTATCCGGGATCGAAGCTCTCCAGCAGCACGTCGGCCGTCCCCGCCAGGCGCTTGACGATGTCTTGGCCTGCTTCCGATTCGATGTCCAGCGTGATGCTCTCTTTGGCGGTGTTGTACGCCCAGAAGTATAGGCTCTGCTCGGGATCCGGATCGTCGTTGCGGAACGGACCGACGGTGCGAGCGGCGTCTCCGGACGGCGGCTCGATCTTGATGACGCGCGCGCCCATCTCACCCATGAGCTTGCCCATGAGTTGGCCCTTTTCGTCGCACAGATCCAGGATGGTGATCCCCGAGAGGGCTCTGCTATTTTCAGTCATTCGTAGTTCCTCGCTGTATTGTTCGTCGTTTTCCGATGGACCGAGTTGATCCGGCCCGTTTTCAGCACCCTGCGATCACGGGGAGGGGCGCATGCGAACGCCGTTCGGGGTGGGTGGGCGGGCCCAAAATACCCGGGTGGGGCGCCGCGGCATGATGTTGTCGGCATTTTGCTGCAAACTGGTCCATCCGAATATCGGTCGAATTCGATTTTGCATCGGCGAAGTGGAAAGAGTCACTCCTCTTGACCCGCCGCGGGCCGCTTCAAATGATCCGGACATCGCGCCACCATCAGGTTCTGAGACTTGGCGATGTAAACGGGGTTGCCCTCGGCATCGTACTCTCCGGGGACCGTGACGATCTCCGTCACGATTAGTCGCATGCGGAGCTCCGTGCCGTCGGCGAGTTGGTACTCGTTCCATTCCTCGCGGTCGACCTTGAAGCCTACGTCGATCCCCTCGACCTCTTTACCCTGATAGTTGACTGTGGGCACTGTTTACACCTCGCGCCCGCTTTCTCGGCGGTGGAGTCATCGCTAAGATCGAGTCCGAATCAGATCGCGGCCTCTTCCACCAACTGCGCGAGCTTGGCGTCGTCCACGCCCAGGAGCTCGCGATACACGTAGTCGATATGTTCGCCGAGCAGCGGTGAAGATCGTTGCAGCTCCCACGGCGATCGGGACAGCTTCATCGGCTCGCCTTCGACTTTGCTCATGCCGAGCTCGGCGTGGTCGGCTTCGGGCAAGAACTCACGCGCCCGGAGCTGAGGGTCTTCGTCGACTTTCTCCTGCGCGGTCTGCACGGCGCCCGCTATCACACCGGCAGCTTGCAATTGCTCCATGACCTCGTGGGACGTCCGTTGGATCGTCCACTCTTCGAGATTCTTGTCCAGATCGTCCTGGTTCGCCACGCGCGCTTCGTTCGTCGTGAACCGAGCGTTTTGAGTCCAGTCCGGGCTGCCGATAGCCGCGACCAGCGCGGACCACTGATCTTCGTCAAATACCGAGATCACGCACCATCGGTCGTCACCCTTGCACCGGTACGTGTTGTGCGGTGCGACAGCGGGGTTCGGCGATCGGTTGCCGGGCGGATTGCCCTCGGTGCGGTAGTCTCTTCCGTTCACGGTCTTGTCGAGAATGGCCGGCGCCGTCAGAACGATGCCCGACTCGACTTGCGACATGTCGATCCATTGGCCCTCGCCGGTAACGTTGCGATGGTGCATAGCCATGATGCTGGACATCGCGCCGTAATAACCGGCGGTGTGGTCCATGTACGAGAAGCCCCAGCCGGCGGGTTCGTGGCCCGGAAGACCGGACATCGTCGTGAGGCCGGACAGTGCCTGCGCGGTCGGTCCCCATGTCGTGAAATGGTGGTCTGGGCCCGAGTGACCGAACCCGGACATGCTCACGTAGACGATGTCGGGCCGGATCTTCCGTTGGCTCTCGTAGTCCAAGCCCCAACGTTCGAGAACCGTCGAACTGTAGTTTTCGACCACGATGTCGGATACGGCGATGAGGTCGTGCAGAAGCTGCATGCCGTCGGGGTGCATCACGTTCAACGTGACGCCGAGTTTGTTGCGGTTGAGGTTGTTGAAGAATCCGCTCATGTTCGGGCTGTTGCCGGCGCTGGCAGGCGCCACGTTGCGGATGTAATCCAGCGTTTGGTCGAACTCGACGCGTATGATTTCGGCGCCGAAGTCGGCGAGGATCCGGGTGCAGGTGGGACCGGCCACGATCCACGAAAAGTCGACTACCCTGACACCTTCGAGTGCGTGTCTCCTCATGATTTCTCTCTTCCTAAACGTACCTGGAAATTTGACCATAGAATCGTATATCCGTGTTGCGACTTCGTCAATACGGATCATGGTAAATAGCGTGTCTAGGGGTTGCACAATTTCCCCTGATTTGACACGATGTGGGCATGAGAGTCGGTGATTTTGAACTGATCGAGCCGGTGCCGGAGCTCCGCAATCCAATCGCCTTCGCAATGTTGCGACCCTGGATAGACGTGGGCAGAGTCGGCACCTTGACGCTAACCAAATTGGAACGGCATCTGGAAGCCAAGGAACTTGGCAGGCTTGCGGAACCGGGTAATTTCTTCGATTTCACACGCTACCGACCCAGGATGCGCATGGTCAACGGCAAACGGGTGTTCACAACGCCCAACAGCATCGTCCACCATGCGCACGACGACAGCACCGACACCGACTATCTGTTTCTCCACATCCGTGAACCCCATTCGATGGGTGAGAGATACTGCGATTCCATCTCGCAACTGCTCACCAAGTTCGAAGTCGCAGAGTATTGCCGCATCGGCGGGATGTACGATTCCGTGCCCCACACGAGGCCTTTGCTGGTGACCGGCAGCCTCACGGACGAACAAGCCGACAAGACTGAAGGGCTTGTCTCGCGCAGGCGCAGTACGTATCAGGGTCCGACCAGCATCGTGAACCTGGTTTCGGAAACGATGATGGAGGCCGAGGTCTCGACCACGAGCCTGATGGCGCACCTGCCCCAGTACGTTCAATTGGACGAGGATCACATGGGCGCCGCGAGGATCATGGAGATCTTGTGCGCCATGTACGGCCTGCCCCGCTCGCTCTCCGATCCGACTCGAGGACAACAGCAATACCGGGACATCAGCAAAGCGGTCGAGAACAACTCCGAGGTCAGCGGCCTGATAAGCCAGCTCGAAGCCTACTACGACCGAGTGCTGGCCGAATCCGGCGAATCCGAGGACTCTGAGGAGTCCGAAACGCCCGAAGAATCGACCTCACAGTTTGCGCCCGATGTCGAGCGATTCCTCAGCGAGATGGGGCAGCGTCTTGACGGCGACGAAGACGAAGACGGTGAGGACCCAGCCGACGACGAAGAAGGGTAACGACCAAGCCGTCGTCAGGTTCGTGGCGCCATCCGCGCCGCCCGGATTTCGATTCTCATCTGCAATCGTCCCAAATGCTCCGAACACGCGTAATCATTTCATGGCGTTAACGTGCGTCGGTGATGTGCGCATCGTCATTGTTCCCCTGACGCCGCCTGTGCCGACGATCTCTCGAGAAACCTTGACGGCGAGGAATGCCAATGGACCTATTCGACGTAGTCCGCCGGGAACCGATATCGTCCGCGATTCCCGATGGATCGAAGATACCCTGGAACGATCCCGATTTCAGTCGCCGGATGCTGCGCGAGCACCTCACGCAAGACCACGATGCGGCCAGCCGGCGCTCCGAGCGGATCGAGCGGCACGTCGCATGGATTCACGACACCGCGTTAGCCGGGAACCCCGGCAGGGTACTCGACCTTGGATGCGGCCCAGGGTTCTACTCCGACAGGCTGACTAAACTGGGCCACCGGTGCGTCGGCATCGACTTCTCGCCTGCGTCCATCGAGTATGCACGTGAGCACGCGTCGACCGCCGACCTGGCTCGCGGGTACACGCTCGCGGACATTCTCACCACGGAGTTCGGCGCTGGGTTCAATCTCGCGATGGTGCTGTTCGGCGAGCTCAACGCGTTCGCCCGCTCGGACGCCGCCAACATCGTCGAGAAGGCTTTCCGCGCGATCGCGCCGGGCGGCAAGATTCTACTCGAGGTCCACACGTTCGGCGCGGTCCGGGCAATGGGTCGAAACGATCCGACGTGGTACTCGTCCGAACAGGGCTTGTTCTCCGATTCCGCGTTCATCTGCCTGATGGAGCACCATTGGGACGAAAACACACGCATCGCAACCCAGCGATTCTTGGTAATCGACCCCAAAGACAGCCAGGTAACCAGACACGCCCAGTCCATCCCAGCGTACACTGACGACGAATACGCCGAGATGCTCGAGTCCGCCGGATTCACCGACATCTCGTTCCACGCCACCATGGGCGAGGACGACGAGCAGCCCGCCGCCACGGACGATGCGACGGCGGGCGACGAAGGCAAGCAACCGACTTTCGTCATTGTGACGGCCAACAAACCCGGAAGGGACGAATCATGAACGAACGCGACTTTGTCGGCTACGGACCCAACCCGCCCAAGATCGAATGGCCTGACGGCGCCCGCGTTGCCGTATCGGTTGTCGTGAACTACGAGGAGGGCTCGGAATACTCGCTGCTAGACGGCGACCCGCATCGTGAGACCAACAACGAAGTGCCGTCGCCTCTCGCGCTGGACGAACGAGACCTCGCGAACGAGTCGTTCTTCGAGTACGGCAGCCGCGTCGGCGTGTGGCGCATCCTCAACACCCTTGGCGACTACAACATCCCGGCGACGTTCTTCTGCTGCGCGCTGGCCCTCGAACGCAACCCCGAAGTCGGACCCGAGATCGTTCGCCGCGGGCACGAGGTGTTCGGGCACGGCTACCGCTGGGAGGAGTACTACCACATGGACCGCGACGCCGAACGCGAGGCGATTGCCAAGACGATCGAGTCGCTCAAGCGCACGACGGGTGAGCGGCCGCTGGGCTGGTACACGAGATACGGCCCCAGCGTCAACACGCGCGAGCTCGTCGTCGAAGAAGGCGGCTTCCTCTACGACTCCAACTCCTACTCAGACGACCTGCCCTACTACACCAACGTCAACGGCAAGAAATGGCTTGTGGTGCCGTACTCGCTGGAGGTCAACGACACGAAGTTCTGGCGCGGAGGCATGGTCACCCCGAACGATTTCTATGAGACGGCGCGCAACACGCTGGACGTGCTGTACTCGGAAGGGGCGAGCCGCCCGAAGATGATGTCGGTCGGCCTGCACTGCCGCATCATCGGGCGACCGTCGCGAGCCGCCGCGCTGAAGCGGTTCCTCGACTACGCAACGAGTTTGCCCGGAGTTTGGATCACACGCAGGGTCGACATCGCGCGCTGGTGGCTGGAAAAGTATCCGTGAATAGGGTGCAACAATCGACAGACGATGTCAGCTTCCGCGAGGTGCAGCAGTTCCGGCAGTTATGGCTATGGTTGCTGTTTCTCCCATTTTTCCTGTTAATGATCGGCGTCTTCGGTTTTGGGTTGATCTGGCAGTTAGCGCTTGGGAATCAGTTTGGCAGTAAACCGATGGCAGACGTCGTCCTCATCGTGACGAGTGGTGCGGTGTTCGCGATCATGGGCGCCGTCATGTACATCCTCTTCGCGTCAAGGCTCATCTTCGAGGCGCGCGAAGATGCGTTGCACATTCGGTTTAGCCCCTTCTTTCGTCGGAGAATTCCTTACGATCAGATCGAGCAGTGCGAGGTCCGGTCGTACAGTTCGATCGCAGAGTACGGCGGCTGGGGCATACGATGGCATCCGCGCAAGGGTTGGGCGTACAACGTGAGCGGTGGGCGCGGCGTTCAGTTGGAGCTTTCCGGCGGCAAGCGCGCGCTCCTCGGATCAGGCCGCGCCGAGGAATTGGCCGCGGCCGTCCAGAATAGAATGACAGACCAGACCAAGTTCGGATGCGCTGACATCACTGGCTGAAGAATCACCATCCGGACCGACCGACGTCGACACGTCAACGCCTGGGATGCATCGGACATCCGCGAACATGACGCCCGATTGGATGTAACCATGTCGAAGATGCTAGATTCTGAGCGACAATACACGGTTCCCAATGGCTTGGAAGTCCTCTTCCTCGGACTCCTTCGGCGCGGGCCACGCAGGACCGCCAGAGACACGCCCGAGGTCGAGGCCCCGCAATCAGAGCATCGAGCCAACATCGTCCGGATGAGAGAATCCGGCGAGTTGGTTATCGCCGGTCCATTCCAGGACGACGGCGAGCTTCAAGGCGTGTACGTGTTCCGTGTAGAATCGCTCGACGAAGCCATTACTCTAACGAACACGGACCCCGCCGTCAAAGCTGGGCGCTTCGTCTTCGACTTGCACCCGTGGCTTGTGCCGATAGGCGCCTCCGCGTAGGCATTCGCTCGTCGAATCTCCCAGGAAACGACTATGCAGACAACTCGGATAACCGACGCCAATATCGTCACCGCCCCGGACGGATCGATCATACGCGAGCTCATCGCGACCACCAGAGGCAGCATCGTTCACTGCACGCTCCCGCTGGGCGCGACGTCGTTGGCGGTGGCGCACCAAACGGTGGAGGAAGTGTGGTACGTCATCTCGGGACAAGGCCAAGTTTGGCGTCAATCGGAAGGCGATGAGTCCGTCGCGGACGTCGAAGCGGGCGTCAGCATCTCCATCGGAACCGGCGTACGATTCCAGTTTCGCAACGTCGGCGATGAGGACCTTTGTATCATCATCACGACCATGCCGCCATGGCCCGGCGCCGACGAGGCGTATCGCGTCGAGGGCCACTGGCCTTCGTGAATCCCGAGCGGCTCCAGTCAGATGCTGACCCCATCTCCCTGCCGGAGGCTAGATGCTTCGCTTTGCTCAGAGCGGTGAACCAGCTTGCCCACTCCTCGGACTCCGACAAAATCGAAGGAAGAACTAACGAACCGCGAAGTATGTTGCAGGGCGTGAGCCTGTCGATCACATCGTGGCGACGAGTGGCCATTCGCCGGCTTGCGCGTGCTACTATGGCACTGCTTGAGTGGAGGAACGATGAAAAGCTACCTGACACACCTCGAATGCACCTATTGCAACGTCACGCAATCGGCCGACGTGCCTCATCGCGTATGCCCTGAATGCGGCAAGGTTTTGTATCCGAGATACGACCTGGTACGGGCCAAACAGGCGCTGGACCGAAGTTTACTGAAAGACCGGGCCGCCAACATGTGGCGGTACTTCGAAGTCATGCCCATCCTCGACGAGGCCAACGTTATCACGCTGGGTGAGGGCTACACGCCCATCTTTCAGGCAGTACGACTCGGAGCGGACATGGGGGCGACCTCGCTTCACATCAAAGACGAGGGACTCAACCCGACGGCGTCGTTTAAGGCTCGTGGCTTGTCCGCAGCAGTCTCGAAAGCCAAGGAACTCGGGGTCACGAAACTCACCATGCCGTCGGCGGGGAACGCCGCGGGCGCCATGACCTCATATGCGGCCAAGGGCGGCATGGAGGCTTATGTATTCATGCCAAAGGATGTGCCAGAAGCGAACCGGCACGAAGTCCTCATTACCGGCGGCAACCTGACCCTGGTCGACGGACTCATCAGCGACGCTGGATTGGCATCCAAGGCTCGCGCTGCTGAAGAAGACCTGTTTGATGTTTCGACGCTCCAAGAACCTTATCGCGTCGAAGGCAAGAAGACCATGGGTTACGAGATCGCGGAGCAAATGGGCTGGACGCTGCCCGACGCCATCATATACCCCACCGGCGGCGGCACGGGCATCGTCGGCATGTGGAAGGCCTTCGCTGAGATGGAAGAGATGGGCTGGATCGGCTCCGAGCGTCCCAAGATGTTCGCTGTCCAGTCCGACGGGTGCGCGCCCATAGTGAGGGCGTTCGACAACTGCGATGAGTTCGCTGAGCCATGGCAGGACGCGGCAACAATGGCCGCTGGCATCCGGGTTCCGGCAGCGATCGGCGACTACCTTATTTTGGGAGCCATCCGTGAAAGCGGAGGCGGCGCCCTAACGGTCACCGACGACGAGATTTTGCACAACATGCGGAAGGTGGCGTCGCTCGAAGGAATGTTCATCTGTCCCGAGGGCGCAGCGACCGTGGCCGCGCTGGGCAAGCTGTTGGCAGACGGCTTGCTCAGCTCCTCCGACAACATCCTGCTGCTCAACACCGGTTCCGGCCTCAAGTATCTCGAAGTGCTCAAGGAAAGCAAGTCTCCGGCGCCAATTTGTTCGTCTCTGCGCCATTCGGCCCCGGTTAGGCATCAGTGTTGAGGCACACAGCAGGTCCAACATTGAAGCAAGCAGGAGTTCAACTGTGAACCAATTAGGCCTCGCCATCATCGGGTCCACGGGCGTAATCGGTAAAGTACACATTGACGCCATCAACCAAATCGATTCATGCCGGCTGGTCGGTGTGAACGCACGAACGCAAGAGCCATTGCGCGCACAGGCGACCGAACTCGGCGTCAAACAATACTCCACGCTTGATGAAGTCCTAGCGGACTCAGAGGTCGATGCGGTAGTCATCGCTACACCTCACCCGTCGCACGAGGAGATCGCACTCGCTTCGATCGCGGCTGGCAAGCACCTGCTGATCGAAAAACCCTTGGCTGTGACGCCAGGCGAAACCGACCGCATGGTCGCCGCCGCCCGAAGCGCGGGCCTGAAGATCGGCGTGACTTTCAATCAAAGGTTTCGGCCGCAAGCTTTGAAGATGCGGGCATTGATCGACGAAGGCGCGGTCGGCGAAATATACAGAACCTCGATGATCACTGCAAACTTCAGGTCGCAGGACTACTACGACCGGCTGGCATGGCGCGGCACGTGGAACGATGAGGGCGGCGGGGCGCTGCTCAATCAGGGCATCCACGGCATCGACCTATTTCAGTGGGTCGCCGGCATGCCCGTGTCGGTGTTTGGAGCTCTCCGGTCGCTCAAACACAAAGTCGAGGTCGAAGACTACGCCGGTGCGATGCTGGAGTACGCGAATGGCGCGCTGGGAACCCTCCATTGCGACACTGTCCAGGCCCCGACGCAGCAGCGGATCGAGATCTTTGGCAACGATGGAGCTCTGTTCTTGGACGGCGCAACATTAACTTTACATCGGCTCGAAACGCCGGTTCAGGAGTTCATGGACACCGACAAGACGATCGCCTTCGTGTCCCCAGATTCGAAAAGTGAGACCTTCGATTTCGAGCCAGCTGGCAATACCCACGCCCCGTGTTTCGATGACTTCTGCCGAGCCCTGCTGGACGGTGGAGAGCCGCTGGTCACCGGCGAAGAGGGCGCACGCAGCCAGGAACTCGTCGCCGCGATCACGCTGTCAGGCTGTCGCGCGAAGAGGGTGGCTCTGCCTGTCGATCGCGACGAGTACGATGCACTGTTGGCTGAGCTGCAGGAAACGAGGCGGTTGCCTTAAGTAAGAAACGGCTTCAACTCTTCGGTCT